>ERZ809477.37-NODE-37-length-13791-cov-12.071564_pt1 | contig 13791 bp, 13 predicted proteins | sample MGYA00521238_ERZ809477 | MGnify/ENA primary metagenome ERZ809477 (study PRJEB31581, sample SAMEA3312793) | metagenome | study: EMG produced TPA metagenomics assembly of the PRJEB8939 data set (Metagenomic analyses of Rumen microbiomes reveals... | reverse complement strand
CCGTCGCTGCAGTACATTGACGTCAGGCCGGAAGACACGTACACGGACGGCGAGGACCACGTGGCGGACGAGATCCGGTATTTCTGCATGATGCGGCCGATCAAGCCGCGGTCCCTGACGCCGCCGAGCATGTACTACAAGAGCCCGCTGCGGATCTTCCTGGATATCGACGAGGACGACCTGATGCCCAGGAGAGTACAGCAGAGAATGGAGAGAATCAATGCCGATTAACAACGACTACAGAAGAAGACCGGCGGACGGAGCGATCCGGCAGGGCGACAGCTTTGATGCCTTCGCTGAGGGCTCGAACGCGAACACCTTTGAGATACCCGGCTACAACACTGCAGGGGACTTAGCCGTGGCGCAGAGCCTGGACATGAGCGCTGTGCCTGATACCGGGGAGATTGCACCGTTTCAGCGGCTGCCGATCTCAAAGCCGGAGATCGCCGGCGCACTGGACACCCTGCAGAAATACCGGCAGGGCAAAGCGCACCTGGAGCAGCGGCTGGTAGAGAACCAGCAGTGGTACCGGCTGCGTCAGTGGGAAGTGCTGCGGAAGGCCGAGAAGAAGAACAAGCGCGAGATGGTGGAGCCGTCATCAGGATGGCTGCTGAACAGCATTGCCAATAAGCACGCGGATGCAATGGACAGCTTCCCGTCGGCGAACATCGTGCCGAGGGAAGAGGGAGACAAGCAGGAAGCGAAGAACCTCAGCGCCATTATCCCGATTGTGCTGGACCAGTGCGATTTCGAGGGGACCTACTCGCAGATCATGGACGACAAGATCGAGTCCGGCACCGGCGTGTATGGGATCTTTTGGGATCCGGCGAAGCATAACGGCCTGGGCGATATCGATATCACCTGTGTGGATCTGATCAACCTCTTCTGGGAGAGCGGCATCACGGATATTCAGCAGTCGAGGAATGTATTCTACGTTTCGCTGCAGGACAATGACATCCTGGAAGAGGATTACCCTGAGCTGAAGAACAAGCTCGCAAACCCGACGATCGACGTGACGAAGTACATCTACGACGACACTGTGGATGTGAACGACAAATCCGCGGTGGTGGACTGGTACTACAAGAAGAAGGGCGCGGACGGCAAGACGCTGCTGCATTACTGCAAATTCGTTGCCGGCTACCCTGAACCGCTGATGGCCACGGAGAACGATCCGGAATACGCAGACAGAGGATGGTACGACCACGGGCTGTATCCTTTTGTGGTGGATCCTCTGATGCGCTGCAAGGGCACGATCGCAGGCTTCGGATTTATTGATATCGGGAAGAGCGTGCAGGAGTACATCGACCGCGGAGACAAGGCGATCCTGGAGAACATGCTGTTCAACGCCAGGCCCAGGCACTTCATCCGTGACGACGGCAGCGTGAACGAGGAAGAGTTCGCCGATGCTGCGCGGGACTTTATCCATGTGAATGGAAACCTTGGCAACGACAGCATCCTGCCGGTATCCACAAATCCGCTGCCGGCGCTGTATGAGCAGATCCTGAACAACAAGGTCACAGAGCTCAAAGAAGTAACCGGCAACCGCGACGTCTCTAACGGCGGGACCACAAGCGGTGTAACGGCAGCATCGGCCATTGCAGCGATGCAGGAAGCCGGCAGCAAACTCTCAAGGGACCTGAACAAATCGAGCTTTAGGGCATACCGCAAGGTGATCCTGATGTGCATCGAGCTGGTGCGTCAGTTCTACGACGTGCCGCGCTGGTTTAGGATCCTGGGCAAAGCTGCAGAGGAGAACTTCATCCAGTACTCGAACGAAGGCATCCTGCCGCAGCCGCAGGGCACGATGGTCGGGGGGATCCCGATGGAGATGGGCGTTGATGTAGGCTACAGGCTTCCGTTGTTTGACGTGGAAGTAACTGCAGAGAAGCAGAGCCCGTACTCCAGGATGGCACAGAACGAGCTGGCGCTGAGCTTTTACTCCGCCGGTTTCTTCGCACCGAACAACGCCGACGCAGCGCTGGCCTGCCTGGATATGATGGACTTTGACCACAAGGACTTTGTGGAGCAGAGGATCCAGCAGAACGGCACACTCCTGCAGATGCTGCAGCAGACGCAGCAGCTCGCGATCCAGCTGGCGCAGCAGCTTGACGCGGAACACGGGACCGCACTGGCGCAGGATATGATGATGAACATGGGAGTCGGACCGATGATGCCTGGAAGCCCTGCAGCCGGCGCCGCAGACGCGGCCAGGCTGGAAGGCCTGGGTGCAGAACCCAAGGCGAAGGAAAGCTCCGTTACGGCAAACGCCAGGACGCGCGTGGCAGAGTCCACAGCACCGAGGTAGAGCATGACAGAAGCAAAGTTCTACGCAAAGGGCGGGAGCCTGGGCCTGAGAATGTCCGGGCATTCCGCATCCGCGCCGAAAGGTGAGGACCTGGTATGCGCGGGAGCATCCACACTGGCGATGACGCTGGCTGCAAACGTCAGCATGATGAATGCGCAAGGGAAGCTCGCGAAGGAGCCGAGGATCATCCTGCGCAGCGGCTACGCCCTGGTACGGGCAAAGCCGAAAGAGGAATACCGGGGCGAGCTGATGCTGCTGTACTCCATGATTCAGGTAGGCATGTATCAGCTGAAGCACAACTACCCGGCGTACTTCAACTACATTCCGTTTGAAACCGCCGATATACAGGCGTTTTCAGAATAAAGGGATCGCCCACCTACGGGCAGATTAAGGTTTCGTCCGCCTTAAGGACAGGAGGCTATATGCTGATAATCAAAGAGTTTCCGCTGATTGACTTCATCCAGCTGTTCGGCGAGGGTGGAGATGGTGGCACCGGTGGCGGAGACGCAGGGGCAGGACCTGCAGGGGCTGAAGCAGCGGCACCCGCCCAGCCGCGAAGAACGGGCGAGAAAAACCCGCTTGCCGGCGTACAGTACGGCAAACAGGAGACTCCCGACGCCGGGGAGCCAGCGCAGGTAAGCGCAACTGACCGCAGCGCAAAGTTCGAGGAGCTCATACGAGGCGAGTACAAGGATCTGTACGAGGCAAAGCTGAAGGATACGATGTCCAAACGCCTGAAAGGCACGGAAGAGAAGGTCACAAAGTACGACAAGCTGACGGACGTGATCGAGCTGCTTTCCGGGAAGTACGGCGTGAAACCAGGAGATATCGACGCACTCAGCCAGGCCATCACCGACGACGAAACCTTCTATGAGAACGAAGCCCTGGAGAAGGGCATGACGGTACAGCAGGTCAAGGAGCTCAAAAAGATGGAGCGCGAGAACGCCCAGCTGAGAGCTCAGATGGAAGAGCAGCAGACGCACGAAGAGGCCGAAAGAATCTATGCATCCTGGATGCAGCAGGCCGAAGAAGTGAAGACGATCTATCCAGGATTTGACCTGGCAGAAGAGCTGCAGGACGAGCAGTTCCAGCAGCTGGTACGCAGCAATGTTCCGATCCAGACGGCATTTGAAGTGCTCCACAAGGACGAGATCATCCCCGCCGCGATGCAGTATACGGCAAAGCAGGTGGAAGGAAAGCTCGCCAACAAGATCCGCGCAGGACAGAACCGCCCGGCGGAAGGAGCAATGAGATCCCAGAACGCGGTGGTCACCAAGAGCGATGTGTCACAGCTCACCAAAGCAGACCGGCAGGAAATCGCCCGCCGGGTAGCACGAGGAGAGCGAATCGTCTTTTGACCGATGCATCTCCTCGCCGACAAAAGAGAGGAGATTACAAATGAAAAAATTCTTTGACTTCATTCAGCTGTTCGCAGTGCAGACCACACTGCTGAACAACCTGGGCAACGACCTGAGCCCGGAAATGAAGACCTTCTATGACATGACCCTTATCGATCATGCCCAGGCCGCCCTGGTCCACGACCAGTTCGGCGAGAAGCGTCCCATTCCCAAAAACGGCGGCAAGACCATTGAGTTCCGCGCGTTTACTCCGCTGAACAAAGCACTCACGGCCCTGACCGAAGGCGTTACCCCTGACGGCAACCAGCTTGACGTTACGACCATCACGGCGACTGTCGCACAGTACGGCGACTTCATCGTGCAGTCCGACGTTCTCGAGCTGACCGCCCTGGACAACACCATCCTCGAGGCCACCAAGCTCCTGGGCCGCCAGGCCGGCCTGACGCTTGATACCGTCACCAGGAACGTCCTGATCGGCGGCACGAACGTCATGTATGCTCCGATTTGGACCGGCAGCCCGCTTGCCGAGTCCGCTGTCACCAGCCGCGGTGCCCTTGACGCCACTGCCGTCCTGACTGTGGACCTGGTAGAGCAGGTTGTCGCGAACCTTCGGTCCGTGAACGCACCGACCATCAACGGCGACTACGTCTGCATCCTGCATCCGTATGCTGCCTACGACCTGATGCGCGATCCCGACTGGCGCAAGCCGCACGAGTACGTCAACACTGACGGACTGTATGAGGGTGAAATCGGTAAGGTCGGCGGCGTCCGCTTTGTGCAGACCACCGAGGCCAAGATCTTCCGCGGCGACAACCTGGCCGGCACCGTCAGATCCCTGACCGCAGGCGAGAGCACGTCCGGTGCGATTACTTCCCTGGTATACAGCACCAGCGGAGTCACCATCGCGGCAGATGCCCTGATTGGACGCGTGATCAACATCAACGGCGTGACCGCCACGATCACCGGCAACACCGCGAGCTCCGGCACGCATACTCTCAGCTTTGCCAGCACGAACTTCGGATCCATCACCAGCGGCACCACCAAGATTGATCCGGGCGAAGGCGGCAAGGGCGGCATCAGCGTGTTCGGCTGCCTGTTCTTCGGCGACGGCGCCTATGGCGTGACCGAGATTTCCGGCGGTGGACTGGAGACCATCGTCAAGCAGAAGGGCTCCGCCGGTACGGCAGACCCGCTGAACCAGCGCTCCAGCGTCGGCTGGAAGGCGCTCAAGACCGCGGAGATCCTCATCCCCGAGTATCTGATCCGCGTGGAATGCTGCAGCAAGCGCTTCAGCGCGAACGCAGCGGCGAACTAATTTTTAAAGGGGAGAGGCAAACCCTCTCCCCGATTCCGAAAGGAGAAGGCTATGGCCACCACGAAAGCAAAGATGGAAGCGCCCGTTGTTGAAGAGGGCGAAAAAATGGTAAAGATCCGCCTGCCGATCACGAGAGACGACCAGAAGGCCGTCTATGTGCGCGTGAATGACAGGACCTGGCTCATCCCGAGAGGGAAGGAGTGGGAGGTCCCTGAGTGTGTGGCGGAAGTGCTCGAGAATGCCGAGAAGCAGCAGCTCGAGCGCATGGAGTTTGAGAACAAGGTCCAGAAGGGCTGAGACTTGGGGCAGGATCCGTCCTGCCCTTTTTCCCAAAAGGAGAGAAGACCATGACCGTAAAAGAAGCGATCGATAAGGTTGACGCGCTGCAGCCGAACATGTTTACCAAGGCAGACAAGGTCGGCTGGCTGAGCCACCTGGATATGCGGGTACAGCATCAGATCCTGGACACGCACGAGTATAACGACGGCGAGACAGAAATCCACTTCACCGGATACACGGTGGACGGCAGCGATGACACCGAAATGCTGGCGCCGGTCCCGTATGACGAGATGTACGTCCATTGGCTGGAAGCGCAGATCAACTACTACAACATGGAGTATGACGGCTTCAATGCCGCGAACCTGCTTTTCAGCACCAACTGGGATGAATTCCGGAACTGGTACAACAAGCACCACATGCCGAAGACAGTAAACAAGAGCTATCACGGATAAGGAGACAGCGCATGGCCTATCCTACCTTAAGCCAGCGGGCGTCCACGAGGATTGTGACGGATGTTTTCGCCGGCTACAATAACAACCTGAAAATAGCGGACGGGGAATTCTATGAAACGAAGAACCTGACGACGAAATATTACCCGCTGCTGGCAAACCGGCCGAAGCGTGGAACCCTTGGCCCGACCGGCCCGGACTATGACAGCACGAAAACCTACGCGGTCGGCGCCTACTGCAAGCACGACTCGAAGATCTACCGCTGCACAACGGAAATCTCGACGGCGGAAGCCTGGACCGCGGCGCACTGGACCGAGGTTTCCACGTTCTCAAACCTGCAGGCGATTATCGCGAAGGATGCGCTGTACTGGGTGGACAACGGGGTACTGTATGCCAACGGGCTCCCGACACAGCTGACCGGCCTGCAGACCCAGTACGAGACCAGGCTGATCTCAATGGGCGCGTATATCTGCGTGTTCCCGGACAAGAAGTATATCAACACGATGGATCTCACGGACTACGGCAGCATGGAATCGTCGTATTCCTACAGCGGTGACGTGACTTTCCATATGTGCCACGAGGACGGCACTATATATGAGGGTGTTATCACCAGCGACAACGTGCCGGAAGAGACGTCAAACGGCCAGGTGTGGATCGATACTACATCGGGAGAAGTGAAGCAGTACTCGAGCTACACGGCAAGCTGGATCACGATTGAAACTGTGTATACCCGCGTGGAGTTCACCACGAACGGGCAGATCCCTGCAGCCTTCAAAGAGTACGACGGCGTCAATATTACAGGACTGTATAACGACGACCTGAACGGCAGCAAGGTTATTTATGCGATGGGCGGCGGCGAGAATGAGACGGACTGGATCGTGCTGATCGGGATCCAGGAAGCGGAGCACACGCAGGAGAGCGCTACGGTATCCATCCAGCGGAAGGTGCCGGATATGGACTTTGTGTGCGAGGCGCAGAACCGGCTGTGGGGCTGCTATTACGGCAATGACGGCACACAGAACGTCAACGAGATTTACTGCTGCGCACTTGGAGATTTCCGTAACTGGGAGCAGTACCTGGGCATTTCCACGGACAGCTGGCGCGGATCCTGCGGCACGGACGGCGAGTGGACCGGGTGTATCAACTACCTGGGCGCGCCGACCTTCTTTAAGGAAAACGTCATCCATACCGTGACGATATCCTCATCCGGCGCGCATCGGATCGACGATATGCCGGCACGCGGCGTGCAGAAAGGCAGCCACGGATCCCTGGCCATTGTGAATGAGACGCTGTTTTACAAGACGCGTTCAGGGATCGCTGCGTACCAGGGTGGGCTGCCGACGGACGTTTCCGAAGCGTTGGGTGATAAGCGGTACCACGACGCTGTGGCCGGCGTGTTCGGGCAGATGTACTACATCTCCATGAAGGAAGGCACCAAGTGGCACTTTTTCTGCTACAACGCGCAGCGGGGAGTGTGGATGCATGAGGATAACCTGCATGCGGAAGGCTTCGCATCGTGGAACGATGAGCTGTATGTAATATCTGATAACAAGATCCTGGCGATCAACGGCACCGAAGGCACGCTGGAAAAGACGATGGCGTGGGAAGCGATCTCCGGCATTATGTACTATGAGTACACCGACCAGAAATACGTGCGGCGTTACGATATCCGCCTGAAGATGGATGTAGGGGCGCATATGGAAGTGTTCCTGGAATACGATTCCAGCGGGACCTGGATCTCCGCCGGCACAGTCAATGCATCAACCCTGCTTTCCGCTACGCTGCCGGTTCGGCCCAGGCGCTGCGACCATATGCGGATTAAACTGCAGGGGACCGGGAACGTCCGGGTGCTTTCGATTGCGAGGATCCTTGTCAAGGGGAGTGATATGTCGTGAGAGCGAAACTGATGCCGCCACAGCTGAGTGGATCGGCTGAGCAGCAGATTTCCGCGCTGCGCGACTGGATGTTCCAGCGCGTCAAAGAGCTGGATACCATCGCCAACGGAGAGAATGACAATGTGGTCGTCACAACAGACGGCAGCGGCAGGACCATTATCAAAAAGGGAGACGATACCGCCGTCCGGAACATGGCCAGCGACCTGAAATCACTGATTCTGAAAACAGCAAATGAGGTGGAAGCATATGCGGACAGGAAGATGGAATCTTTCAGCAGCGAATATGTGGCGCGGTCGGAATATGGTGTATTTCAACAGACGGTCCAGGCGACTATGGAGACCACGGCCCAGGGAGTCGAGGAGAACTACAATCTGATTCAGGCAGTCACGGACGACGTTAATACGCTGTCGAGTTATTACGAGGATATCAGCGGACAGATTGTGCGCGGCATCGTGCTGGATCCGGAATACACGCCCGGATCCGAGCTGCACCCGACCGAGTACGTGATCGGTGTTGCGATAGCACAGGATATCCAGGTGAGCGGTGAAGTGGATCCGGGAGACGCGCCGGATGACGGGCATACTTACTACTACCTGAACAGCGGGCAGACGTTTGGCTTGTACACTTCTACCGGGTGGCAGTTTTGGATCAACGGCCTGAAGGTCGGCTGGTATTCCTCACTTGACGGCAACTTGCACGTCGCATCGATTAAGATCGAGAAGACACTCCAGATGGGAGACTGGATTCTGAAGCAGAGAGGAACGAACTTCGGAATCCTGTACGTGGGAGATTAAGGCATGGGACTGACAGGAACAACTACATTTACGCCGTCCGGGTCTAACCAGAAGCAATGGTACAAGGTATGGTACACCGGCGGTTCCACAAGTTGGACAGCACATACTACCGGAGCAATCTACGGGTATTACCCGAACTTTCTGGATAAACGTCTCACAAATACCGGATCAGATACGCTGACGGTTTACTTCCAATACGCTGTATTCAAGGTAACAACGGATTCTGCCGGATGCAGCGGTCTCAGCTTTGCGTTCAACAGTTCTTCTGTTACCGGGTGCAGTTTTGCGAAAACAACATCTGATGTAACGTCCTCTTCCAACTTCCCGACCAGCTGGTCATCCATGACAAAGAGCGGCGCAACATATTCCGTCAGCAATGTGGCGATGCTGCCGAACACCACATACTATCTGTGGATACGTTCGGATGACAGCACAAATGGACACAATGCAGGCAGTTCTGTTACCATCACAGGCTCCGGCACTTACGGAAGCCCCGGCAACATTACTGCAAACAACACGAACTTTGACAGCCCGATCAACATGAGTTACGGATCCTCAACCAGCGGCGGTACATATACGGTCAAGGTGAAGGTCGGTACAAGTTCCGAAGTAACGCTTCAAACCCAGAGCAGCACCAGCTCCAGAAGCTGGACGCCGGCATTGTCAACGTATGGATCCAGCTACCCGAATCAGAGTTCTGTGTCCTGCGTGATTACGGTATCTACATACTTCGGCGGTGTGCTGTCAGGCACGAAAACCAAGACGGTAACCATCAGCTTCACAGCTGCACAGGTCGGCCCAAGCGCCAGCAGTGCATTCAGTATTGCGCCGTACAATACCGGGGCTGTCAGCGGAATGACCGGATATATCCAGGGCTACTCAAAGATCCGGGCGAGCTTCAATGCTTCAAATGTAACGACACAGTACGGCGCGACTATTGCAAAGTGGAGTGTTAAGTTTGGAAGCGCTGCTGCTGTGGAGGTGGCTGCCGGCACGACAACCAAGGACAGCGGTGTCATCAGTGCGGTTACTACTGTAACATGTACGGTAACAGACAGCAGAGGCTTTACCGCAAGCGAGACCTATGAGACAACGATCACGCCGTATGAAAACCCTGCATTGACAGCCACGATTAAGAGAACGGACTCAAACGGAGACGAGGACGATGCCGGGACCTACCTGAGAATTGATCTTGCCGGCTGGTACAGTGATATAGACGGGCAGAACACGCAGACGTCAGTTGTACGGAGAAAGCTCGCGAGTGCGTCCAGTTATGATTCGGACATTGCTATTACTACCGGCAGCACCACGCTGAACGACACAAGAAAGCTCTACAGCGTCGCGAACTTCCTGGTATCCGGCATGACGGACGCCGTGTACAACGTACAGGTGGAGATCACGGACGCGCTTGGCAACAAGGCTACTGCTACAGCTGTGGTGGAATCCCAGCACTGGGCCATCCACTTCCGAAACAAAGGCACCGGCGCTGCATTCGGCAAGGCCGCTGAACGAGACAACGAGCTGGATATAGGCAACTGGAAGCTGACATGCGGCGATGTTGTCGTGGACAGTCTGTCTGTAGTGGATAGCTATGGCAGTAACACAAACGGAAACTACTGCAAACTTGCAAACGGAACTCTTATCCAATGGGGGACTATGACTGTAACGAGCGGATCATTCTCTGCGGTGGTTTCTCCAATTTACTATTACTCAATTACGCATGATTTGCCTATGGCATTTACAGGAGCCAGCTATACGGTTTCTGGCGCAAGCAGATTCTCAACTGGGCATAGTGTTGCGATAGGTGGGTATCCGTCAAGCGCATCAAAAGTTATTATCCATTGCTTTGATTATTATTCGAGAAGCATGAGCGCGAGCGCAGCACTTGTAGTTCGGTGGATGGCTATAGGCAAGTGGAAATAAACGGAGGAGATAATTATGTATCTTGTAATTGAAATGCAGATGAATGCCGCTACAGGCATCGCAACACTTACTACGCAGAAGGCAACGCTTGCTGAAGCAGAGAGCCTTTGGCATACCATCCTTGCGGCAGCAGCTGTTTCCAGCGTGGAAATACACAGCGCGTCCGTCCTGAATGAATCCGGGAAACAGATTCTGCATCAGGCTTATGCGCACGGGCCGGAGGGGGTGGAGTAAATGATCAGAGCAACTACACCATATCATGAGTTCGTGTTTTCAGAGAATCCGTCTGAGTATGAGCGGATCCTGATAACCTACAGTCAGGAAGAAAGCATCATCCTGGAGAAAGAGAAGAGCGACCTGACCATTATAGAAAATCCGGACGTGCCTGGCCAGTATATCGCATCCTTCCGAATGACGCAGGCAGAGGCGAATTTATTTGACGTCGGATCAGTCCGGATCCAGGTCCGCATTCTGAAATCAAACGGAGACGCGATGGCCAGCGAGATTTCCACACTGAAGATTGAGGAAGTTCTGAACGATGAGGTGCTGACATGAGACTGGAAGTACAGTTCGTTGAAATCGCCGGACTGGAAATGCAGTTTAATGAATCGGTTACTAAAATCGGCGGCGGTTTCAATATAGCCGGCTATGGCGCGAAGGGCGACAAAGGGGATACGGGCGACACCGGGAATGATGGGTTTTCGCCGACCGTAACGCCGTCGGAGATTACCGGCGGGCACAGGCTGACTATTACGGATGCCAACGGCACGAGCACGGTTGACGTTATGGACGGCGTGGACGGCGCAGACGGGACAAGCGCAGGCTTTGGTACGCCGACAGTCACTGTGGATTCTAACACGGGAACGCCAGGCGTTACGGTAAGCGCATCAGGGCCTGACACTGCAAAGGTATTTTCGTTCGCGTTTACAAATTTGAAGGGCGCGAAGGGCGCGACCGGACAGACAGGCGCTTCGGGCCAGGACGGCGTCTCGCCGGTTATCACATCCAGCGCGATCACCGGCGGGCATCAGCTGTCTATCACCGACGCGAGCGGAACGACGACCGTGGATGTTATGGACGGCACTGACGGACAGGACGGGCAGGATGGCCAGGACGGCGTTTCACCGACGATCACGTCAACCGCTATCACCGGCGGACACCAGCTCTCGATTACGGATGCAAACGGGACAACGACAGTTGACGTGATGGACGGGACAGACGGTACAGATGGCGAGGACGGGACAGACGGCGTCTCACCGACGATTAGTTCATCGTCTATTACCGGCGGTCACAGGCTTACTATCGTGGATGCCAATGGGACAAGCACCGTGGACGTCATGGACGGCACAAATGGGACCAACGGCACAAACGGGACGAACGGTACAAGCGCTGGTTTCGGGACACCCACGGCAACGGTAGACGCAAACACCGGCACGCCAGGCGTCACAGTTTCCGCATCCGGACCTGATACCGCGAAAGTGTTCGCATTCGCATTCACGAATTTGAAGGGCGCGAAGGGCGACACGGGCGCTGCTGGCGCAGGCGTGCCTTCGGTTACATCGTCAGATAACGGCAAGGTGCTGAGAGTAGTAAACGGAGCATGGGCGGCAGTGCAGCTGCCAAGCGCATCGGGGGTGAGTTTCTGATGGCTGATTATTTGACCACAGATACCGAACTCACTTCCATTGCAAATGCTATTCGTACCAAGGGCGGCACAAGTGCAAACCTGACATACCCGGCTGGTTTTGTAGATGCGATTGACGCTATCCAGACAGGAAGCACCCCTGTGCTTCAGACGAAGGCTAAATCGTATACGCCGTCAGAAACCGCACAGAGCGAAACAGTAACGGCAGATACCGGATATGATGGGCTTGAGGAAGTTGGTATCAGCGTTGGCGCAATCTCCTCTTCTTATGTTGGCAGCGGCATTACCAGAAGAAGTTCTTCTGATCTTTCCGCAAGCGGAGCAACTGTAACTGCTCCGGCAGGCTATTATGCGAGTTCAGCGTCCAAGTCTGTAGCATTCGGTACAGCAGGCACACCGACAGCCACAAAGGGAACTGTCAGCAACCATTCCGTATCCGTGACTCCGAGTGTTACAAACACTACAGGGTACATTACAGGAAGCACGAAGACAGGAACTGCGGTTACGGTATCCGCTTCGGAACTGGTTTCCGGTTCTGAAACCAAAACCGCAAACGGCACATACGATGTCACGAATCTGGCACAGCTTGTCGTAAATGTCAGCGGTGGGGGTGGGAGTGATAGGCTTGTTCTGCTTCAGACCACATCGCTTGGTTCTCTGTCTACATCTTCGACAAGTGCAACAAATACGAACAAGACGGTATCGCTTGCTTCTACAACAGGGTGGCAAAACTATGACTTGCTGATTGTTGACATCAGCGTTGATACCGCAACGAATGGGCGGCATACTTCAACCGTTACTCCTGTGATTGTGACAGGCACAAGCAATGTTACAACGAAGGACGCATTTGTTGTTGGAAGCAACAAGTGGAACAGCAAGCTTAGTTCAAACGGTACTGCATCCACAAGGCAATCCACCTCAGCATATGGTGTATATATCAACTCGGCTAATATATCCAATAATACGCTCACGATGACAGTTTACTACCGCTACAACTCCAACAGTACAGGCACACTCAATGGCACATACACAGCAAGAGTTTATGGGATTAAACTGATTGATTTAATCGGCGGGTAAGAGGTGATTCCAATGGACAACGATCTGGAAGAAAGGGAAAGAGGGGGTAAAAGATGGCAACAGATTTAGAAAAACAGCAGCAGCTTCGGCAGATGACGATGGACACGGCGCTGGAGCTTGCCAAGAACAAGGTTGCTCCGACGTATGCCGGTACTTTTGAGAACCAGTTGTCGGACATCTACGATAAGATCCAGAACCGGGAGAAATTCTCGTATGATGTGAACGCGGACCCGCTGTACCAGAACTACAAGGATAAGTACGTGCAGCAGGGCAAGCTCGCCATGCGCGATACGATGGGGAAAGCTGCGTCTCTGACCGGCGGCTTTGGATCCACCTACGGCCAGCAGGTCGGCCAGCAGACTTACGATGCGTATCTGCAGAACCTCAGCGATGCCATCCCGGAACTCTACGGCATGGCCCAGCAGCAGTACGAGCGCGAGGGCAACGATCTGAAGGCACAGTATGCGATGGTCGGAGACCAGAGAGACACTGAGTACAACAAGTACCGCGATGCGCTGAGCGACTGGAACTACAACCAGCAGGTGGCGCGGCAGATGGAATCCGACGAGTATAACCGGCAGACGACGGCGAAGCAGCAGGCCTATGCGAACCTGTATGCTCTGATTTCCGCGAGCGGCTATGTTCCTACCAGTGCGGAGCTGGCTGCGGCAGGGATGACCCAGGAAGCGGCCAATGCGCTGCGGACCGAGTACCTGCGCCAGACCGGGCAGCTGAAGGTGGCCAGCAGCGG
>ERZ809477.36-NODE-36-length-13838-cov-6.478270_pt1 | contig 13838 bp, 6 predicted proteins | sample MGYA00521238_ERZ809477 | MGnify/ENA primary metagenome ERZ809477 (study PRJEB31581, sample SAMEA3312793) | metagenome | study: EMG produced TPA metagenomics assembly of the PRJEB8939 data set (Metagenomic analyses of Rumen microbiomes reveals... | reverse complement strand
TTGTTTGTTCGACAAGAGGGTTCTGCTGGGGAGTTTGTTTTTTATTTGTTGTTTATATCTTGTCGTAAAAATAAATCGCTATTTGTTTTGTACTTTGTCCGCTTATTCGTATCTTTGCACACAGAAAACAAACATGATAGGATTATGACTGCGATACAACTGAATGCGGAGTTATACCGCGCCATGGGCGAGATTGCCGACAACGAGACGCTGCTGGCCAAGGTATTGGCGTATGTAAAGAGCCTTGCACCAGCAAAGACAGCTAAGGCCGAGACAGGCTGGGCCGACCGATTTATAGGTGCCTGGAAGGACGACCGCTCAGCCGATGAGATTGTTAAAGAGATACGCAGTGCCAGGACAGCAAACAATATTGACGTAGAGCTATGAGGGGCTATCTGCTTGACACCAGCTTCATCACCCAGATTGTTGTTGCAGAGCTGCTCTTTGGCGCATATAAGAGCAAGTGCATTGAAGAGAAAGAAGATTGGGGACTTCGACCTGCTCATAGGTTGCGCAGCCAAGGCTGCTGGGCTGACGATGGTGACGCACAACGTGAAACACTTCAGCCACATCGACGGCATCGAAATTGAGGACTGGGTGGCTGGGAAGTAAGGATTCCCTCCCGTTCTCCGTAGATCATATGTTCGTTGGTCTATCTCTTTTGGGCGTATAATTGAAAATAATTGGAGAAAAAATTTGACTGTAGCGACTTTTGTCGCGACACAGGCTGAAATCGCGTTTATTAATAAATAGCATGCAAATTATTAATAAGTAACGTGCTATTTATTAATAAATGACGTGATATATACTAATATAGGTGATTCTTCTGCAATGTAGTCAGAAACATCATTATTCATGACAAATGTCATTTTTAGGACAAAATTGTACTGAGTTATTTATCGCATACCGTCGGAGGTGCCATTAACGCCATTCATGTCCGTGTTGCTCTGGTAGAGAGGCACGGTGACACTGGCAGATAGACCGGCTTCTGTGGTTGCAGTTTCTTTTAGACGAAGCAACACTTTGCCGGCACGTAGGCCTGTGATGCTGCCATCTATTGTGACTGATGTCCACGACTGCCCGTCATCAGTACTGTACTCGATTTCCTTTGTCAAAATGTCTCCCTCCAGACGGCCATCAGTGGCCACGAGCGATGAAGGAGAGTATGCTTTGATATGAAGAAGTGTGGGGGCATTTGGACTGACATTCTTGGGGACGCTGAATGTGTGTTCAGCTGACCTTGAAGACTCTGTTTCATTGCTGTCGTAGCCTATGACATAATAGATATAAGTAGATCCTCCCGTTAAATCGCCAGTATTGGCAAAGTACCGCTGACCGTCGCTCTTCGCATAAGTCTTTAGATATCTCTCGTCGTTGCCATTCGTCAGCTGACGCAGAAGCACTTGTGTCTTTGTGCCTTGAGGACAGTCGGCATTGAAGGTGATGACTCTATTCGCTACGTCGCAGGCAATGCTCGATTCGTCAATGGTTGGTGCTAAGACCACCGACTCGCTGTCGCCACAACTTGTACTGAGCGTGATAACAGCACAAAAGATAAGAATGAGGTTTAGTATTTTTATCATTGTCTTGTCATTATTTTCCCGTTTTTAATGTATGGTTGCCCCTTTCGTGGAGCAAGCAGGCGTTTGCCGTCCAACGTGTAGATGTCAGTAGAGACCTTGAAAGAGGCTTCTCTAAGGTCAATGATGCCTGTCGCGTCGTTGTTGTCGCTCAAGCGTATTCTCACTTCGTCAGGAGCATTCTGGGCATCAAGAAATATGCATGCGCGGAAGGGATGCAGATACTGTTCCAAAGGTGCAAAGATGTTGTCCTTGGCTCTTGGTGCATAACCCCAGCTTTTGTAGTTGTCTACGCTGATGAAAGTGCCTCGTGTATTGCCATCCTTGTCGGAAGGTGACTGGCTGGTGACAGTGACCCCTGAGAGGTCTGTCTGCCAGTCGGCCTTCTCCTTGCTGATGACGAAACAGGTGCTGCCAGCCTCTGTCTGGGACTGCGGATCAAAGATGACATCGCCCTTGTCTTTGTCAAAATAGCTGTATACATACATCTGGCTGCCACCAGGCAGATTGTTCGCACTAACGGCAAAAGGCAGGCACACCGTGTTGAAACCAGACGAAAGCTCGCGGGCATACTCTCCCTTGACAGCCGTGAAAGAAACGGGTGTAACGAAGCCTGTCTGATGAGCCAGTTGGGATGAGCCATAGCCGGAGGTAAGGTCTGTCAGCAGGAAATAGGGGCAACTGTAGCCGCCTTCTGCCGAGTCGTCCTCGCTGAGCATATTGTAGGTCAGATAAGCCCATTCTGCCCATTTGGGATTGATGATGCCTACGGCATTGGGATATTGGCTTAACAGCTTCTTCCACTCCTCCAGATTCTTTACCGGGATTTCCTCACCCGTGTATACATAGGCCTTCGCAAAAGATTCAGGCGTGACGTACTCAACCTGCCATCCTGACGGCAGCACTCGGAGCCAAGAGGAATAGTCGGCCTCCAATGGAACGAAGAGCTTACCTGATTCGGGCAGTCCTGTGAAAGCGTCCTCGTAGACTATAGGAGCCTTCGTCGCCATACAGATAATCTTGGAAAGTTTTGTGTAGCCGAAGCAGTAACTATTGATTTCGGAGAGCGTCGACGGCAATTCAGCCTCCGTCATGTTGTTGTATCCCCAGTAGGCAGCCCAGGCGAGGCTGCTGACTCCCTCTTCCACCACCAGTTTCTTTACCTGGTTGCGCTTCTGATAGTAAGGAGCATTCCGAGATTCGTATTCATCGTTTATCTGCGGTCCCCAGCCGGAAATGGTGAGCGTGCCGTCGCCGTCCAGTTGCCAGCGAATGTTGAAGTCTGGCAAACGGTCAATGTCAGTATAGTTCATAACCATCCATCCAGGTGGCAATATTGCCTCCCATCTGTCGTAGCCAGTGGAGCCGGCGGGGATGAACAGAAAACCGCTGTCCAGGACGTAGTTGCTGGGCTTAGTGTAGAAAACCTCCGGCAATTCAGGTGCTTTCTTGCACATCGAGATGATCGGCGTGCCGTGGTACAGAATAGAATAATCGAGGATGTCCTCTGTCGTTTCGGCTATGATGATTGTATTCAGCGCTGTAGGCACGAACAGCAGATGCTTCCTGTCTTTGCTGTACAGTACGTTGTTCACAGCACAGAAATAGGCATTATCTTCATCTACGGACAGTTCCTCCAGGTACGGTAGATAATCTCTGTAGATATCCAGATCCTTCGGCAGGCAAAGCGATTTTATGTTCTGGCATCCCATGAATGCGTAGTTCATACAGGTCAGCGTGGAGGGAAGCTTTACAGATGAGACTTCGCAACCATAGAAAGCATAGGAGCCAATGTAGAGAAGTCCTTCTGGCAGCACCACTTCTTTCAGATTCCGGAAAAAATGGTAGTTCCCATCGCCGAAGCTATAGCCAAAATTGTCTGATATGCCAGTAATACCTTCGCTGAAGACAATCTTGCGGATGGCATCGCTCTGATTCTTCCAGGGTGCCGTCTCCATCGTGTACTCCTGTGGCATCACACCGCTGCCGCTGATGGTCAGTACACTGTCGTCGAGCGTGTAGGAGAATACCGGGTTTTCGTTGTAGTCGGGCATCAGGTTGTTTATCATCATCTGATCGTCATTGTATCCGTTCAAGTTCGTCAGCATGAACCATCCGTCCTGATAGCCCCCCCAGCCCCAGTTCACGTGATAGTAGCCATTGGTGTCATATCCGTCGATAATGAACTCATGACCGCCTTTAGCACTCTGTCCGTTGTACAGAACGGGGCGTCCTTCTCTAAGATCCTGCTGGATGAATTCGTGCCACATATCTTTCGGATATTCACCGCTATATCTGTCCTTCGATGCTATGCTATAGTGGAAGTACTTCCGCATGATGTTTGCACTAACGCCGCCGGAGCTCTCGCTGGGTGTATAGCACATATTGACAGCATAGCCGCAGTCGCGCATCAGCGTGGCTACGGCATCGGCTTGCTCCGTTGTATAGCCTTTTGCTTGGGAATAGTCGTTGAGCATCTTGTCCCACCTGTAGTAGTTCCGCGAGAAGTCCTGACTCAGTGTCATGCCACAGCCCGCTTCGTCATAATAGGTCACGGAACCATAGCCGTGCTTGGGCCATTCCCAGTATTTCATCACCTGAGCCATCGCTGTTGCCACACAGCCCGTAATACATCGCTTTCCATTGCGGGTAGGGCACAGGTTATTATAGGGTTCATACTGATTCCATGCCGTCTTAATGAGGGCATTCACGACAATCTGTCCAGTTCTGGTGGGCTGTGCGAACTCTCTGTTTATTTTTCCCTCGTGAACGGCCGTCATAAGCACAGACACCTGGTCGAGCCAGTCGCGAAGTCCTGTGGGCAGGCTGTCGGCATCGAAGCATCCCTGTTCGGTATAGCCCAGAATGGTGCGGCCTATCGCATCATCGTCGGCCACGAATACTGTTCCACCTTCTAGCTTGTCGAATATGTAGCAGCCCATTTCATGTCCTCGCAGTCTGAGGGACTGCTGTTGCTTTTTGGCGGGCATCCTCTTGCCCGATGGTGATAGACTAAAGAACGCCGTGACGGCATTTCTTGCCTGCTCCTCGTCGAGCACCTTTGCCTGTACACCATTGACTGTACACGCAAGGGAGGCTATTACCACCAGTGTCATAAATATCTTTTTTCGACGTTTCATGATTGCTCGGATTTGTCAGAAATTGTTATTCAGTAATTGTTCTTGTTGACAAAGTTACGAAAAGTCGAGAGCAAAACAAAAGAATTATTCTTTTTTTTGCCGAGACGGAGTAACTTCGCCGTCACAGACGGCAAAGTTACGAAAAAAGGTTGTAAAGAACAACGGTTTTTGGAAGATTAACGCAATTCGGCCTGAAATAAAGGCAAGACGGGGATTTAGAGCCCCTTGATAAGGGGCGGCTATAATGCAGGGATATGCAAATTGGGGAGGATTGGTGAAGGAGTTAGGTTGCCAAATCGTAACCCGTTCTTATTCCGCAAACTGCTACATTTTGCATAGCGATGGATGCCAAGAGAAACAGTAGTTTTGCAGCCAAAATTAAAAAATCGTCTACTAACCTTCAGGATATGCGCCACCTCTCTGTCTGTCAGGTAGCGTTCACCATCAAGCAATGGCCGATAATTATCTATTACCTTTTTGTATAGGGCAAGCACCTCCTTCATGTTCTCCAATGCGTTCTTCACTCCGACGTTATGTGGCATTATCAATTCATTCATAGACGGCTCGTTTTGAGGTTATACACCTTGCCATCCTTATCCCTACCACCCACAACATAAAGAATCCTCTTCACATCCTCAGGCTTATAATACACCTTGCGGTTGATTTGAGAATAAGCCAGCGTCCCGTTATCCCGTAAAGTTTGTAATGTTCTTGGACTGATGTTCAGCATCTGGCATACGTCTTGGTAGCCTCACTGTCCAACAAGAGCAGTGAGGCTGTCATAAAAGCTTGTAACACGCAGTCTAGCGGCCATCGTCGGTGGCGCCGGTGTTGTCGATGCCCGTGCCTTGGGTGGTGTCGCCATCGGCATTGCCGCCCCAGGTGATGGACGTATCAGTCACACCGTAGTCCTTGGCAAACGAACGGGCCACGTAGCAAGTGGCGATGATGGCGTTCAGATACTGTCCGAGGCCGTCGGCATAGAACACAGCCTCCATCTCCGGCGTCTTCTCCGTACCGCCACCGCTCAGCTGCTGACCGTCCTGGTCGAGCCAGGTGTAGCTCATCTGTCCCTTGGCATTGAGCGTGTACTCACCCTCAGGCACTTCGCCTTTCAGCGTGGGCTGTATGTTCAGTCCAGCCTTGGCGGGCAGCGGAATGTTGACACTCTTTGTCCAGGTGGTCGACGACATTTGTTCGCTGGCCACCTGACCGTTCTCACCGATATATCGCACGGTGACGGTGGCCACGTCCAGCAACTGCTGCGACACAGTGGCCGTGTAGTCGGTCTTCACACTGGTCAGTACCTTCTCTGCTGGCGTTGGCGGTGTGGGGGTGGGTTCCGGTGTATCGTCATCATCACCTCCGCCGCAGGCAGTCAGGCTGCCGAGGGCCAGCAGGCCCCCGAGCAGTATACTCATCATCTTCAGATTTTTCATTGCCATTTATTTCTTAATGATTTTCTTTCCATTCATAACATTGATACCCTTTGTAGGTGTTGAGAGCAGGCGACCATTCAGGTCGTAGATGCGCTCTGTACCGTCGCTGTCGATGGTACGCAACTGCTCTATGCCCATAGCATCCTCCAGCATCATGCCGATGGCGCGGGCACCTGCCTTGCGGTTCTCCAGCAGATAGGCGCGGAAGGGCAGGATGCGGGCTGCACGGTGCTCGTCGGTATCACTCATCACCGGATGCCACTTGCCGTCCTGCTGCAGGGTATAAGCACCCAGCTCGGAAGCCTCGGCATTGTCAATGCCATAGAGTGTGCCGCGCATAGAATAACCTGGTGCATTCTGCTGGCGTCCATAGGTCATGCCGCCGCTGGCAGGAATATCTGCTTCAGAACTGCTGAGGGCAGCATCGTTCTGGTCGGCCCAGATGAGGTAAGGTTGCAGGGCCTCCAGCTGATCGAGCGTCTGCGTGAAGACCAGCTCGTTGGTGCTACGACCCGACAGTTTGTAAGCCCTTGCACCAGCAGGGATGTTCAGGTTATAGGGCAGACAGATGGTGTAAGGCATCGCACTCTTGCTGAGCGTGCGGGTGTTCTCCACCGTCTGAGCCTTGAAGGCGTATGGCACATAATAATCCTGACTGTCATACAGACGATAGTTGGCACAACGCAAAGTCTTTGCCGTATCGCCCACAATGACGTTTGTCTCGTCGGTCTGTCCATAGGACATGGGGACAAAGCACAGTGTTTTACTCGTAATGCCTATCTCGCTCAGTCCTCCGCCATTCAGGTTGTTTGTGCTCATCAAGGAGTCGCAGAGGAGCATATCGACACAACGCAAATCCTTCACATTGGCGAATGTTCCCTTCTCAATATTTCTCAACGTCAGCGGCAGAGCTATTTTCTGAAGGTTTTTCAATGGTAACATGTCAGAAGTGCTCAGGCTGTCAATAGCCGAGAATCGAAGCAAGTTCAGGTCTTTGATGTCATTGTTTTCCTTAAACCATCCTCCGATGCTGGTGACTTCAGCCATGTCATCGTAAGTAGCTACACTATGCGATCCAAAGGTCTCGAACTCCTCATCGTAATCAAAGATACCAGACGAGATGTTGTTCGTGCGCTGATTGTTGTCGCCGGTATAGTTCTTGTCGCTGAGATATTCCTTCAACAAAGATGGACGGACATAGAAATGCTCGAAGGTGGGATGATAGACATACATGTCGTTGAAGAAATTGGTGTTCATCTCTATCTTTGTCGTCGGCATGAGGAACAGCTTCTTCAGTACCACGTCGTAGATGAAAGCATCCCAGCTGAGATCGGTAGTAGCATCGCCGATGACTACCGACTCCAGCTTCTTGTTAGAAGCCAATGCACCGTCGTAGATCGTCGTACAGGATTTTGGCAGGATGAGGGTCTTCAGGACGAGTGTCTCGCTGAACACGAAGTCGGGTAAGACATTGTCTTCCTTGACAAAGGTAAGACCGCCTTCATACTGTCCGGCACGCCAGTTTGACTTGACGATGTCGGCATCATAGATATCGATATACTCCAATCGGCCCAACAGGTTCTTGAGGTTGTTCCAGGGCGTATGACCACTCAGGAAACGCAGGACGGTGAAGTCGCCGCCTGATATAGGACCGTTGACCTTCAGCTTGGTGATGTGAGAATAATCGCCCGTGATGGAAGTGATGATCTTACCCTCGTAAACGCTTCCTTCCACATCGTCATAGAGATGCGAAGGCTCTACGACCACCTTCAGTCCCAAGGCCTCTGCCAGTGTGTTGGGCTCAGTCAGCGTCACCTCAATAATGTCGTTCGTCAATGTCGTTGCATTCACAGCGATGTGGTTGGCATATTGCGGCCATGCCTCACGATAAGCCTGTGTCAGTTCTCTTGGAACATAGATACGGAAATCTTTTGGCAGATCGCAGAAAGCATCCATAGCCAAAGTGGGTATGCTGTCAGACGATGCGAAAATGCTGTCCAGGCTGACGCATCCTCGGAATGCCTGCTGGCCTATATTCTGCAGGAAGTCGGGCAGGACGACGCGGCGCAGTGCGGAACAACCGTCAAAGGCAGCACCCAGATCGGTCATGCCAGTGAAGTTCTTCAGCTCGTCGAAGGTTTTCACTTTGTCTGAAAGGATGTGGTCAATGTTCTTCAACCGGAAGATGCTGCTGGGGAAGAAGTGTCCATTGTCGGCAAAGCAGCGCATAACCGTCTCGTCGGCAAAGGCCACTGTCATATTGCTGACATGCTTGATCAGTGCAGGCTCACCCATATAATCGCCAAGTAATGACGAGGGCGTATAGACATTTTCAATAGGAATGCCCCACGAGTCGTATGAATACAAGCTCCACGAGTCGCTGTTTGCCTTCGCATTGGTCAGGAACACCAGTTCGTCAAGTCCCAACACATTCTTGGTGACACAGTCATCATAACCGTTCGTCTTGTCACCTACGCAAAGACGTTTGAGGTTGGTGGCATTGTCAAACACATGCTCGCCGATATACGTAGCCTCCTTGGGCAGGATGACGGTCTCCAGCGACTTGCAGTAGTAGAACATATACTCATCCACCACATCGTCGTTGTCGATGAAGTCGTTCACGCCATGACACTGATACGGATGATCCTCGTCCTTCTTCAGGCGCGCGTTATATAAATTAAGGTAGCGCAGCTCTCCGTAGGTCGGATCACTGTTGTTCACGTCGGCACCGCCCAGGAAGCGGAGCACGCCCACATCGACGCCGTTCAGCGGACCGCTCACGGTCAGCGAGTCGATGTTCCAGTAGGCACCCTTCAGACCTTTGAGATAGTTGCCGTTCATGATGGTCTCCAAGCCCAGCTTCTCTGCCAGCTGACCCACCTCGGTGGTGGTCACCACCTTCGGGAAGGATCGCTGTCCCTGGTAGGCCACGATGAAGTCCTTGTAGTCGCTCCATTTCTCCTTGTAGGCAGCCACAGCCTCGGCAGGAACGTAAATCTTCAGTCCCTCAGGCTTTTCGAACGGCGATGAGCCTAACGCTGCAGGCGTAGCGCCTAAGCAGCGAATTATCTTCAGGTTGTTATTGTTACTGAATGCATATTCGTCTATCAGCGTCACGGCTGCGGGAATCTCTATCTCGCGCAGGTCGCAGTTCTGGACGGCATAGCCGCCTATCTTCTTGATAGTCAAAGGCAGTTCGATAGCTGTCAGGTTATAGTCGTTCACAAACCACGAGCCACCGATATAGTCCAGTCCAGCCCACTCAAACTGCTTGAACTCGGGGAACTGTGTCATTTCCAAATTCGCCAATTTACCATTGAGATAGTCAAAGCCCCGCTCCTTCAGCTTGGACAGGTCTGCCAATTCTGACCACCAGGTTGGCTTTCCGACGTTGGTGGAATATGTCATCAGACCGAGGCGATTTCTCAGGTTGGTGTCAAGGATCTTCACCAGACAGGGTGCAAACCTATCCTTATACTTGGCCCAAGCCGTGTCTGCCTCGAACCATCGTTTTTGCTGCTGGGTCATCTTCAGCATCAGCTTGGGGCAGTTGTCGAACACGCCATTGCCTAACGGTATCTGCCAAGGCTGCAGTTCCTTGGCCTCGTCGATGCCGTCGGTACAGAGATAGATCAGGTTGAACGATTCGAGGTTCGGGCAGTCGGCGAAGCAGGAGTCCTGCAGGGCCACGTCGAAGTCGTAGTAGGTGTCGCCGCCCCAGGCCCAGCCTTGGATGTCCCAGCATGACACGCTCTTCAGGTTCTGGTTGCCGCGGAAGGCATTCTTCTTCACGTAGTCGAGCTTGTAGTTATTGAAGATGCCGATGTCGTTGAACAGTCCCATCTCCCCCTTATGGTCGTTGATCCATTTATCGTCGGCACCGATGGCAGCCAGGTGTTCCACCTTGTGTCCTCTCACCTTCGTCACCTTCTGTACCGTGTTCTTGTCGTATGCGAAAGCATAGCGCACGCCGTAATCCGTGTAGTCCGTCTGCTGCTCAACATCGCGATAGACGAAGAACCGCTTGTACTTGCTCCACAGTTCACTGCTGAGGAAGTCCTCCTTGCGATCCGACGGTACGACAATTTTCAGCTTGGTAGAGTCGCATCCGGCAAAGATGTCGGGGCCGCCAAGAATGAAGTTTTCGGGACCCAAGCCGCGCTCACCGCCCTGACGAGTCTTGAAAAACAGTTCGAACTGTACGAGCGACGTACATCCAGCAAAGGCCGAGTCGGGAATGGCGAGCTGCATCGGCACGTAGGCATCGGCAGCAGTGGCATAGCTTTCGGCAAAGCGCACGGTGCGCAGGCTGGTGTTCCCACGGAAAGCATCCTTCTTGATGGCCACTGTGCGGTAGTTATATACCCTACCAATGTCGCTATAGATAGTGATGTCGCTCAAGTCGGGGTTTGCGGGCTTATCCACATAGACATGATATACGAGTTTCTTGTCGGGCACATAGACCATCGTGTTCTCATAGCTCATAGCAGTCATGTTCGCCTCGATATTGTCAGCCAGACCGCGCTGAAACTCCTCGTTGTCCATATCACCGCCCACCGACTGATAGGCACCTACCGCCAAGCTTGGCATCGCCAGGAGCGCAGCCGAAGGCAAGGTGGCATTCAGCGTCTGCTTGACGATGGAGTAATAATAGGGGCGCAGGTATGAATTGAGCGAGCGCACATGAAAGGCTACGTCATTCAGCAAATATTCTGATTGCCTGAGCATAATATCACAAAAGAACATGCGCTGCTCGTAATTGAGCGCCAGCAATGACTCCTTTGACAAAGTTGAAGGCAAGTCGATCTTTACACTCAACAATTCCCTGCAAATTTTGTCAAACACAGCGACTTTCTTATTCTGATCCAGCGCTGCTGCCAGTCTGACAAAGTCATCGCTACTTCCTTTTGCCGCTTTGGTTGCAGCATCTAAAAAAAACTCGTTAAACTTATTGGCCTTTCGTGTGGATTCTGCAAGGTCGGCCCGCCACATATCAATGGGGTTATAGGTTTTTCCGTATGAATCGTATTCTACAGGAACCGCATTTTTGATACCCTCATGGATGTTCTTGACGGTCTTGACCATCAATGCTATTTCCAAAGCCTTGATTGGAATGTTCCACCACGACAGTTCCTGCGTGACCACATTGTTAGTCGATGCCGTATTGATGGTCTTGGAGGCATAGTCATACACCAGATTGTCAACCGTGACGGGATCCCATGTGGTAGGCTCATAGTCGGCAGCCTTTATATAGATAAGATATTTAGCCCAGTTGGGGTCTTCGACAAACTCCTGATAACGCGTAGGCGAAACCACAATCTTAAACTCATCAGGCATTGGCCTTGTAATTCCCTGCCAAGCCTGCGGATTCCTTTCCAGTTCTTCTGCTGTAACTTCCCCGAAGATATTATCACCAGGAATCACATCTTCTGGGCCCAGTGTCTCCCAATGGTCATCACCATCCTGCACATAGTAGTACAGGCGAATCTCCTTCAGGTTCTTACAGTTGCGGAAAGCACCGTTCTCAATCACGATTTTCATGTCGCTGTATGAGTTCTCCGATCGACCGTTGGTCTGCCAGAACTCCACCACCTTCAGATCCTCACAGTTGGCAAAGGCACCGCGACGGATGGCAATATTCTTATAGTTATAATATGAACCCACGTCGTTGTAGATGCGAGCCACACCGTCGTGACTCTTCAGGTAGTCGGCATCGGCACCCTCGATGGTGGTGTAATAGACCGTGGCACCGTTGTCGGCTGGTGCCATGAGCGCAGTGGCGTTAAAGCTCTGGTAATCGGCATTCCACAGGCGCAGCTGCTGCATCACCTCCTCGCGCTGGGTGCCGTCGTTGGTCAGATAGGTCTTGCCGTCCTGTGCCAGCATACACTTGTAGCGAGCACCGTACTCCTTGATCTCATAGCCCGAGGGCTCGTAGCTGATGATGCGGTTCTTGTGGGCTGCCCACACACTGCTGTTGCGGTAGTCATCAATCTCAGATGCTGCCACACGGATCATGGCATTGGGCGAACCCTCGAACGCGTTGTCCCAGATGCTCTTCACACGGTAGGAAGGCATTGCCTCCCAGTGGTTGGTGCCCTTGGTGGTGTACTGCATCAGGTCCACCTTCTCCAGGTGCGGCGCGTTGGCAAAAGCCTTGTGGCCGATGAAGAAGTGGAACTCGCTGACGGCATTGAAAGCCTGCGCATCAGCATCCTGGAAGTAGATGCGCTTCACCCTCGACTCGCCGGTAAAGCCGTTGTCGGCCACACAGCCCAGATGGGTGTGACTGGTGAAGTAACCCACCAGGTCGTTCAAAATGAAAATTTCACCGTTTTCAGGCACGCTCTCCTCATCGATAGAGGCAGCGGTGATGTAGGCACCTTCGGCATTGACATACCAGCCGTCGTCAGCTACATACCAGCCGTAGGTCTGAGGGGTATGCACGCTGGTATTGAAGAAATTGGTGTAGTTATTCTCCGAGATATACGTGTACTTCACACCTTTGTAAACATAGGTGTAGTCCTCCGATGAAGCGCGCTGTGGGGCTTGCTTCGGAGTTACCATACGACCGTCGCTCATCTTCACCTGGTCGGGGATGGAGTCGGCGGTCTGGTCGGCTACCGTCAGCGAGTCAACGGTGTCGGCCCACGCTCCTGTGGCTGCTATCGTCAGCCAGAGGGTAATCAGTAATCTCAGTTTCTGCATATTGTTATTGGTTTTTAGTCATTACTTTCACTCATCCTGTCTAACTCGGCCATCAGGTCGATGTCTGCCTGGTTCACGCTGACGCACCACTCACCAAGTAACGCCTTTTGCTCATCAGTATCCACTCGCGTCATGCTGAAGTCGGCAGTGTAGGTCGAGCCGTCGGCTCTTTCACGGATGGCGGTCCATTTCATGGTGTTGTTCTCGATGGAGGCTATCTCCCAGCTCTCACGATACTCCTTGTCGCTGCCGATATTCTTCCAGCGCGAACAGAGCAGCACACCGTCTACGAAGTATTCGCCCATCGAGTTCACGTCGGCAACCCACTCGCCCTTCTCGTTCTGCCGGTAATAGACGTAGGTGCCGTCGGCCTTGTATTGCCAGCGGTGCAGTTCACCGTCGCTGTAAGCATCCTCAGTACTGGTGCGACGTCCCTCCCAGGTGCCGATAATATCGGCACTGTAGTCATGGGTCACGCGTACCTTGCGCTCCTTCATGTCCTTTGTGACTCTATAAGATTTGCCATCGACAAAGGTTTCATTGTTGGTAATGAGATTCATTTCCTTGTCGGTAATAGAAATGATGCGTGGCGTATGCTTGAACTCTATCCCGTCATCAGGCAGTTCTACTGTCTGCGACAAATCATTTCCATTGATGGTGTAAGTGCCTTCGCTATGATTCACCCACACGTTCAAGTCACTGATGGCATTGATGGACAGGGTGTAATAGAACTTCGACCCCTGTTCATAGGTAAGCACTTGTTTGGAGTCCGTAGGTACTGGCTTGCCGTTGACCTCGGCCATCATCCACTTGCCCTGAATCTTCTCGGCGAGATTTTCGATAACGGGAGAGGGGGCTGGGTCGTCGTTGTTATCACATGACGTCAACAAGTTTGCGCCGCAAGTGAGGATGGCGGCCAGCATCCATAGAATGTTCTTTTTCATTGTTATTTATTTTTTACGTGTTACGAA
>ERZ809477.35-NODE-35-length-14194-cov-8.560506_pt1 | contig 14194 bp, 5 predicted proteins | sample MGYA00521238_ERZ809477 | MGnify/ENA primary metagenome ERZ809477 (study PRJEB31581, sample SAMEA3312793) | metagenome | study: EMG produced TPA metagenomics assembly of the PRJEB8939 data set (Metagenomic analyses of Rumen microbiomes reveals... | reverse complement strand
CCACCGAGATCTCCCCTCTTTCCCTACACGACGCTCTTCCGATCTCGATCTCGGGTAACCTGGGTTCAGGTTCCACCATGCGTCTGCGTGGTGCCTCTTCCCTCTCGAGCCTCACAGACTCGAACCCCCTGATTGTGGTCGATGGTAACATCCGCGAGGTGAACCTCGACGGCTTCGATATGGCAGGTGCTAACGACGAGAAGTTTGCCGAGTTGTTGAACATCAACCCTGAGGATATTGCCTCTATCACCGTGCTGAAAGATGCTGCCGCTACGGCTGTCTATGGTTCGCAGGGTGGTAATGGTGTTATCGAGCTGACCACCAAGCGTGGTGTACGTGGTAAACCAAAGGTGACCTACTCACTGAAACTCACGGGTACCTACCAGCCGAAGGGTTATGACCTGCTCAGTGGTGACGACTACACCATGATGCTGAAGGAGGCCTACTTCAACCCCCGTCAGGATGATAACGCCTCTGACAAGGAGCGCATCCCAGAAATCAACTATCTGGACGACACTGACAACTTCACAGAATGGCGTCAGTATCGTGACAACACCGACTGGCGTGACGCCGTCACCCAGTGGGGTCTCCGCCAGAACCATTATGTGACCATCAGTGGTGGTGGTGAGAAAGCAAACTTCCGTATCGGTGCCGGTTACGACCATGAGAAAGGTACGATGATTGAGCAGGTGCTGAACCGTTTCTCTACGCGTGTGAACCTTGACTATACCGTCTCGGAGCGTATCCGCGTCAGCACCAACTTCTCGCTGACCTACACGAAGAACGACCAGAACTCCGATGACCTGCTGTCAATCGCCCTGAAGAAGATGCCAAACTTGAGCATCTACGAGAAAGATCCTGTCACGGGTGAAAACACCGACAACTATTATACGGTGAAGCAGCTGTCGCAGGTAGAGATTGATTCACGTGGAGGCGATGTGTTCGGAGGTGACCAGCGTAACTATGTGAACCCAGTGGCTTCAGCCTATCTGGCTAAGAAGCAGCACCGCAGCTACGACATGAACCCTGAGTTGATTATCAACTACAACCTTTTGGGCTTGGATGAGGATCACTGGCAGTTGAGCTGGCGCGGTTCGGTCTATATGAACATCGCCAACCACTATAATGACTCGTTCTATCCGCAGGAACTGGTTTCAAAGAAATGGGAAGACAAGGTGAACCTTTCTGGTGCAAGCTCGTCGAAGAGCGTGTCGTTCAATACGAAACATACGCTGACCCTGACTCCTGCCTTCACGAACAAGGATCACTCGCTGATGATGATGGGACGTTTCGAACTGACCTCAGGTAACAGTAGCTCGCAGTCAACCGACGGCTACGGTCTGCCCTCTTCTGGCGGTGTCATCGTCAGTCCTTCGGCTGGCGGTCTGATCAGCGGCATGAGCTCAGGTTATAGCCAGTGGCGCTCCATGTACTACACATTCTCCATGCACTACGCCTTCAAGGGCCGCTATGTGATAGACGCCACGCTGCGTGCCGACGGTACGACCAAGTTCGGACCGGACAGTCGCTGGGGCTACTTCCCCTCCGTATCAGCCAAGTGGATTATCAGTGACGAACCCTGGATGCAGTGGGCTAAGCCTACGCTCTCCATGTTGGCCATCCGTCCCTCCTGGGGTCGCGTGGGTAACCAGCCGACTCAGAACTACCTCTACACCTCGAAGTACGGTTCAACTACCCGTTACATCGACATGGCAGCCATGAAGCCGTTGAACATCCGTCTAAGCGACTTGAAGTGGCAGCGTGTGACCAGCTATAACCTCGGTCTTGATATCCACTTCTTCGACGAGAAGCTGAACCTGACCATCGAGGGTTACCAGTCAACCACGACCGACATGCTCATGGGCGGCTTCCGCATTCCTTCAAATACAGGTTTCACTACCGTGCCTTACCACAACAACGGTAAGATGCGCAACACGGGTTGGGAGTTCCATATCAACACCAACCAGTTGGTCAAGGCTGGCAAGTTCACGATGGATATGAACGTGAACTTCGGTAACAACCGTAATGAAATCCTGGAAATGGACCCCTATATCTTGGAAAACAAGAACTCTGTCTATGGCTATGCCAACGGTGAGACGCTGACGCGCGTGCAGCTGCACAACCCGTTCGGTGCCATCTACGGCTTCAAGTACTTAGGTGTCTATCAGTACAACTACAACACGGTTAAGAATGCTGTGGAAGGCATGACTAAGGATGAGATTTATGCTTGGTGGAGAGAATTCACTGCACAGGGAAAGACAGCTCCTGTGGCCGTGAATGCTGATGGAGACATCGTTCTCGAAGGCAACAACGTGCCGAAGCGCATGATGTATGACTATCGTTCCGACGATACGGGCCATGACGGTTCGTTCCCAGGCTTCAACGGTGGTGATGCCATATACGCTGACCTGAATAACGACGGTCAGATTAATGCCCTTGATATCACCTACTTAGGATCTTCACTGCCTAAGCTGACGGGTGGTTTCGGCTTCACCTTCAGCTATGGTGCTTGGCGCCTCTCTACCCAGTTCACCTACCGTGTGGGTAACAAGATTATCAACAAGGCTCGTCTGAGCGCCGAGGCGATGACCGGCAACGACAACCAGTCACAGGCCGTGAACTACCGCTGGCGTCAGGAGGGTGACGTGACGGTGATTCCGCGTGCTATGAATGGTAATACGAACTTCAATACGCTGATCAGCGACCGCTTCGTTGAGGACGGCAGCTACCTGCGTATGAGCTATGCACAGTTGAACTATTCGATTAATAAGAAGCACTTGACTTGGATAGGCTTGAACCGCATCTCGTTCTATGGCAGTGTCAACAATCCCTTCGTCTTGACGAAGTACTCAGGTGTTGACCCCGATATCGCCTTTGGAGGTGAGAGCCCTGCCATCGACTGGGCACAGACTCCTCGTTCGCGTTCTTTCACCCTGGGTATCACGGTTGACTTCTAACTCTAACGTAGATTGAAAATAGAAAATAGAAAATTGAAGATTATGAAAAAGAATTATTATCATATAATCTGCGCAATCTGCGTCATCTGCGGCTTCTCTTCCTGTGCTGACTTCTTGGAGATTAAGCCCCAGAGTGAGATAATTCTGGAGGATTTCTGGAATGAGAAGGCCGACGTTGACAACGTGGTGGCAGGTTGCTATTCACTTTTGCAGGACGATGGCGTGCGTCGTCGCATGATGATTTGGGGCGAAGCACGAAGTGAGAATGTGATGGCCAATGGTGTGGCTATCAATGGTGATGTGGATCTCCATAATATTCTGAAGGAGAACATCACGGCCATGAATAAATATACCACATGGGATGGTTTCTATGACGTAATCAACCGTTGTAACACCGTGTTGAAGTATGCGCCCGAAGTGGCCGCCAAGGATCCTGCCTATACAACGGGCGACCTGAACGCTACCATCGCTGAGGTGACTGCTTTGCGCTCGCTGTGCTATTTCTATCTGATTCGCGCGTTCCGCGACGTGCCTTTCTCTCGCGAGGCATTCACGGATGACAACCAGACGATGGACCTGCCGGCAACACCTTTCGCGACAGTGCTTGACTACCTGATTGAGGATCTGGAGGCAGTCCAGAACGGTGCTGTCAAGCGCTATCCTGAGAGTGAAAATGGAACCAGTGACAAGGATCGCTATCAGACGGGACGCATCACGCAGGATGCGATCCATGCCATGCTCTGCGAACTGTATCTCTGGAAGGGCGACTATGACAATTGCATCCGCTATGCCGATCTCGTCATCAAGTCGAAGCAGGACATGGAGGAGGAAAAAGAGCAGAGACGCAGGTCTTCAGCTGAGACGAAGGCGCTCGTGAAAGTGCGCCTTGGTGACTATCCCTTGGTCTATGACAACCTGACAACCAACACCTTTGGTGATGCTTATCGCGAAATCTTTGTAGAGGCTTCCAGCAAGGAGACCGTTTTCGAACTCAGCTATGACAAGAGTCCTTCCAGTTCGGGCCTGCCCGCTAACTCGGCTGTTGTATCGCTTTATGGCGGTAGTACGGGTTCACCGTTGCTCGTCGGTTCAAAGTATTTGAAGGAGGATATTGAGCTGACTTCACAGAGAACGGTCTATGAGGATGGCAACAAGAAGCTGGATGCACGTATGTACACCAACTGTGATGCCACTTCCGATGCACCGCGTATCAGGAAGATGGCTTCAAGCAGAATATCCATCAATGCTTCGACTTCTTCGCCTGTGGCTACGTATACAACCTTTGCGAATAACAACAATAGCAGCTCGTGGATTTTCTATCGTTTGCCTGACATCATGCTGATGAAGGCAGAGGCACTTTGCGAAAAGATGCAGAGCACAACTGAAGAAACGACATCTGAGGAAGACTCTATTATTGCTGCATACAATAAGCCACTTTTGGAAAAAGCTTTCGAGTTGGCCAATGTGGTGAACAAGCGTTCTATCTGTAAGAAAGATCTGACGGGTGCTGACACCCTGCAGTTTGCGAACTACGCCTCGAAAGACCTGATGACCAAGTTTGTGAAGCGGGAGCGTCAGCGCGAACTGATGTACGAGGGCAAGCGTTGGTTCGATTTGGTGCGGTATTCTCTGCGTGCCGGCAACACCAACGAAGTCATTGATGCAGTAGGGCATCGTGAAGATGTCAACAAGGGATTCGTCCAGAACTTCTTTAAGAAGATGGATGCCATCTTCTGGCCCTATAATATTAATGAGATGAAGGTGAACCGTAACTTGGTGCCCAACCCGTCCTTCAGCAGCGGCGAAAACTCCAGCTACGAAAAGACGAATTAATGTATAACGCTTAAACAAAGAGATTATGAATATCAAGAATAATATTAAAGTAGCTTTGATGGCATTGGCGGCCTGCTTGTCCACAGGACCGCTGACGAGTTGCTCCGATGAGCCTGACAGCGAATATTTCTACACCTTCACAGGTGAGATGTTGAGCGATTATATCAGCAATCGTGAGTACTACAGCGAGTTTAAGACCATCATTGAGAGAGCTGAGTTGATGGATCTGTTGTCCACCTACGGAAGATATACCTGCTTCCTGCCTGACAACAAGGCTGTAGATGCGTATCTACAGGCTCGTGGTTTGAGCAGTGTTGACCAGTTGACGGATGCTGACTGTGATACGATTGCCCGTACCCATCTGGTACAGAACATGTATTCTACCTTTGAGATGAATACGGACTTCCTGCCCACCTATAACCTGCAGGGCCGCTATCTGGCCACCAAGGCAATAGAAGACGAGAAAGGCAATGCGGTGATTCAGATTGAGGGTCTGTCCTACATTATCTTCAGTGACACACTGGAGACGGGCGAGATTATTCACCAGAACGACTCCGTGGAAAATGGTATCGTGCAGCCCGTCAGTATGGTGATTGAGAAGTCAAACTGCTATATTGCTGACATCTTGCGTGACAACGACAAGATTGGTATTTTCTACGAGGCACTCTCGAAAACGGGTGTCCGTAAGGAGATAGAGAAGATTGAGGATGTGACATACACAAAGAACCAGCCCAAATATCGTTACAAGTCACACACATGGCAAGAGGTGGCTTGGGTGCCCGATAGAAGGAAGTTTGGTTTTACCGCTTTCGTGGAGCCTGACTCCATCTATCGACAGAAGTTTGCTGAATATAATATTGACACCAGCAATGGTGATTTGCGTGCCCTTTATGATCTGGCCTGTAAAATCTACGACCCCGTCTATCCAAGTGATGTGGAATCTGAGGGACATAAGTTTGAGAACCTGACAGACAGTGTCAACCCACTGAAACGCTTTATGCAGTACCATGTCATAAACCGTTATGTGCCAGGCGCTGATAAACTGTTTGCGATGCAAATTAGCGAGCACGGCAATTATCCCTTCGGCTTCGACGGTTCATTAGCGAATCCTACGGAATGGTACACCACGCTGTTGCCTCACACCATGCTGAAGGTGTCGATGCTGACCATGAACAAGGATGAGCAGGGACGCGACTGTCGTGGCACGGATCGTGACAAGGTGAAGCGTGCTTTCCTCAACCGCCGCTATGGTGAGACCTCTGATTATCAGTTCCGTGGTTCGCTGATTGACAATAATGTGGAATCCGACTACCAGCATGACGCCGTGAACGGCCACTACTTCTATGTGGACGACCTCGTGGTGTTTAGTGAGGATGTGCAGAACAAGGTGCAGAACATGCGTATCCGTATGGACTTCTCTACCGTATTCCCTGAGGTCATGACGAATGATATGCGCGATGAGGGCAACTATCGTGTAGATGACTCCAATGATAAGCCAGATGATAGTAATGAGCCTAAAAACGGTAAGAACCGCTACTTCCCCGATGGTTATCTGGATGGCGTGACGGTGAACAACGACGGTCATTTGGTACTGCGTCGTCCCCACCTTTATTTCTGGTCGTGGCAGGGTGATGAGTGGAACCTCTTCGGTGACTATGACATGACCTTCCGCATCCCGCCGGTGCCGTTCAGCGGTGAATGGCAGTTGCGTCTGGGCTTCTGCTCGATTCCTACCCGTGGCGTCATGCAGGTGTATTTCGATGGCGTGCCCCAGGGTATTCCTTTGGACATGACCAAGGACCTGAATACGGAAATGTATCTGGGTGACCGTTACAAGAACTACGACGACTATATGAAGATGACCGATGAAGAGAAGGCCGAGTATCAGAAGGCACTGAAGAACATGGGTGCCTATGATAACGGCCGCAGCCAGTGGATTGGTCAGAAAGACCACGCGTTGGGCAATGCTGCAGGTATGTATCGTCGTATTCTCTGCCAGACTTATATTGATGCCACCAAGGATCACTACATTCGCTTCCGCGTGGCCAGCGACGGTAAGGGTAACAACAACGAGTTTATGTTCGATTTCTGGGAAATGGTGCCCAAGTCGGTCTATGCCGTCGATGGTGACGATGCCATGGAAGACGACCTGTAATCGAACGGATTAATTGAAAACCGAAAATTGATAATTATGATGACCAAGATTAAAACATATCATAAGGTGTTAGGGCTTGCATTGGCGGCCCTCACCTTCGGCGCCTGTTCCGACACTTGGGATGACCACTATGAGAGTCTGGGAGATACCTCGACTGGCGTACACGAGGGTACGCTGTGGCAGGCCATCTCCAGTGACCCAAGTCTCAGCAATTTTGCTCGGGTGATTGAGGGATGTAACTACAAGCCCGCTCTCGACGGTAGTCAGGTGTTTACGGTCTATGCACCGACCAACGACAAACTCTCGGCTGCTGAGGCCGACCAGCTGATTGCCGATTACAAGGCACAGGCCGCCACCGTCTTGCAGGTTAACAACACGGTGCTCAAAGAGTTCATCCAGAACCACATGGCACTCTATAACCATTCGTTCTCAGACCTTCGTGTAGATACGCTGGTGCTTATGAACGGTAAGTATGCTATCGTGAATCGCGATGCCACTATCAACGGTGTAAAGATGACGAAGGTGAATCAGCTTTACAGCAATGGTGTGCTCAATGTATTGAGTGATCAGATTAAATATCTGCCGAACGTCTTTGAGTCTTTCCGCAAGGATCATGACTACGACAGCATCTATAGTTTCCTCTACAACGACCACTATTACTACAAAGTGTTCCAGCCTTCTCAGAGTGTTCCCGGTAGTATCGTCGATGGTAAGACACAGTATCTGGACTCAGTATTTACCCAGCGTAACGAGCTGTTCTCTTACTTGGGTCAGATTAACTCTGAGGATAGTAGCTATATCATGGTAGCTCCTACGAACGAGGTGTGGAAGAACCTGTTGGAGGAGTATGAACCGTACTTCGACTACCCGGAAAAATATGAGCAGCGTGACTCAATGGTTTACACGATGCCACGTTTGGCCATTGTCAATGGTACTACTTTCAGTCGTACCTACAATTCCGAAGAAGCACTGAAAGACTCGGCGATGTCGAATAGTTGTGCCAAGAACTACAATGAACGCAAGTTCTACTGGGATGCACCTTTTGAGTACTATCAATATCTTAAGCCCCTTGGTGCCAAAGGCGCGCTGAACCAAACAGAGATCATGGAATGCAGTAATGGTGAGGTGCGCAAGGCAATGGAATGGAACATTGACAAACAGATGACATTCCATAGGTATATCGTCGCAGGCCCCGATGCCTTGAAGGAGGTAAGTAAGACCAAAAATGAAAAGGGCGACTCGGTCAATACTGTGACGATCAATCGAGTACAAGTTTCTTCTGATAACGAGAATTTCTACGATAGGTTGTGGGACAACGATTATATCGAGTACCAGCCTGACTACACCACGATGAACAATTCTGCCTATTATACGCTGTCCAACGTGCTCTCTAACATCGGCTATGACATCTATTTGGTCACTGCTCCTGCTGCAGCTGGTGACAATAGTTCCAGAACAGCTTCTGAAGGCGAAAAACTGCCGACGCTTCTGAAGTGTACGCTGAGAGCTCCTGGAATGCCGGAAACGGTGATGGAAAACGAGAACGATCCTCGCTACAACAAGTCAAAGAATACATTTGAGACGAGCCGTGATAGTGTGGATTACTTCCTGTTGGCTGAGGACTTTAAGTTCCCCAAGTGTACCTATGGTATTGCTGACGAGAACTTACAGGCAATCATGCAGATTGAGACACGTGTGACCAGTGCTCAGTTGAGAAACAAGACTTATACTCGTACCATGCGTATCAATTGTATCCTGTTGGTACCTCACGGATCGATGATGGTGGTTGATGCATTACCTGAAAGCCTTCCTGCAAGTTTTGCAAATAAGCCAGGTGTCATGATGTTCCCTCACGGGATATACACTGACCGACCCTACAAGTGGTGGTATATGTTACGCTAAATGTTCCATGACTAAATAAAGAAAGAACGATATGAAACGATATATCTTATTTGGATTTTCGCTGCTGATGGCCTTCCCGCTGAGCGTGGTTGCACAGGACGATGACACCGATGAAGAAGAGGTGGAGGTTACTCAGATCAAGCGCAAGATTACTGTGAAGAAGCAGTATGAGACACGCACGGTGAAAGGCAGGGTGGTTGATGCGGCTACCAATATGCCCATTTCGGGTGCCATTGTGCGTTCCGCAGAGATTGACGGCTACAGTGTGCTGACCGATGACGACGGCGCTTACGAGTTGAAGGTGCCCGTATTCTCGTCGGCCATCACCATTACCTCGCCCGATCATAACATGGTGAAAATTGGTCTGGTCAATGGTGAACAACAGAAGCAGGTCAGTCTCTATCCCTTGACTTTCACGGCTGAGTATGGCGCTCAGACCAATGTGCGTGGTGATTATCAGGCTAATGACTTCAAGTACACCAACGCCATCAACATCAAGGAAGAGATTCAGAAACAGTTGGGCGGACAGGTTTATACCGTCAACCGCAACGGTACGCCAGGTGTGGGAAGCGTGATGTTCATGCAGGGTCTGAACTCACTGAATGTAAACGCACAGCCGCTGGTGGTCATCGACGATGTCATCATAGATCAGCAGTATGGACGTACGCTTCTGCACGACGGCTTCTATAATGACGTACTTTCTAACCTGAATCCCGCTGACATCGAGAAGGTGACGGTGGTGCGCAATGGTACAGCGCTCTATGGTGCCAAGGGTGCCAACGGTGTGATCTTGATTCAGACGCGCCGTAACAAGTCGATGGCCACCCGTATCACGGCCAACATCTCTGCAGGTGTCGTGCTGGAGCCTAAATATATTGAGGTGATGGACGCAGGCCAGTACCGCAGCTATGCTTCGGAAATGCTGAAATCGACCAACACCACGCTCCGTGAGTTCAAGTTCCTGAAAGATGAGTTCGACCAGAAGGGTAAGAAGTACTACTATTATGATCAGTACCACCAGAACACTGACTGGAAGGATTATGTCTATCGCACGGCGATGACCCAGAACTATGGCATCAACGTTGAGGGTGGTGACGAAGTGGCCAACTACAACCTCTCTGTAGGTTATACTTCGGCTCAGAGTACGATGAAATATAATGACATGGATCGCCTGAACGTTCGATTCAATACCGATATTGACCTGACCCAGAAGTTGAAGGTGCGCTTCGATGCTTCGTTTGCCAACCAGACACGTGACATCCGTAATGATGGCGCTCCTGAGACCTACGACGAGGGCACTCCTGTCGCTCCTTCGTTCCTGGCTTATGTGAAGAGCCCCTTCCTGAGCCCCTATAGCTATGGTCACGATGAGACAGGTTCGGGTCGCTTCTCAGACGAGCACTACGACATTGACCAGGAGTCTTACCTCAGTGAGGCACTCTCTGGCTACAACAATTACAACTGGCAGTTGGGCAACCCCGCAGCCATCAACTACTATGCCGAGGCTGAGACGAAGAACCGCTTTGAGACTTCTATGTTGAACCTGACGGTGACGCCAAAGCTCAATATCAACAGGAACCTCTTCGTGAGCGAGCACTTCAGCTACAACCTGGTGAACACCAATGAGATGTTCTACATCCCCATCAATGGTACTCCCAACTACTATGTATCGAGTCTGGGTGGCTACCGTGAGAATGAGGTGCGTTCATTGGCTTCAAAGCAGAACTCGTTGATGAGCGATACTCGTATTGACTGGAGCAACCGCTACGATGAACATTACATTCACGTGTTTGGCGGTGCCCGCCTCAATTGGGAGGACTTTACCTCTACAGCTCAGGTGGGCTACAATACAGGTTCGGATAAGACTCCGTTCATGAGCGGCTCACTCATGAATAAGGATGTAGTGGGCGTCAATGAGAGCTGGAACACCATGTCATGGTATGCACAGGCTGAGTACAACTATTTGAGCCGCTATTATCTGCAGGCTAACGTGACCGTTGATGGTTCGTCTCGTTTCGGACAGGATGGCGGTGACTTCCGCCTGTTCAAGGGTGCATGGGCTGTGTTCCCTGGCGTGCGGGCTTCATGGGTAATGACCAACGAACCATGGCTGGCTAACGTCAACGGCATTGACTACTTGCGTCTGGCTGTGGGTTACGACATCAGTGGTAACGATGATATCGACTACTATGCTGCCCGCTCTTACTTCCGTGCATCACAGTTCCTGCAGACGATTTCGGGTTTGTCGTTCGATGGTATCGGCAATACGAAGATCAAGTGGGAGACCACACGTCGTCTGAGTGCGGGTTTGGAGGGCAGTTTCCTGAACAACCGCCTGAGTTTAGGCGTGAACTATTTCCGCTCTAATACCGACGACCTGCTGACCCGTCAGCAGCTGGGCTTCCTCAGCGGTCTGGACATGAACTGGTCGAATGGCGGTAAGTTGAAGAACGAAGGCTTCGACGTGAACTTCACCGCAAAGGTGTTGGCTCTGAAGGACTTCCAGTGGCAGATTGGTGCTAGTGCAGGCCATTACAAGAATGAGATCAAGGAACTTCCCGATGGTGCACAGAGTATGGACAACCAAATCTATGGTGCTACCATCCGCACGCAGGTGGGACAGGCCGCAAACCTGTTCTATGGCTACAAGTCGCTGGGCGTGTTCAGTTCTACTGCTGAGGCACAGGCTGCTTCTGCCCATGCTGCAGGTCAGGACACTTATGATCCGAACGGTCTGTACTTCCTTGCCGACAACGGTGAAAATCACATCTATTTCGAGGCCGGTGACGTGCATTTTGCTGACCTGAATGGTGACGGCATGATTACCAAGGCCGATCAGACCTTCATTGGTGATCCGAATCCCGACATTTATGGCAACATCTTCACCTCGTTTGCGTGGAAGCGCCTGAAACTGGATGTATGTTTCAACTACTCATTGGGCAATGATGTCTATAACTACATGCGTTCACAGCTGGAAGGCGGTTCGCGCTTCATGAACCAGACCACAGCCCTGCTGCGCCGTTGGCAGGTGGAAGGTCAGGTGACCGACGTGCCCCGCATCACTTTCCAGGATCCCCTTGGCAACTCACGTTTCAGCGACCGCTGGATTGAGGATGGCAGTTACCTGCGCCTGAAAACCGTCACGCTGAGCTATGACCTGCCTTTGAAGTCGGAGTATATCCAGGGCTTCCAGTTCTGGGTGCAGGGCAATAACCTGCTTACCTTCACCAAGTATCTGGGCAGCGATCCTGAGTTCACCATAACATCGAGTGTCATCGGTCAGGGCATTGACCTGGGCCGTCTGGGGCAGAGCCGCAGCATCGTAGCTGGTGTGAAGATTAACCTGTAATTCTGGTTTGAGATTGAAAATTGAAAATTGAAAATTGAAAATTCAAAGTTATGAAGAATTTCAAGAATATATATCGTAAAGGAGCCAGTTCAGTGTGCTGCGGCGTTGTCGTGGCCCTCATGGCTTTCCCCGTGCTCACCTCTTGTGAGGATTTCTTCACCCAGGAGAGCAGCGACGTGCTCTATGCCGACCAGGAGCATCTGAATCTTGCTGAGGACTCTATCTACTCAGTGATTGGCGTGATGACTAAGTTGCAGTCGTTGGCCGACCGCACCATCCTTCTGGGTGAGTTGCGCGCCGACTTAGTCGGTATCACTGATGTGGCAAACAAGAATCTCCGTGAGATTGCAGAATTCAATGTGAGCGATGACAATGTATATAATAATCCCAGCGACTATTATGCCGTCATCAACAACTGTAACTATTTCATCGCCAAGGCCGACACGGCACTCCGCAACAACCGTGGCGAGTATATCTTCATGAAAGAGTATGCTGCCATCAAAGCAATCCGTGCATGGACTTATCTCCAGTTGGTCATCAACTATGGCAAGGTGCCTTTCTATACAGAGCCCATGCTGAGCAAGGAGGAGGCTGAGGCTGCTGAGAGCAAGCCCAGAGCAGACATCCAGACCATCTGTAACTATTTCATCAACGACCTGGCTTCGCTGCCAGAGCGTTATAATACGGAACTGCCAGGTTATCGTACGATTCGTGGCGTAGAGTCTAAATTGCTCTACTTCCCGCTGAGCATTGTGCGTGGCGACCTCTATCTGTGGTTGGCATCGGTAACGCAAGACCCGAATGACTTCAAAAAGGCTGCTGAGAACTACTACAAGTACATCAGCGAGCGCAATGGTGTCAATTCGGCCTATCCCACGACGATGACAGACCGCTGCTACTGGAGGGCTGGAAGCTCTAACTGGATGAACCCTTCAGGTTCCATCTTCCCCGTCGGTGAGTATGATGACCCTGAAGCAGAACTCATCACAATGATTGCCGGTGACTCTATTCGTGCCGAAGGTCACTATAGTGAGTTGCGCAACTTCTTCACATCACGTGAGGAGAACGACTATAAGGTGAGCATTACCCCGTCGCTTCGTATGATGGAGATTTCTGAGGCACAGAATAACTGCGTGCTCTCCACCAATGGTGGTAGCATGATCTATGCACCGAAAGGACTGACTGACCACATGTCGGGCGACCTCCGCTTGCAGGATGTGTGGAGGGAAAGCTGGACGAGAGACCCTGCTTCAGGTGACCGTATTGAGACACAGTATATATATAAGTACTCTTCTCAGCGCAACGTGCATATCTATCGTCGTACCATGGTTTATCTCCGCATGGCAGAGGCGCTGAATGCTGCTGGTTATCCGCGCATGGCCTTCCAGATCCTGACGGAGGGACTTAGCAATGAGGCTATCAACGAGAAGGTTATCCACTACACCGATTCAGCCAAGACGCTGGCCGTCTCACTGGCCGACTCTGCCTATCTGGCTAAATATGACTTCTCGGATGTGCGTTATGGTGTGATTGATGCAATGGAGTATGCAAGTGGTACCCTGAGCGATCCTACGCACAACCAGATGGGCATCCATGCCCGTGGTTCTGGTTATACGCCGATGGATACGCTCTATGTGCTGCCTCACGACACCGTTGAGGTAGATGCCACGAAGCGTGCTCAGCTCATCAAGGAACAGCAGGCTTACGTCGACAGCTTGATTCTGAATGAGAGCGCACTGGAGTTCGCCTTTGAGGGTATGCGCTATTATGATATCATGCGCTATGCCATGCGTCAGCCTAATCCAGGACAGACGATGGCCGAGATTATCGGAGCCCGTCTTGGTGCGAAGAACCGCAGTTCGATGGCTTCCATCGTCGGCAAGCTGACCGAACAGCGCAACTGGTATCTCAATTGGAAGGGTAAGATTGGATATTAATCTGAATAGATAGACAAAAGCGGGGCGTCAACTTGACGCCCCGCTTTTGTCTGTCTATTCC
>ERZ809477.34-NODE-34-length-15004-cov-10.409593_pt1 | contig 15004 bp, 35 predicted proteins | sample MGYA00521238_ERZ809477 | MGnify/ENA primary metagenome ERZ809477 (study PRJEB31581, sample SAMEA3312793) | metagenome | study: EMG produced TPA metagenomics assembly of the PRJEB8939 data set (Metagenomic analyses of Rumen microbiomes reveals... | reverse complement strand
TAATAACTTAACTTTTTCGGGTTTCTTTACAAATTTGCTCCCAAACTCTCTATTATGAGGGTTCGGGGAGTTGTTTAGCATACATCAAACTCGTTGACGTAGATGTAATCATCGGAATCTGCTTGCTGTCTGTTTTCGTTGAAAGCGGCTACATCTTCTTCGTTCTCGCACTCCGAAATCATGGAAATCCATTTGTAGGCATCTTCCTTTGTCTCGAAATATTCAGATTGGTATTCTCCACCTATACAGGTGTCAACAAAATACCTATCATAGAAATATTTCCCATCGGCATCGTTGGTTGCGTAAACACTAAGTCCAGGCTCTTCTTCCATCCAATAGACGGTCAGTGACGGGAACTTATTGCAGAGCATTTCGGCAAATTCCGTTCTCGACCATGCTTCTTCACAGGTGAAGCGGAGTGCGCCATCACGCATTTCTGGCTTGTCGTAGAAGAAACCACGGATGTCGATGTTCCATGAGCCATCTTTGATAAACTTCACACCAAGAGCATTGAGAACATTTCCTTGCCACGTCTTGTCGGACTTTTCTACGGCTTTTGTCAATGTTCCGTCAAGTGCTTTGTTGATGGTCTTTTCAATTCTTTTGAGGGTGCGCTTGTTTCCCTCGATTGCGTAAGCGGTCATGCACCAGTTTGGCATAATAATCAAGTTTTAAGGGTTAAACAATAGTCAGTCGCCACCAAGTTAACGATGGCAACTTCTTGTTAGTCGAATGCCACTTTGAACCCTCCATCTTCATTCCAAATGTGCATCCCAAATGGTATTTCTATTGATTCGCCATCCCAAAAGTCAACCCAAACCATATCGTCTGAATTATCTTCGGGAAAGAATTGGTCGGCAACATGTTCGCCATTGATTGCGGTGATACCTTCATACTCCATGCAAGTGCAGATGATTTTTGCTTCTTCCATTTCCTTTACGATGGCATTATACCTTGCAATGATTTCTTTCTGTTTTGCGTTAAGCTCTAATCTTTTATCCATAATCTTATTTTTTAGTGAGTAATATGTTTCCCCATCCGCAATCAAGCGAACAGGGAATGTTTTTACAGGTCAAGGTACGTGTAATCAGACCTATCGTAGAGAGGCATGATGATGGCAATGCCGTTTTCGTTTTCCACAAGCCAAGCCTTGCACACATCGTCTTTGTGAATGTAGAAACAATCCGTGCCGAATTTCTTTGCAGCCGCCATGAGCATGTGGTATCTCTTGGCTTCGGTGTGCCTACCTTCGACACGTACTTGCCAATTTTCTTGCCACTTGGTGCCCTTTGCATTCTGCGCTTTGAACTCTGCACGTCTTTCCTCAACCCATTCGTTGAAGACTTTTTCGTTGAACTTCACGGGAATCCAGTTGTCGTCTCTTTTGGGAATTACGCTGCGCCAGTTGGGGTAACGACCTTCCACTTCTTCGCCATTCTGTTTGAACATTCTGCCCTCCAGTGATGTGTCATAATCTTCTTTGAGAGCGACGAGAACACCGCCATCACAAGCCACCTTGTAACCGCTATCATGGTAAACGCATTCCATGACAGGTCTGTAGTTCTTGTTTTTCTCTACGTAGTTGTAGAGTGAGAACTTTTCGCCCTTTACTTTGGCAGATTCAGCACGGATGACTTCAACGATAATCTTACGAATATCGTCTTTGAACTGGTTGATGTCCACGTCGCAATAGGCGTTGTCACAAAGGTTGTAGATGTTGTTTAATTTCTTGATTGATGATTCTTGTAACATAATTGTAAGTTTTAATTGGTTAATAATCGTACTTTGCAGCGAGTTTGTTCACTGCAAAGCAAAGAGATTAGTTTGTGATGTACTGTAATGCTTCTATCGTTGCATTTAGTCGCTTGTAGTAATTTTGCTTCCAATGCACAACCAGACGATAGGTGATAAGATTGTAGTCGTAGTCTGTCAACACCCACGAGAAAGGCTCAACCCTTCCTTCTTTGTTCGTGATGAAGAACATGTAGAGGATAACACTCTTTTCACGATTTTTGTCACGCAGAACATCTTCAATGGCTTTGGGCATTCTAAACCTTTTGAATGGTTGTAAGTCGAATGCCAGCAAGTCACCTTGTGGCTTTGTAAAGCCGTTGCACTCAGTTTCTTTGTATGGTCTGATGAAGCCGCTGTATTGAGTGTTGCAATACGCATTGCCAGTGGTGATGCAGTTGGTCTGCTTGTCGAACTCTTTCCATCCGCTGTTAATGATTTGCTTCATCCCGTTTTTGCTCCAAATTCTCTTTTTCATAATCATTTTGTTTTTTGTTAGACAATGAAAAAGTGGTGCTAATCAAAACACCACTCTTTTGGATTTTAGGTCAAGGTCAACGTCTTTTCCAAGTTTGCAGCAAAGTAATTCGTACTCTGCAAAATCTTGGTAGCGTCTGCGCAATCCCATTTCGATTTCTTCTTTGAGAAGTTTTTCGGCTCTCTCAATGGCGGCAACATTGTGGTTGTTCTGCCAGAAGTTCCACAGGTATTCACCTATGGCATTTTTAATCTTGTATGTTGTCATAATTGTGTATGTTTGGATTATCATCAGCAAGCGCACCGAAAGTCAATTCAGTGCGCCTGTACGCATTAGTAAGTACCGTATTGGCTCATGTATTCATTCTTGTCGTTGTCACTTTCGTAGTGGCTTCCACGATAACATTTGTTGCACATCTTACTCTTGCAAGTGTCGCAATAACCAAATCTTCCGCTCATTTTGTTTCCTCCAGGCTTAAATAGTATTTGTCATAACTGCTATGAAAGTAGTCTGCATTGAAGTTCTCAACGAAAGATGCAAAATCCCAATCCATAGGAACATCATCTTCTTCGCCACACCTTCCACACAGCATTAGGTTTACATTCTCCGCATTAAAAGCGGACAAAGTGCAATCGGATTGGTCAAAGACAAAACCAATGTTGTTGTCGTTTGCTTCTTTGAGAACGGCTTCGAGCCGACCAAGAATTTCATGTTGCTTTTCGGTTAAAAACTTTTGATGTTTCATAATTTTGTTTTTTGGTTAGACATTTTGTATTTTTCGTCAGTTGCTATGCTGACGAAAATAGAGATTAAGTCCACGATACGATTTCGTTTGCTACTTTATTTGCTATTTTAGCCGAGCAATGAAAGTTATCTCGAACCCATTTTTTACACTGTGCAACATTCCAATTATCGGTGTTGCAGAAATACTGGAATCCACCTTCATTTTTAAGGTAGGAAAGAATGTCTTTTGCTCTCATTTTTTTGCATTTTTTGGTTAGACATTTTGCAAATGCCCTAACTCTTACGTTAAGGCATTTTATTCACCACCCTTTGTAGTGCCACCAATCTTCGTAACTGACAATCTCCCTATTGTGTGGCTTTCCACATTTCCGCATCCGAATGTATTTTGTTCCGTCGTAGGCATAAACATCTTGCCCGACCCCCCTTGCCTGGTCTTCATTGTCACACTCAACCGCTATTCTTTTTGTTGGAGCAAAGAACATGGGAACATTAAAAGTGATATAAATCTTTTTCATAATCATTTTGTTTTGGTTAAACATTGCAAGTACCTTAAAATTTAATTTAAGGCACTTTTTAGGCTCGTAGAGCGATTGTTTTGCTTTTACGGGACAATTATCTGCTTTTGTCAAGAAATGCGCTTAGAACGGCTAAATTAATCCCAAGCGAAATGTTCTTCAACTTCGTGGGCAATTTCTGAAAATTTTGATGCTGTATCTTTCAATGAAGTGAGCAACGTTTTGGTCTTTTCGTTCAAGGCATCTGTCATTTCCAATTTGCCGACAAAAAGCATGACGTTGTTTGTGATGTCTTGAATCTCGTCATACAAATTCTCGTATTCAGTGTTTGTGAGTTGGATAAATGTGATGTCACATTCTTCGTCAGGCTCTCCAGCATCTTCAAACTTGCCATAGTCTGCAAAAGCATAAACCTTACCATCGGTTGTGAAGATACCGTCAGCGTCTTTCCAGATATTGACTTTATAGTAATGTCCGTTTCTTTCGACAATCCAATAGGCATATTCTTCATCGTCGTAGTTGCGGTCAAGGTCTTTTGTGTTAACAGTCACATGGACTTCCTCGTTAAAGGCTGTAAAAAATGTGTCTAAAAGCATAATTGTTGAGTTTTAAGTGAAACATGTTTGCAATCATGCGAGAAATTAATCTCGCACGAAAGATTTAGAGAGATATGTGAACAACGTCGGTATTGCTTCCATAAACGAAATCGCCCATGCTTGTTTTGCGAGAAATAAAGTCGTTCACCTCAATAGCTTTGGGGTGAGTGGAATTTGGTCCGTCAACGGAAACTTCCAAACCTTTGCTGTTCAAGAACCCCATCATGTCGCTTTCAAAATCCCAAAGTGTTGTGATGTTCAACTCTCGCAACTTGTCAAAAGCGGCAAGTGCTTCGTCAATGGCATCGTTTTGCTCGTCAGTGAGCGCAAAAGTTTCTTTCTCGGCAAAGTTGGCAATCATATCAAGCGTTTCCAGGTCGCAAATCTCCGTGTCGCTGTCAAACTTGAAATCGTCTTGCAAGTACCCTATGCAGACCTTATCACCTTCCAGTGAAACATCGGTCAACGTAACTTCTTGAATCTTGTGAGCATCTTCCTGTTTCCAAAACTTTTTGGTTTTAAGGAAGAAAATGGTATCGCCATTCTTTCGGATGATTTCACGCAGACGAGAAACTTTTTCTTCACGGAGTTCCTTTTTCAGACGTTCAAGAACATCAATGAGAGAATTAACGGTGTAGCAAAAAACCATTGTTCCGTTTATTACTTCCACATCTTCTCCCTTTGCGCTTTCGTCTTTTGACACATAGAATACAATAGAACCCGAATTGAATCCCTCCACGGCATGACAAACGTCAGTTGCGGCACAAGGACCATCTTCGTAGTGAATGTAAAACGTGTCTTTGAAATCGAAACGCACCCTGTCATTTTCGTCAGAGCATTTAAGCACATCGGAAATTTCAGAAAAGATGTCTCTTTTGATTTCCATCACTCTCTTTGCATAATCTTTTTCCATAATTGTAAGTTTTAAGTGAAACAATAGAAAGAAAGCGAGAAATTAATCTCGCTCTCCTGTTAGCCGATGATTCCGTTTTCACGAAATTCTCTTGTCAGTCCGTAACGTTTGCCTAAGTTCTCAAAATGAGCATGGAAATCTGCAAGTTCGCCATAACTTAGGCTTTGTTCTGATGCCCAAATCTGCCAGTCGATTGCTGATTCTCTGGCGGCTTCTTTTCTTTGTGCGTAGGTCATAATCCTCTTTTTAACAAATGTTCTGCATAAAAGTTGTGTGTTTCGCTTACGACTAAGTTGTTTTCCGTTCTCAACTCAATCCGTGCGCCAGCGGCTCTTTCAAAAGAGTAAGTTCCGATTCTGCATTGTGTCACCAAATGGCAGCTTGTGCAAATCCACCAATAGCCAAGTTTTTCTCTTACCTGACTAATTTCCATCCCGATTAGTTCGCTGTAACTTTTCATATCACATCTTTACTTCTTGTTCAATATCCATTAAACAGCCTGTAGTGTGGCATACAGGACAACTATCTTGGTCGCAGTCAACGAGCATTTCTGCACCACACCAATTACAAACAACCCAATCAGGGTGTAACGAGTTCTTTGAAAAATCTTTTATCATAATTGCGAATATTGGTTAGTAATCGTACTCCTGTCGGCTACTATGCCAACAGGAATATTTTTATCATTCTTCCATTGCTTCCGCTTCAACCTTTTCCATAATTTCATCCAAGTCTTTTTGGCTGCAAATCCGCTCTCCGTCATAGTAAAGATGGGTATCGTCGCAGTTGATGTAGTAATTGAATTTCTCTTCATCCAATACGTCATTGTGTTTGTCAATGATTTGTTTGAAGAGATGTTCTATAAGCATATTGCCGACATAAGAATAATTTTCAGAACAGCAATCAAGAATTTCTGCAACATCATCGTCGCTAAAATCAAGGTCAAACTCTTCGCAAAGTGCGTCGATTTTTTCACATGGTATGCCTAAAACACATTTGGCAATAAAATCATTTGTGTTCATAATTGTTTAAGTTTTGGTGAATAGTGGATGGTGCAAAAGTTAATTCACATCATCCTAAGAGTTTCACTTAATCAAATCGGTAATGCCACGTTTCACTTTCTTTACTTGTCTTGGGTCTTCCAGTTGGTCGCAGATAGCAATACGTTTGCCAGCACGGATAAGTTTAGGCAGATATTCGTCAAGACAGTAATGAGGGAAGCAAGCCATTTTTACACCGTCTGCAATTCTTTTCGTGAGCGTGATGCCCAACACTTTTGAACTTTCTGTCGCATCTTCTTCGTAGGTCACGTAGAAGTCGTTACAACGGAACAACATTAATGCGTCAGGGTGTTTGGTTTTCAATTTGCGAAATTGCTCAATCATTTTTGTTTCCATAATTGTGAGTTTATTGGTGAATAAAGGAAATGCCGTGAAAATTAATCCACGGCACTTACATTGGGGAAGTTGTATGTTTCCGAAAATTGCCATCCAGTAGTGTAGCCAAACGGATGCTTATCTACATACGTGTATTCCAATTTGTAGAAATTCTTTGTGCGTTTCTTTGCGGTTATTTGCACCCTAACAGGATAGCCTGTGCTGCGTGTTTTGTAAATTCCACCGATTTGAATGTCTTTGTACTGCATAATTTTGAGTTTTGGTAAATACTTGTGAAAAGCACAGGAATTAACCTGCGCTTCGCTTTTTTGCGATTTCTACAATCTGGTTGATGTAGTCAATCAGACATTCAATGCCGTTTTGCGCTTGCTCAATCTTGTCGTACAAGGGAGAATTGCTACCCTCTATTTCCATAACAAGACCATTTGCGTAGGTCGCATAGGCATAGACACTTTCTTTCAATGTTTCGATGTTTGTTGCTGAATATTCAGCATTTTTAATCTTTTCCATAATTGTTTGTTGTTAGATTGTTACGCGATTGATTAGCCAACTCTCTCGGAAGTTGTATTTGTGACAAACTTCACTGAAAATCAAAGCACGGACATTGTGGTTGGAAATTCCTTTTGTCCGATTTTGATATTCGCTGATTGCTTGCTCTTCTTCATGGTGACGTTTTGATGATTCCTGGCAAGCCTGGATATACATCGAATGAATAGACATTTTCATAATTGATTATTTTTTGGTAAAACATTTGCAGAGTTGGGGAATTTAATCCCCATGCTCTTTAAGAAAGTTTTTGGTTGCTACATACGCATCTACAACACCATCACCATATTCTTTTCTCCATTCTATTTCCGTGGGGTTGATGTAAAGTTTTGGCACAACATCATAGGCATAGGGAGATAGAATGTTGTTTTGGTTTTTTAGCCATTCAATAACTTCATCGTTTGCCGTTTTTCTATCTTTGCCATCTTTCAGTAACGATACAAGACGTTGGCGGCATTGAGCAAGTATTTCCAGACTTTCTTTTTTCGGAAGATAAACTTTTGATATATCCATAGTTGATTGAGTTTTGGTGAATATTCGTACTTTGCACCATGATTAGATGATGCAAAGCGAAAGTTTAGAGTTTCCCGACATATTTCCCAACAGCCATTTCTTTGAAGGCATCGAAAATTGTCTTTCCGTCTTTCCACGCAGTTGTGTAGTGGACTTTCAACTTGTCATAGATGATGCCGTAAGAAATTTGCCAAGAATAGCACAAGCCGTTGCGGACTATTTCGCCCTGATATTCTCCGACTTCTTTTCTAAGGCAATCGCTCGCAGGGATTTCTTCAATTTTTGCAAGGAAGTCGGCAACATTCTTTTCTCGCTTTTTCATTTCGGCTTCCGCAGCATTTTTGCGACCACACAGCCAATCTTTCCACGCACGAATCTTCTTGTCGGAAATTACTCCCACTTTAGTAGGTTCAGGGTTGTTTTTCTCCCATTCAGACGGAAGATAGTTGCGGTAATCCGTGTTGTCGTTCCACAGCGAGAAACTTTTTGTTGTCTTATCACCACGATGTGGGTATAACAAAACACCGTCTATCTCAACGAGCGTTTCAATGCCACCCCAATTATTAAAGTTGCTGAAACGACCGTTACTGCCATCACGGGTGAAGTAGTAGCTATACTCCCCAGTGACATAGGGGATGCTTTTCGCCACAGTCTTTCCGTCAGTGCGCATAGTCGGAGCATATTCTTTCTTGATAACTCCGCTAAACTTTTTGTCGAAAAGATTGATGGCATCTTCGCCCACGATGCAGATATATTCCGTTGCTTGTGCGGAATATTTATCTTCGGTAAATCTTACGGTTGCCAAAGTTTTCATTCTCTGCATGATGATTTCGATTTCGTTGAAATTCTCTTTGGTGATAGTTTTGTAAATCATAATTTATGAGTTTTAAGTTAGACAATGTTAGCGAAGTCGGGAAGAATTAACTTCCCGAAATCTTTAGGCAGATTTTAGACTGCTTCTGAAAGCATTGATTAACTTGTCGGAATAGACAATGTTGTGGCGGCAACTGTTGAAGTCTTTTCGCATTGATTCCGGCAAGATTTCAGTAAGAATAAACTCGACAAGCTCCCTACGTGCTTCCACTTTTTTGCTCAACCAATTTTCCAGGTAATAGCCATCTGCGTCAGTGATTTTTCTCTCCACCAAGATAGGTCTGGCAAGTTTCATCACTTTGTCAAAATCTTCGTCAGACAGCAAGAATAGGTCGTTTCCATTAGTAACCCTTTCGCCAACTTTAATGCCTGTCCTTTGTGCAAATCCGTGAGTGCAGAGAAATTCGTTTCCAGACAAGATTTTGGTGTAGCAATCAGTACAGGCTTGCTCTTGTATTTCGTACCTAAGTTCGGCAAGGTCGAAAACTTTCAGCAAGTCAAGTAATTTTTGCTTTTTGCCCTCGCAATTCTTAGCAAGTTCTACGAGCAATAGATTTTTTTCCATAATTTTTGAGTTTAGATTAAACGATTTAGACAAAAGAGAGAAATTAATCTCCCTTTTTACAGGCAGTCGCTGACTTGTTTCCAGATTGCATCACCATGCTTTTCTCTGATTTCTTTCATCATGTTCTTGCAAGCGGAATTGCGGAGCAACATGTCTTCGTACTCCAACGAGCCGTAAAAGCATTGTGATTGCAAAATTCCCTCGAAACATTTTTTATAGTCAGGCAGATTGAAAAAATCTGCGATTTCCACAAGAACTTCCGTGTGGTTGTTCCAACAGGTCATTTCCGACCATTTTTCTCTAATGTTTTTGGGTATTTCCATAATTGTAAGTTTTAGACAAAATGTTTGCAGTCGTGGGAGAAATTAACCTCCCAAGACTTTTCAGAACTTTTGTATGCGCCAAATCATTTCTTCCAATCTTAGTTCTGATAATATCTCTCCGTCAAAAGAAATGAGCGGAAAATCATCCGTTGTCACATCGAAGCCTTTGTTTGGATAAGAATTACTTTGCCAAAACAGAATAACGTGAAACGTTTTGCCAATTTTCTGCAAAATATATCCGCTCCAATCTCCAGCAGAACTTGTCTGCTCTAAATATTCCGTTTTTACAACGCTTTTATAACTTTCCAAGAATTGTTGTGGAGCATACCACGTACCATCTACATGATAATTCCTTTTTAATAAAAGATTTTTCATAATTGTAAGTTTTGGTTAATGATTGTTTTTCAGAATCATTCTACAGATTCTGAAAAGTTTTTAGAGTTTTGCTTCAAATGGCTCATGGCTACTGCGTAACCTTTCGCAAAACCTTCCGCAAAACCATCTTCATACGCATAACAAAGTTCACGATGTATAAAGCGAATGGCATCGGAAGCACCAAGTTCATAAGCATACATAAAATCTATTTTTTCTGGCATAATAAAAAAGTTTTGATTAAAACAGCAAGCGCAGAGAAAATCAATTCTCCGCACTCGTTTTTAGGAACAATAGTAATCAAACATTTCGGGCGTATCGTGACTCTCCCAATCTTCGCCAAATTCTTCTTGCAGATAGTCAAGATAGCCTTCTGCGTAGCTGCTTGCTTCTTCTTTTGGAACGCCAAGTGTATTGTAGTAATCAGAAAGATAGATAGAGCCAACGGAAATTTGTTTGCGCAGTTCTTGCAATTCTCTACGTGACAGTTCGGGAATGTGACGAATTACATCAACTTCGTCAGCATTTACGACTTTAAGTTTTCCGTCAGTTTCAATGACGTAATAATCATTATCTTCGTCAGCACCGAAAACTTTCACTTCATTACCACAATACAAAACTTTTTTGCCGTTCTTTTCCTCTATGATTGGCAAAAGTGAACGCAAAGCAACTTGCGATTCGTCGTAAGACGTGTAGCCTTCTATTTCGACAAAACATCTTTCGTCATATTCTTCGGGTGTTGGGTCGGGTGTTCCATCCGTGTAATACGGTTTGTATTCTCCGATTGTCACAACCTGTGGGTCGAAAAGTTCAGGAGCATATTGCCATACATCAGCATAATTCCAATCGGGAATGTGGATGCACTTTGTTCCTGGCTTGATAAAATCTTTGTAGTCCATAATTTTGAGTTTTTTGGTGAATAAAAGCCACAAGCATGAAATTTAATTCATGCTCATGTAGGCGGTAAAGAATATTTCTTCAACTTTTTCGTACATCTTTTTTGTGCCGAAACCTTTCATGTAAAGTTTGGCAATCCGCTCGCACTGGTCGGATATTTGCTTAAATGTTTTCATAATCGTAAGTATAAAAGTTTTGGCAATGGTTGCGAAGTTTATTTCACAACCACCAAGAGAATTAGAGCAAACCATCTTCTTCAAGTTTGTCGTAAAGGAGTGCCAAGGCATAATCGTCAAGAAGTGGGTTGAGAAGATTGATGATTGTTTTGCTGTCAAGTTCTTCTTCTAAATAATTCAATACCGCTGTTGCTTTTTCTCCGTTGTTCATAATCTGAAAAGTTTTGGTGAATAGAAAAAGCGACACAAATTAATATGCCGCTTTCGTTGTTACTTGTACCACCATTCCGCTATCCATGAGCGTTTCAGGCGATATTCCTCCATTGCACGTTTTAACGTGCTGCATCCTGTTTCAAAAGAATAGATGCTACCTTTTCTGCGGATAACTACATTTTTCATAATTCTAAGTTTTTGGGTTAATGGCATTTCGGAGAGAAATCAATCTCTCCAAAAAGTTTAGATTAAACGGCCATCGCGTGTTCGTTTTTCATTGAAACTTCTACAGGCGGCAACTTTATGTCATTAAAAAGACAATTTTCTTTTTGCCAACTGTTAGAGCCGTATTGTACGACATAGCCTGCAAAATACTTTCCGCTTCGTGCTGTTATGCGAGTGTTGTACCAAGTGTAATGAACATGCAATTTTTGCAGCGGTTTGTAAGCGACTATTATACCTTCTTTGCGAGAAGATTTTATAATAACTTTGGTGCCTATTTTAAGCCAGTTGCATGGTGTCAAATCTTCCACTTGATATTCCGCTTTGTAGCCGAAAAGAGTTTCATTTTCCCAACCTTTGATGTATTTTGGTGGGAGAATGGAAGCCAGATAGAAGTCGCAATTTTTATTGAGAAAATTCACATCATCATCCAATACACATTCGTGAAGATTGTGAAAAACATATCTCTGCAATTCATGTGGTGCTTTTTGCGCTTCCATATACATAGCATAGTATCTGCGGCAATCCTGTGGACTTTGGAGAAGTTCTGCAAGTTTCTTCGCTGTTTCGTTTGGCTGATTATATACAGCTGCACGACCTTTCACATTTCCGTACTCGCAGACGTTTCTCACTTTGCGGTCAAACTTTTTTTGCTTGTCCTCAAAATCTTTGGGTGTCCAATCTACTTTTGGATATTCGCACTCAAAATTCGGTCTGCCGTTTTTCAGCACGTCGATAATACTTTCTTTTTTCATAATCGTAGAGTTTTTTGTTAGACATTTCGGCAATCGGGAGAAAGTTAATTCTCCCGAAAGTTTTAGGCTGCAAAATCGGAGAAAATTAATTCTCCGAAATCGTTTTATCAAACAATGCTTTCACATCATCCCATTTTGTGAAAGTTTTGTTCTTTGGCTCAAAAAGCGGGTACCATCCGTAAATAACTTCTCCCTCGTCGTTGAAAGTTTTTGCATACTCAATGCAATAAATATGGATATTCATTGCCCTAATGCCATCATCCATGATGCGGTAAATTTGTCCGCTCTTGCTGCGTTTTCTTGTAATTTCCATAATTCTGAGTTTTGGTGAAACAATTTTGGAAAACTCTCCACAATTAAGCGGAGAGAATTTCTGTTGCAAGACCAGCCCAAAGCACACCAATTTCGCCAAAACAATTTAGGCGGTCACGTACTTCGGTTAATTGCTTTCGCTGTTCTTTTGACAATTTTTTGCCGTTATATTCCCGATAGGAATAAAATTCTACTACGTTGATAAGTCCCTCTCTGATTTGATAAAGTTCTTTGCTCATAATTGTAATTTTTTGGTTAATATCGTACTTTCAGGGAAATTTAATTCCCCGAAAGCATTTACGCTGCGGCATGATGTCCATATTGTTTCCATCCGTAAATATTGGCAACAAACGGTCTGATACTTTTCGTGCGGCGGTACAGCTGTTCTTCAGTTTTGATTTTCCCATTCCAAATATCGTCACAAAGTTTTTCCAACTTTTCTTCAGAGTTAACGTAACGGAAAACAATAGAATTTGTACCGTCATGGTGTGATGCACGGCAACGAACATTGTATTTGTCCGCATACCATTCACATTCATCACCGCCATACGTTGAATTGAAAATTTCGTTTACGTTTGTTCCAATTTCTTTATAGCCGATGTGATTCCCATCCCACAGTCCGAGATTTGCAAAAGCAAGAATGTAGCCGCCAGTTTCTTTGTCGAGATTTGATTTTTCATCTTCAAGCCAATCGGAAATACTTTCGTAAACCCAATTTTCTGGAACTTCCTCCAAAGGAATGTTGTTGCACTCTGCGAGCATTTCTCTCGTTTCTTTTTGAATGTTTTCGTCGTAGCAATCCCACGAATTGTAGATGCCGAAATAATCTTTTTTATTCATAATTGTAGAGTTTAATTGGTTAGAAAAAGAAAATGCCATCTGAATTAACAGACAGCACTTTTTTTGTTAGCGACGATATTTTGTTGGAAGCAATTCCCAAAATTCATCCATTTGCGGATATTCGCACAAAACATCGCCACACATTTCGTCGCTGTTCCATGTGAGAATGATTTTCACCATTTCTGGCAATTCCCATTCAGCGAGCGGTTTGTTTCGCAAATGTTCCGGCACAAGTTCGTAGAAAACTTCAATTTCCATGTGGCAAGTTATGATTTCCATGCACACAAGCTGGAAGTCGGCAGACTTGCGAAGCTGTTCCGTTTTGATTTCCGTATCAAGTTTTTTGTACTTTACGTCTGACAGGAAATTTGACTCGCACGATACCAGAGCGCACAAAGCAGCGCAGATAACAAATAATTTTTTCATAATTGTAAAGTTTTTAAGTGAAACGTTTTGCAATTCCGACAAGAGTTAACCTGTCGGAAAAGTTTTCATGCCATTTCCAAAATTCCTTTTTTGATTTGGCATTTGCATCCGAGCGCACGTAAACGGCTCGCAGTGGTTGCGCTGTTCCATCCGCATTTGGAGAATTTTGTTTTTCCATTTTGCTTTCGTGCAATCCTGTTGCCGAAAAGATAGACGGAGGTAATTCCGTTTGCACAAACGACTGATGTGTTGCTTTCAGACCAGTTACGGTTTTCCTTAAAAGCGGCAACCATTTTTTCTTCAATACGTCTCATAATTTTTGTTTTTAAGGGTTAAACGTTTTGCAAATGCAGCCGGAATTAACCGACTGCAAAAGTTCATGCTTCGATAAAGAAATGAATGTATTTTCCTCTCTCGCTGTCACAGTTGTAGTAAGAAAATTCATTCAGAATGTTTTCAAAGTTCTGTTCCAAAGTATAACTTTTGTTTATAGGGCATGGATGCACCCAGAAGTTATCAATTCTCATGTTGGAACTCATCAGAAAAACAGTCTGAAAGTTTTCAAACTTTTTTTTAGCAACTTCTTTCCTGACTTGGCGAACATTCTTTTTCAAAGAGTTCGACCAAAAAGAATTTTTTCCGTAAATCATAATCGTTGAGTTTTAGTTAGACAAAAGCGAAAGCGGATAAAATTAATTATCCGCTAACTTTGTGGCTGCATAAATCAAAATGACAGCGACCAGAGTTAAACAAAATTGTATCATGCTTTTTGAGTTTAGTTAATTATCGTACTCTCAAAGCAATTTTCGTACTTTGAGAATATTTTTCGTACTTGCAAGCATTTTTCGTACTTACAGGAATATTCGTACTGAAAAAGCGGATAAAATTAATTACCCGCTCTTTTAAGTTTTCTCGCAACTTACATCGTTTTCTTTTCAGTGGTTTTTTTAACGTCGTACCGTCTCAAAAGAATAATAGAAAATACAGCATCGACTTTTGCGCTGCAATCATGCGCACAATTAAGATACGCACAACTGGAAGTATAAATTTCTCAATGCAATAAAATCAATTCCGTTTGCCAACAAAAATTTCTTGTTCCAACGAAATTCAACCATTTTTATTTTGAGAAATTCAAATGTTTCTTTTAATTCCCCAATAATCATTTCCCTGGCAGCCTGACTTTTGAATTTGTCAGAGCTGAAACAGGAAATATATTTTTCGCTGTCCTGTTGGAACATGATTAATAATCTTTGTTCTCTCGGTAAACTGAGCATGTAGGTCATTGCATCAAACTGTTGTTGCTTCAAAGATTTTTTCTCTCTTTGAAGCGGTTCAAATTTTTCCAAAGGTTTGTTTTGAAAATTTTCAGCATCATACATGATGGATGCTTTTTCACACAACCATTGGAATTTCTTTTCGTTGAATATTCCCCGGCAATTTGTTGCTTGCTCCTGAAAATATTCAATTTCGTTTTTTGATAAACGTCTGGTGTAAATCATAATCTGAAAGTTTTTAGTTAGAAAATAAATCAGAAATTAAT
>ERZ809477.33-NODE-33-length-15374-cov-4.627064_pt1 | contig 15374 bp, 15 predicted proteins | sample MGYA00521238_ERZ809477 | MGnify/ENA primary metagenome ERZ809477 (study PRJEB31581, sample SAMEA3312793) | metagenome | study: EMG produced TPA metagenomics assembly of the PRJEB8939 data set (Metagenomic analyses of Rumen microbiomes reveals... | reverse complement strand
CTATCAATCCCATCAAGCTACCAATATTTTCGGACACGGAAACAGCACATACACGATGCTTCAACTTGCTTATACAGACAAATTAAAAGGTATAAGCGAGTCTGACTGCGTGGGAGTGCAGATGTTGGCGCACGAAAAAGGCGGGGTTTTTTTTGCACAGTCGCATGGTATCGGTGAGGACAGTTCTGTGTCAGGAGTCCCCATAGACCACTTTACATCACCGCTTTTTGCAGGAATACACACCCGATGTGATGACGGCGAAAAAATGGTATATGCGTCAGATATTGCCAACAACGGACTGAGATTAAATCTATATAAGGCAACAACATATTGTGCGGAGTACGCATACATTGAACTCGGCAAGAGGACACCACAGGCAACTGAAAAGTTTGAAGTTTACATTAAAGACGTTTTGAGATTTACTGTAAACTCATCTGCCATTTCGCTCAATAACAATTATGTGCAGTTTCAATCGTCCTCATCAAAGCGGTACAAGCACGACATAAAGCCGATAGAGACAGATTCAAACCTCGATCCTCATCGACTCCTTGACCTCAAAGTCATGCAGTTTAGGTGGAATAATGACCATCCATTGCAATATGAGGATATGAGAGACATGACAGTCCCTGGTATCATCGCAGAGGATGTAGAGGAGATTTATCCCTCTGCTGTCATCCACAAAGACGGAAAAGTAGAGTCGTGGGATGAACGCAGATTAATCCCCGGTATGCTTGCCCTCATACAGGAGCAGGACAAGACAATCAAGAAGCTTGAGGCAAGACTCGCAAAACTGGAGGAATTGCTTACATGATAACCATTAACACAAGATTAGACATGCGTCATGGTGCTGTGCCGGAAGTCATACACCTCTCGCAGTACGACTCGGACTTTACTCTCACGTTTGAGTTGTACGCCTCTGACGGAAGTTTCACCATGCAGTCCGGTACTACTGCGGCAATCAGAGGCACGAAGACAGACGGAGAGCCTTTTTCTATGGACGCCACTGTCTCCGGTAGCACAGTCACAGTCACCGGAACACACGCACAGATGCAACAGCTTACTGCGGCGGCAGGACGCAACATCTATGAACTGACTCTTTACAAGAGCGGTAAGGAACTCAACACATCCAATTTTATTGTCCTCTGTGAAAGAGCGGCAATGGATAAGGACACGATGGGTGGTCAGTCCGTCATCAGGGAGTTGGTATCCGTCATTGACAGAACTGATGAAATCATTGCCGCAGCTCATCTCGCTGACCAGTCCTGTCAGACAGTGACACAGCTTGAGGCATCTACACAGCAAGCGGCACAGACAGCTACTCAGAAGGCTTCAGAAGCGTCTCAGAGCGCATCACAGGCACAGTCCACACTTAATACCGCAACAGCTACGATAACGCAGGAGAAGGAATCTGCACTGTCTCAAATCGCCTCTCTGTACAATCAGAAGACCAATGCTTTTAATGCTAACTGTCAGGATAAGACGGACGAATTTTCTTCTGATTATGCGTCTAAAATGACAGCATTAAACAGGGACTACAACGGCAAAACTGCCGCTTTAAACTCCAATTATGAAGAAAAAATGGAGGCAATCACACGCAAAGGCGAACAGATAGTAGCAATCACTACAAATGCTGACAGGACTGCGGCACAGGCACTCACAGCGGCTAATAACGCTGAAAATCACATGGGATACTTGGACAATCAGATGAAGAAGGTGCAAGCCGCTCTTAATGATGTGTCCATCGATCCTGATGACCTGGGACTGGAGCAAGACCCTGACACCTACTATGTATATCCCACATACAAAGGCATCCGCTCGGAAAACGGCATCCCTCTTGCCGGAGGAGGAGGTGGAGGTGGTGGAGGTGGAGATGTCATCTCCGCAGTCCTCTCTGTAGAAAACACATCAGGGTGGCTGTCCAAGACCATCGCTGAAGGGTCTCCTTGTCCTGTGTCTTTCCAGTGGTCATCAATTGAGGATGAAATGCCCACTGGTGACGGCACGATGAGGATAACTGTCAATGATGTGGTAAGGGCATCCATACAGATCGCACAGGGGAGTGTGTCCATAGACCTCGCACCTTACCTTGCGTCCGGCACGAATAAGGTGAAGGTACGCATCTCAGACAGCTACGACCAGGGAAAGACAACGACTTTTACAGTGACCTCTGTCTCCCTGTCCCTGTCCTCGACCTTCGACACGACACAGCCTTACACAGGAGCATTTGCTTTCCCTTGCACTCCTGTGGGTAGTGTAGATAAGACCATCCATGTGCTTGTGGATGGGAGGGAAGTTGCAAGCCAGGTCACAAGTCTTTCCAACAGGCAGATAACCCTCAACATCCCGGCACAGAGACATGGTGGTCACTCACTTGAGGCATACTTCACAGCCGACATCAACAACGAGACAGTACGGTCAAACACTCTGTACTACGAGTTTATCTACCTTGAACCGCTCAGTGATGAAACCATCATCACATCATCTTTCAACGCAACGGAAGTGGCACAGTACTCATCTGTCCCTATCCCTTACACAGTCTACAATCCCTCATCTCTCACAGCGGAGGTGGAGATATACAAAGACGATGCATTGGTGTCTACACAGACAGTGGACAGGACAGAACAGTCTTACACCATCAAGGTCAATGAGGCCGGAGAAGTTGCGATCCGCATCGAGAGCGGAGGAACGACCAAGACCCTCACTTTTACTGTCACAGAGTCTGAGATAGATGTCGAGGCAGAGACACAGGACTTAGTCCTCTACCTCAATGCCCAGGGACGGAGCAATGGTGAGGCACATCCTGAGACATGGGAATCAGGCAATATTTCCGCACAGCTTACCGGATTTACATGGAGGCTTGATGGGTGGCAGAAAGACGATGATTCAATCAATGTCCTCAGACTCACTGACGATGCAATGGTCACCATCCCTTATAAGCTTTTTGGTCAGGACTTCAAAGGGACTGGTAAAACCATCGAGATTGAGTTTGCTACCAGGGATGTTGTTGACTACAATGCCACAATCCTTTCCTGCCTTGCTGACGGCATTGGACTCAAAATCACCTCTCAGATGGTGGAGTTTGCCGGAGCGCAGACAAGCATCAGCACTCTGTACAAGGATAATGAGCATATCCGCTTGTCCATTGTGGTAGAGAAGCAGAGCGAGAACAGACTCATCCTTGTGTACATCAACGGAATCATGAGTAGGGCAATCCAGTATGCAAGTGGTGAAAGATTCTCACAGCTTACTCCGGCAGATATAACAATCGGCTCAGATGACTGCGGAATCGACATATACTGCATCAGAGTCTATGACAACAGTCTGAACAGACAGCAGATACTTGATAACTGGATCGCAGATACACAAGTTGGTTCGGAGATGTTGGAACGGTACACACATAATAATGTCTATGATGCGTATGGTGCTATCACTCCGGCAAATCTTCCCTCTGACCTTCCCTACTTCATAATCGAAGGTGCGGAATTGCCGCAATTTAAGGGAGACAAAAAAACCGTCTCAGGAACGTACACAGACACGCTTTTCCCTTCTCGCTCTTTCAGTTTTGATGGATGCGAGATTGATGTACAGGGTACTTCCTCATCCGTCTATTATGTCAAAAATCTTGACATGAAATTTAAGAGCGGATTTGTGACGCCCAACGGCACTGTATCATCCTATGCACTTCGACCTGGTTCTATTCCTTTTAACCGCTTTGTGTTAAAGGCAGATGTGGCATCGATTGAGGGATGGAACAACACTGGCCTGACAATGTTCTACAACGACACTTGTCCCTATAAGACTCCTGAGATGCTTGATAACGGCAAGGTTAGGTGGGGCATTGAGGGTATCCCTGTGGTCTGCTTCTTCCACAATACCGATACCGGAGTGACAAAGTTTATCGGAAAGTATAATTTCAACTTGCCTAAACGTGCTCCTGCACCTTACGGATATGGAGATGACGATACCCTTGAGTCATGGGAGTGGGAACGCAACAACTCCGCAAATGTCAAATTCCAGGATAACGACTTTGAGGCACAGTCTTGGGATGAGACCGCACAGGAGTACTACCCTACATGGTACGATGATTTTGAGGCAAGATTTCCCTCTGATACATACAGAGACATCACGCAGCTCAATACACTACTGGCTTGGGTCAAGAGTACATGGAGAGACGAAGCCACAGGGGAAGACCTCGCAGAGTCTGTGACATATACTCTCCCTACTACGACCACAATTGCACAGTATCCGCTTGATGTCAGCTACTCGGTAGTCGAGCGCACAGAAGGAAGTAGTAAAGTCTACGACATTACTTTTACCAAGGACACTCCGGCATATCGCTTGACAAAATTCAGAGCGGAGTTTGGACAGTATGCTGAGATTCAATCCGCAATTTTTTACTACTTGTTCACAGAGCAATTCCTCATGATTGATAGCAGAGCCAAAAACATGTTTGTCGGCTTCAATGGTTCTGCGGTATAAGGAGGATATATGGCACTCAGAAGAAAGGCAACTTTTCAGCCTTACGATATGGATACCGCCATAGGAACTAACAATAGTGGTGTCCTGATGTTTGGCTATTCGCTTGAGGACACTGATACGGTGTCCTCTATCATCAGCGGAGGAGACGATGGTGGGACAGACGCACCAGTCTTTAACGCACAGGACTCTGTCCTGTGGAGCAATGTCAGGGATGCATTTCGTGGTGAAATAACGCAGATGTATCAGCAACTCCGCACCAGTGGTGCATGGAGTGCACAGACACTGATTCAGAGGGCAGAAGAGCATCAAGGGAAATGGTGCGAGGCGATTTTTAATGAGGACGAGTATTTTAAGCACCTCATCCCTCTCATCGATCCTGTCACTACAGATGAGCATGGAAATTTAATCAGGACAGACAGATACCTGACCATGCTCCAGGGGAGCAAGGAAGAGCAGAGAAAGTGGTGGCTGACCAACAGATTTAGGTACATGGATTCCAAGTACATGACTGGTGATGCGGTTAACTCCGTCATTTCCATGCGAGTTTTTAACAGCGGTACATTGACCTTAAAAGCCGCAATCGACCTCTATCTCGCAGTAAGATTTGGTGGTGGGTCTACGCCCATCTTGCAGAAGAGAAACGCTAATCAGTCAGCGGACTTCGTCTACACTACTCCGTCAGGTGTCACCGAAATGGAGACATGGATTTACTCAGCAGACCTCATCACTGATGTAGGCGATCTATCTGTCTTCTACGGCAATGAGTTTGACTTTTCTAGAGCAACTCGCTTGCAGAGACTGAAAATAGGTGATGCAGATGCAAACTACTCCAATGCCAACCTCAAGGCTCTGGATGTCCGCAATTCCGCTCTGCTTGAGCATATCGATGTAAGGAATTGTCCCAACCTCGCAATCACTGTGAACCTTGAGGGGAGTCCTCGACTCAAGGAGGCATATTTTGACGGTACTGCAATCACTGGCTGTGACCTCGCTGATGGTGCATCCGTCACTAAGCTGCATCTCCCCGGTACAATCACCACACTGACCCTCATCAACCTCAACAAGTTGACGGAGTTCGTGTGTCCTGATTTTTCACATGTATCAAGGTTGATGCTGTCCAACATGAATGCGTCAGTGGTCAATCCTGTCAGCATCTTGGGACAGATTCCGGCAAACTCTCAGGTCAACATACAGGGACTGTACCTTGACCTCGCAGACGCCACAGCAATCGACAATTTCCTCGATTTGCTCGATACTATGCGTGGCGTATCACGAGAGAAAAATGCAAGCGGTGAATGGATGTACCACGACTACGACACAGCGCAAGTGTCCGGCACTATCCACACATCATCCCTGACCGGGGCTGAGATTGCATCCTTTAATGCTCGGTATCCGTACATCACGATTGCGGCAGACCATGTAACAAGCTACCTGACCTATGCATCCTATGACGGCACGACCACCTACAAAGTCGTGACTTGCATTAACGGAGTACCGCAGGATACTGCTCCTGCTGACCCTACTCGTCCGGCAACAGAAGCGAATACTTTTACTTTTGTTGGATGGTCTAAGCACATGAACAGCACCACAGCGGACGCAGATGCTCAGACAAATGTCATCACAGACCGCACTATTTATGCGGCGTATACGGCACAGGGTAGGACATACACGGTACGGTTCTACAATGGGACAACATTGCTTGAGACAGATACAGGCATCCCTTATGGTGGTTCTGCCACTTACGATGGTGCTACTCCTGTATCTCCTACTGGCAACGCATTTACAGGATGGAATCCTACACCTACGAACATTCAAGGCGATACATCTTGCTACGCAGTATTCTACGACCCTGTTGAGGCTGAACAGACCATTACCGATACATGGGAAGAAATCTTTGCCAATGAAGCGAATGGCACTTATTCCACAAAGTATGCTATCGGAGATACGAAGTATATCAATCTCGGTACAGAAGGTGGTCAACTTATGGAGATTGTTGCTTTCGATACGGATGACAAAGCGGATGGAAGTGGCAAGGCTAAGATTACGTGGATTAGTAAATCGTTGCTAAAAACATCGCATGTAATGAACCTCACAGCTTCAACATCAAATGCAGGATGGGCAGGGAGCAATATGCGTAACTATTTGCGGGACACTATTAAACCACTTATTCCATCTAATATCGCAAGCGAAATAAAAGCGGTTAGTAAGTATACAAGGGTCACTTTAAGCGGCACACTTACAGATAATTATTTAAGTGAAGATGATTTGTGGATACCATCACAAAAAGAGTTAGATAGTAGTTACACATACGAATCGAGCGGACACACCTATGGAACGGCATTCCCTGACGATACATCGAGAGTTAAACAGTCGATAGTATGGTGGACAAGAAGTGCAAGGAGTGCAGCATCGTTTTGTGCAGTCAATGAAAGTGGTGGTTTAACAGCTTATAATGCTAATAAAAATTATGGAGTAGCCATCGGCTTCTGCACCTAACCATATTTAATTTTCTCCAACTAAATTGTATAATCACAATAGGAGGACAAACATATGTTTTCTTTACATCTCAACAATGGCACTGTAGTCCCTCTCACATCCGCAGAGCATGAGGACTTTATCGGAATCTTCCATAGCATTTCTGAGATTGCCCGGACAGCGGACAGCATGACAGCCGAAAACCTCTCTTCCGTCACTCTCACCGATGAGAACGGCAAAGAGCAGGAAATCACCGGAATCGTCTTACAGGGTTTCCAGGTTGTCGCAAATGGTGACGGCACATATACCGGACACTTCTACTACAGGGGAGTCTATGAAGAGGACAAACTCGCAAAAGCAGGAAAAATCCTTCTCGGTGGTGCGGATGCCACAAGAGCGCAGACTCTCCGCACAGCCATAGAGAATCTTGCTGACAATCTCGATGATGAACACGCAGTAGAGCTGCCGGAGTTATTCCCTGAGTGGAACGGAAGTGATGTTTTCTATGAGTCAGGAAAAAGGCTCATCTATAATGGCACTCTGTACAAGGTATTACAGGCACACAGTAGTCAGGCAGACTGGACACCTGAGACCGCACCTTCACTTTTCGCAAGGGTACTCCCTGGTCAGGACGGTACAGAAATCGGTGAGTGGGTACAGCCGGACAGCACGAATCCGTACATGATGGGTGATAAAGTCATCTACAATGGGAAGACCTACGAGTCTCTGATCGATGGTAATGTATGGTCACCGGAGTCATATCCTGGAGGATGGAAGGAGGTGTGATGTGGACACAGTCACATTTACTCTGCAAGATGTGTATGGTCTGATGCTCGGAGCATCAGGATGCATCGTCACTGTATCGGCGGCAATCGGAGTCATCATCAAGTGGGTACAAGCGGCAAAGAAACCTAACTCTGAGCAGAATGCACGACTCGATGCGATTGAAAAGCGTCTTGAAAAGCATGACATGATGCTTGCAAATGATGACAAGAGACAGGCCAATCTTGAGGAGGGCAACAGGGTCACAATGGAGGCACTCCTTGCACTCCTGTCGCATGGCATTGACGGCAACGACATCGAAGGAATGAAGAAAGCCAAGAGGGAGATACAGGATTTTTTAATATCCAAATAAAAGAAAGGATGTGATGCCATATGAAAATTGAACTTATCACAACCATCATCAGAGCAACTATGCTCATCATGGTCATCTTTGTTGCTCCGGCATTTAAAGCGTTCCTGGAGACGCACGCAGAGGATGTCCGCATCAGGAATCTGACAAAGTGGGCAACCATTGCCTCAACAGCGGCAGAAAAAATCAAGGAAGGCGATCCGCACGGCACTCTCCGCAAAAGCTATGCAACGGCATTCCTGTATGAGGTCAGGAATCACATGCACCTCGATTTCACTGACGAGGAAATCGACAAGGTCATCGAAGCAACTGTATGCGATTACAATGAACTGTGGAACATGCGAAAGGAAAAGGAGACTGCATGAGTAAGGCACTTACAATTGTGGATGTTTCTGAGCATCAGCTTAAAATTGACTGGGCAAAAGCCAAGCCTCACATAGATGGTGCTATCATCCGCATTGGATATGGGGATGACATCAAATCACAGGATGATAAGTACGCAGCCTACAACATTTCGGAATGCGAGAGGCTCGGCATCCCTTACATGACCTATCTGTACTCATACGCAAGCAATGGTTCTCATGTCAAATCTGAAATTGAGCATGAGAAGAGGATGACTGAGGGACGCATGTCCCTTGGTCATATCCTCGACCTTGAAGAGCGGAGTATAAAGGGATATGCGCTCAAAGCGGCAAAATCATGGATCGCAGAATTCGGCGATAATCTCATTTATGCCGGACAAGCGTACTGGAAAGACCCACTCAAGGGACTGGAGTGCCGCAGATGGATTCCTGCGTATGGGAAGAATACAGGCAAGCCTGACGGCAATTACAAACCTCCATACAAGATGGATGGATGGCAGTACACATCCCAAGGATACATCCCTGGTATCAAAGGTAATGTAGACCTATCTGAGTGGTATGTGCCTTTCGGATTTGAGACAGAGCCTAAGTCGAAACCTACTCCCAAGCGGAGACCAGTGTACAAAAAGGAGGTAGCGGCACTCATCATGCGTCACCTCTGCACTCACTATCAGCATGGGTATACGCAAGACATGAAGCGGAGACAGGGGACAGGGGCGGAGACCATCGACATCTATGGTCATAAGTACACTATCCCCGGTGGAGACAGGGATTGCTCCTCTGCCGTAATTTCTGCTTATGTAGCGGCAGGAATCTCCTGCGGTAAAGCCACATACACAGGCAATATGTGCAGTGAGATGCTCAAGACCGGAAACTTCAAGTGGAGGTCAATGTCATACACAGCGCAGATGGGAGACACCTACCTCAACATCAAGACCAATGGTGGACACACAGCCATGTGCATGAGTGCAGAGCCTGACATACTAGCCGAATTTTCCGGTGATGAGACCGGAGGAGTCAATGGCAAGCAGATGGGTGACCAACTCCAAAAAGGGGAGTATGACGAGCATCTTGGTAGAGGTGAGAGTCATCTCGCATACTACTACAATGGACACTGGGACGGCATCCTGGAATGCGTCAATGACGAGATAGCATTTTTTGTTGGCGGCGATCCGGCAGAAAAGACCATCGACAAAACAGATGCAGAAGTCGCAGTGGAGGTGATGTTTAATGCTTATGGGTCAGGAGATGCAAGGAGAAAAGCACTCGGTGACAGATACGACTCGGTACAGAAGCATGTCACAGCATACTGGCATGACATGGCTAAGTTTATAAAGGCCACTACCAAGTACCTTGAGAAGTACGGCACAGATGGACTGAGGAAAAAAGATGGATGATAACAGAATCCCTTTTATTGCATTTGAGAGTGTCACCTCTAGACAAGAGCGTACCATCAGGAGGCTGTGGATACTGTGCATCATCCTTGCGCTGATGCTTGTGGTGACCAATGCCGCATGGTTTTACTACGAATCTCAGATGGAGACTGTAGTGGTGACTCAGGACAATGCTGATGGGTACAATAACTTTATTGGCAATGATGGAGACATAAACAATGGCGAAACAAACCGTAAAGTACCGTAGACGAAAGACCGGAGGCAACTCAGGGTACAAAAAATGCCCTAAGTGTCATGGCACAGGCAGAGTCAAAAAATGATAGAGTATACCAACTCGCAGATGTCTGCGCTGATAGATGAGTACATCCACAATGAGCGCAACAGACAAATCCTCAAGCGGAGACTGATAGACGGTATCTGCTACGAACCTCTCGCAGAGGAGTTTGACTTATCCGTCAGAAGAGTAAAAAACATCATCTACAAGAATCAGGACATCCTTTTCAAGCATATCGGATGATGCACGAAAACAGCACTTTCAAGTCCTTTTGAGAGTGCTGTTTTTTATTTATGCTTTTTACATGTACAAAGAATACAATGCAAATCCGTCAGGAAAGCGGACTGAAGACTGCGTCACAAGAGCAATCTCCCTCGCAATGGGGATAGACTGGGAGTCCGCTTACATCCGTCAGGCAATCCAGGGACTGCAAATGCATGACAAGATGGATAAAAACTATGTGTGGGGCAAGCTTTTGACGGACAGTGGTTTCAAGCGGATGGCAATCCCTGACACATGTCCGGCATGCTACACCATAGAGGACTTTGCCCACGACCATCCCAAAGGGACATACATCCTTGGGACTGGAGACCATGCTGTCGCAGTGATAGATGGTGACTGGTACGACACATGGGACAGTGGTGGTGCAGTTCCCATAGTCAGCTACAGGAGGGAGTGAGATGGCATACACAGGATATCCTACATATCCACAGTATTATCCGCAGTATCAGCAGATGTCCCCGGCACAAATGTCGGGAACATTTCAACAGCAAAACAACTCCATCATATGGGTACAGGGGATGGAGGCAGCTCGTGCTTATCCCATCGCACCAAACTCTACAGTGCCTCTGTGGGACTCTGAGTCACAGAGCATCTATATCAAAAGTGCTGACGCATCAGGCATGCCATCACTTAAAGTCATTGACTATACCATCAGGCAGGACGCCTCTAAATCCGCTCAGAATGCGATTTCAAACACAGGGGTACAGATGCCTACCCAAGACGATATAAATGCCTTGCAGAGGCAGATAGACGCATTAAAACGGCAGATAGACAGCATGGGAGGTGTAGCGCATGAATCCGCTTTATCAGCAGATGCAACCGCAAAGCAATAATAATTTGCTTCAGAGATTTCAGCAATTCAGACAAAGTTTTCAAGGCGATCTAAGAACGCAGATTCAGCAGATGATGCAGTCCGGTAAAATCTCTCAGTCACAGTACAATCAGGCATATCAGATGGCACAAAATTTTCAGAGGATGTTCAGAGGTTTCTAAGGTTTCTAAGGTTACCCAACATTTTCCCAAGTGCCTCCCAACTTTTCCCCAAGTGGATATCTTGCCCAAGTGTACATAGGGTTTGATATATAACTGTTCACGAGCCAAGGAGGACAATAATGGCTATTACAGATGATACCAACAACAGCAATGGATTTTTTATGCCTGTTGCTCCTGCATATGGGAATAACGGCATGGGTTTCGGCGGAGATGGTCTGTGGTTTCTGATTCTTTTCTTCCTCCTCTGCGGAAACGGAGGATGGGGCAATGGCTTCGGTGGAAATAACTTCGCAAGTGATGCCGCAGTCATGTATCCCTGGATGAATCAGCAGAACAATATCAATGACGGTTTCAGAGACCAGATGCTCAACTCTTCCATCAACGGTATTCAGCAGAGCATCACATCCGGTTTCGGAGATGTGCAGAATTCCCTCTGCGGAGGTTTTGCCGGAGTCAATGCCTCGATTACCGGAGCGCAGAATGCTATCACTCAGCAGATGTACACCAACCAGATCGCAGACCTTGAGCGCAGTTTCGCCGCACAGACCGCACAGACAGCCGGAATGACTGGACTCCAGGCACAGCTTGCCCAGTGTTGCTGTGACAATCGTGCGGCAACAGCAGACCTCAAGTATACGGTAGCTACGGAAGAGTGCGCTACAAGAAACAACGCATCGATGAATGCAAGGGACATCATTGACTCCCAGACCAGAGGCACTCAGGCAATCCTCGACAAACTTTGCGCTCTTGAGTTGGATGGCGTGAAGGGACAGCTTGCACAGGCTCAGAGGGAAAATGTTGCACTCCAGAATGCTGTAAACATGGCAACCATGCAAGCATCTCAGACTGCCCAGACCGCACAGATTCTCGCCGGACAGGCGGCGGAAATTGACGGAGTCTACAATAGGCTCAAGAACTGCCCTGTTCCTTCCATGCCTGTATACGGTAACACTCCCATCTTCACATGCAGTGGTGGTGGATGCGGCTGTGGCGTAGCGTAAGGAGGGTACTATGGCAGAGTATCTCAGAAACGATGTGCAGACTGTATCAGCAAATCAGGCGGCACAATTCGATTCGTCTATCCCTTGTCCCCGGGGAAATGTCTTCCATGAGGACGGCACAGGGATTTTTATCCTGCGTGGGAACACTCCCAATTGCTTTGCGAGATATCAGGTCACCTATAATGGCAATCTGGCTGTCTCCACTGGAGGGACAGCGGAGGAGGTATCTGTCGCTCTTGCCGTCAACGGAGAAACCAGGGCAACGAGTACAGCGACAGTGACTCCTGCGGCAGTCCAGGACTTTTTCAACATCACTTCGACAGCCATTGTAACCGTACCAAAGGGATGCTGTTTTTCTGTGTCGCTCCGCAATATCAGCACGCAGAGTGTCGATCTCGTCAACAGCAATCTGATTATCAATCGCATCGCATAAGGAGGAATTATGGATATGCTTAAAGACCTTCATGAGATGTGCGAGACGCTCTCTCATGAGTTACAGACAGCAAATAAAAAAATCAGGTCTGCTGACGGCAAGATGACTGGCTCAGACCTCGACTATATCGACAAACTCACTCATGCCATTAAGAGCATCAAGACCACTATCGCAATGGTCGAAGCTGATGATGGTGCATCCGGCAGATACATGCCTCACTACGGATACTCCTATGGTGATGGGTATGACTATGATATGTCACACGCAAGACGCAGAGACAGCATGGGCAGATACACATCAAGGAGAGGCACATCCTACTCTGACGGCATGGTGGATGAGCTGCGTGCGCTGATGGAGGATGCTCCTGACGAGGCAACAAAGAAAGAGTTTAGGAGATTCATCTCCAAGATTGAGAGTATGTGATGATTACAGAGCAGGATTTGCGTGAAGCCATAGCAGAGTGTCAGGGACAGCGCAATCCCTCTGCCAGTACATGCATCAAACTTGCCGCATACTACACGATATACGACCATCTTTTTCCAAAAGCATCGGATGTGCCTGTCCCGGACATCCGCACATCCGGTGCATCTCCCTCTATCTCTTACGATGGTGACAGTGAGTTTGCACAGGCTGTTTATGGGCGTCATTTAGATGACATCATGCCTGTCCTTGACGAGTTAATGATGACTCTCAAAGCGATCCATCCCAGGCTCTATGACGGAGTCATGAGGAAACTGTAATAAATGTCCAGTGGTAACGGATACTGTCATGACGGATGGTGTCAATTATCACTGGACATTTTCACAAAAAAACGACATCAATTCTTTTGTCCATCCCATACCGGATTTCCTTAATCACAGCACGCCAAAAATATCTTTTTTCCTCTTTTGTGAATGTCGCATAGATTCCTGAGATGTCCAGGGAAAGGAGTGTTTTTAACTCTGATAAGTCCTTCTCCGGTTTTTCCTCTGCGATCTGCGACAACTCCTCTTCGAGTTTTAGCTTGTCCATCTTGTATTCATCTATCTCAATCAGTCCATCAATGTAGAGTCTTTTCAGCCTGTCCAACTTGGATGTGATGGTCTTCCTCTGTGCTTCAGCCTCCTTCATGGGTTTTTGCATGATTTCATACTCGGTGATGTGCGACTCCATCATCGGTCTGACATTGTCGAGCAGATATCGCTCAAGAGTCTTTTCGTTAAGAGTCTTCGTGTTTGGACACTTCCTGTCTCCTCTCTGATAGTGTGCCGGACATCTGTATGTGACCTCCACAGTGGTGCAGTTTCCTCTTGTCCTTACTCTCCGGTTTGCTCCCATCGATGCTCCGCACTCCGCACACTTGACTAAGCCGGAGAAGATGTAGGTGTGCTTTTGACTTGACTTGATGTTTATTGACAGCTTTCTTTGTACATCATCAAAAAGACTCCTCTCTATGATAGGATCGCAGTAGCGTGTGTTTCCTCTGTATTCTCCTATGTACTTTTTGTTTCTGAGCATCTGCTTTAATCCATTTGTGGATGTTACGCATCCCAGTGACGCAGAGTACCTGGTAGTCCCATGAAGATTTCCGGTCATGGAATAATGCTCAAAGATGCTCCGCACAGCCTCCGCATTTTCGTCCGGCACTAATCGCTTATTTTCGATGCGGTATCCGTATGGAGTAGTGCCTGTCACAGCCTCTCCTTTAGAGACTTTGTAGTCAAAGACGGCCTTAATCCGTAATCCGGTATTCTCTGCCTCAAACTGGGCAAAAGCCATAAGCTGACTCACCATGAGTCTTCCTTGTGGTGTGGTGGTCTCAAGGGACTCCCATATTGCCTTCCATCCCACTCCATGCTTGTCCAGGACTTCCTGAGTGCGGATGTAGTGACGGATCGAGCGAAACCAACGGTCTAACTTCGTGAACAAAATCAGGTTTATTTTCCCATTGACCACATCAGTCAGCAATCTTTGCAGCTCGTCTCTTTCTGAGAATTTTGTGCCGGATATCCCATCATCGACATACTCTCCTGCAAGCACCATCTCACTATGGTCTGCAACATACTTTTTTAAAGCATCAAGCTGTGCCTGTATGCTCTCTCCTGCTTGCACTTGTCGGTCAGACGATACTCTTACATAAATCGCTGTCCTAATCGCCATTGCAAAACCTCACTCAATCGTATACAATTTAATTGTTCTGTGACATTTGTGTCACCTCTCATCCACAAGACCGCACTCTTGGTATTAGTCAGGAGTGCGGTTTTTGTGTGCCTCTATCTTCAATGTTGTATAGCGCATCTATGTAGGCTTTCAGCCTATCGCTCCCATACCGTCTTTGCAACTCCTGGAACTCCGCATGCATCCTGGGGATGCTCTCGATACCAAGAAGGAAATCACAAGTCACATCCAATGCATCAGCAATAGCCTTGAGACGCAAGATATCCGGCTCTCTTTTGCCTGACTCATATAGGGAAATTGTGGATTTTGTAGTTCCTATTTTTTTTGCAAGTTCTAGCTGTGTAAGTCCTGCTTTCTTTCTTGCGGCTTTCAAATTCTCATGAAAATATGCG
>ERZ809477.32-NODE-32-length-15461-cov-8.688498_pt1 | contig 15461 bp, 28 predicted proteins | sample MGYA00521238_ERZ809477 | MGnify/ENA primary metagenome ERZ809477 (study PRJEB31581, sample SAMEA3312793) | metagenome | study: EMG produced TPA metagenomics assembly of the PRJEB8939 data set (Metagenomic analyses of Rumen microbiomes reveals... | reverse complement strand
GATTTGATAAGCCAAATAGCGAATAGTCAGATTCAAACTGAGCAAAAGCTGCATGGTGTTTATAACTCAGCGAGTGGTCGCACCCTCACCATAAGGGGGTACAGCCCGCCCGATAAAAAAATTAAGAGTTGTTTACTACAACACAAGCGGGAACATCCGTGAGGCTCTTCCCGCCTTGCACAACGAAAGTTATGATGAAGCATTTCAACATACAGAACCGGGTCGGCTGTTCGGCCTTGATGCGAGAGGGAATCCACTCGCAGAGTCCCGCCCTTGCCTTCTTCCGTTTGGCAAAGCAGCTTGTGGGCAGGATGGGACATACAGCATGGACAGGAAATTACATTAGTATCAACAATTTTAAAACCATTCAAGTATGATTATTACAAGAAAGATTCAGGTATTCGTCACCGAGAACGACGAAACACAGCGCAAGGCGTACTACGATAAGTTGTACGAGAACCGCTACTATGCCTGGCAGGTAGCCAACCTCTGCGCCAGTTCGGAGTTCAGTCTCGACCACCTTATGGCCGTCCTTGACAAGCCCAGCCGTGAGGTCATCACCTTCATCGGTGCCAAGGACAATAAGGTGAGTCGTCAGAACGCGGTCTATGCCTTGGCCAGCCGCCTTTTCAAGGGTAAGGCTGACATGGGTATGGTTTCCGCTGTGATCCAGAACGTGCAGAAGATGTATAAGGATGACCGTAAGAATGGTGGAATGTTCGACCGCAGTTTACGTTCTTACAAGGCATCCCTGCCCGTTCCCTACGCCACAAAGCGTTTCGTGAACCTCCGTTTCGCCGAGTATGTCAACGGCGAGGGCGAGAAGCGCACCGGCTGTTTCTTCTCATTGGTGGGAGTGCCTTTCCAGATGCGCTTCGGCTATGACCGTAGCGGCAACCGCCTCATTGTGGAGCGTATCATCAATCAGATGAAGTACGACGCTACCGACGGTAAGGAAGGCGAGGCCACCGGCTACAGGATGTGTACGTCATCCCTTGCCTTTGAGAAGAAGTTTGACCCGAAGAAGGACAAGAAGGTCACGAAGATCTTCCTCTATCTCTGTGTGGACATCCCCAAGAAAGAGGTGGAGCTTGACCCTGACAAGGTTCTCTACGCCCGTCTGGGTATCGCCAATCCCATCATCTGTGCCTGCGATGTCCGTGCGGCCAAGGAGTATGACAGCGGCATCAAGTGGTTTGAGATCGGCACCGCCGAGGAGTTCCTTTACCGCCGCCGCCAGATTCAGGAGGCTTTGCGCCGCTGCCAGACCAACTGCCGCTACAATAAGGGCGGCAAGGGACGCAAGAAGAAGATGCAGGCCATCAAGCGTTTCGAGGATGCGGAGATCAACTATGTTGACACGAAGCTCCACACCTATGCCAAGCAGCTGGTGGATATCGCCGTCAGCCACAAGTGCGGCCAGATTGTCCTTGTTGACCAGGAACGCCGCGAGAAGCTGGCCAAGGAGGCCGACGAGCGCGGAGAGCATACCATCCTGCGCAACTGGTCGTACTACTCCCTGAAGGATAAGATTCACTATAAGGCTGATAAGTACAACATCAAGGTACAGGACCCGCCTAAGAAGAAAAAGAAGGGTAACTCTGAAGACGATGACGAAGATGACGCATAATGCTTTTACCGGGCGGGCTGTACCGCCTTATGGTGAGGGCTACGCCACTCGCCAAGGTGCAAATCATACAGCTGCTGCATAATTGCATCCTTGCTTCCATACAGCTAAACATCACTCACATAGTGAATCATCGATATAGGATTAATAATTAAATTCCATTAGATATGAACCAAGACGTAACAGTTAGACATCAGACCCTCGAAGAGGATCTTGATTTCCTGAAGACTGAGAAGATGGAGAATGATTTCGACCTCCGTAAGGTTGACCTCCAGCTGAAGATCGTCAATGCCAAGGCAAACCTCTACCTTGCCGAGACCGAACGGCAGAAGGTGAAGCTCGAAGAGCAGAAGGTGATGCTTGAGATGCGCCGTGTGACCCTCGAAGAGCGCAACTTTGTTGTCTCGACGGCCAAGGATCTCATGAGTAAGAACGAGAAGGTCAAGCGCACCATCTCGAAGGTGATGGTTGGCCTGCTGCCCAAGGATGATGAAAGCACCCTTGCCATCCTGAAGGCTTGTGACCAGATAACAGAACTATCGGAGGCTCCCGTATAACGGGGCCTGCCTGTCCTCATAGTTCAATGGATAGAACAATGGCCTCCTAAGCCGTAGATCCGGGTTCGATTCCCGGTGGGGATACCAACAGAGAATTATAACATAAGTGTAACAATGGACGGAAAGAAGTTCAAACAGATAGTCAGTCGGATCCCCGACGAAGCGACCATCGTAAAGCTCTGCGAGAAGTATATCGCGTGGCGTGTCGGTGGCGGCAACCTCTCCTGTTACTCTTTCCATCCCGAAAAACTCGATGAGGAATGATTACAGTTTATTATCTTTTCTTATTGCTGCTTTCGCTGATAGGCGCTGTCTATATCGCGTTGAACGCAGTCCTTGGCAGGGAGAATGACCGCTCTAAGGGTCGTTACAGCCTGTCCGTCATCCGTCGTATCAAGCGGCGCAACTACAAGTGTTCCTTCATTTTGTTCTCTGTGGCCATCCTGACGATGTGCGCTATCTCCCTGCACCGTGACGGATGGCACCCTGCGGAGTTCCAGTATTTCTCCGTCGTGTTCCTGATGGCTGCTTGCTTCGGCGGTCTCTTCGACCTGACGAACAACTGCACATACCTCTATAAGAGGATGCCGCAGGGTATGAACGCCATCCTGATCTACGCCACCTTCGCCTCTTGGCTTATGGCGTTGTTCACTCTCTTCTTCTGGCTCACATGGCTGGCCGTTACTGTCACGCTGGCTATCTGTGCCGCCGGGATGTATTTTTGGTATATAGATTTCAAATCCGATAAAAATAACGATTGAGCATATGAATTTCAATGATTACAAGGTCACTTACGAGGCAGATAATTCCAAGGGGTTCAATGATCTGAACCACCTGAAGAATTTCCTCAATTATCTGTTCCGCACGGACATCACCCAGAAGTGGACCGGCCCGCTCACTCGCGGCAATATCTATCTGCTGCGTAACAGCGACAAGGAACTGGAGTTCTTCTGCAATGTGGTGGAGGTGGGCCAGCGCGTCCAGCTCAAGCAGATGGTGTTGGACTTTATCAAGGACACACCCCTGAAGAACCTCCAGAACGATATCATCTTTGTGTCGCCCAATGTTCCGAAGGGTGACTTGCTCGAATATTTCACGGAGCTTACCACAGGCTTCCTTCCGGGACTCTGGAAGGAGCAGCAGAAGACGGAAGCCCGCCAGGACTCTTTTCTCGACGATGCCGTCTGTTTCGTCATCCATGCCGACCAGAGCTATGACGGCGAGACCTTGCAGTATCACGTACACCGATTATTCCTAACGACAAACAAATGACGATATGCCTAACAAGAATTTCTACTATTGCAAGGGCGTTGGCTGCCCCCTGAGAGAGCGTTGTGCCAGGTACGTGGAAGGTAAGACCCTTCCCGAGGGTAACTGGCTTTGGCAGTATGACTGCGGTGATGAACATCGGGATTTCCTTCCCTCTAAGTGATCTGCTTATGGCTGGATTAAGATGCCTTGGCAAAGGATGTGGTCTTCGACCGAGCTGTGATCTGTATTGCAGAACGGCTGACCCTGCCAAACAAAATGTGATTGACCACTGTGACGAGGATTTCCGTCCCGGATATTCCCGTAAGAAGTATAAGTAAACTACGTGTGACTATGGAGCTGTCTGTTATTGATATCATTGGAGTTTTCGCGGCGGTGGTTGTCATCACCTTCACGGTTGACTACCTCATTCTTCGTCTGATAGACATGAATGACAGGCGCTTCCACACCGACAATGTGAATAACGATAAAGAATAAAGGATATGTCAAGAATCTATGTATCAAGCAGCTGGCGCAACGGCAGCCAGCCAGCGTTAGTCAAAGAACTGCGCAAGCGTGGCCACAAGGTGTACGATTTCCGTCACCCTCATGGCCGTAATGACAAGAATGTCTGGGATAGCGTCTCGCGCATCCATAATGTCAAGGATGCCTATATGAGCGGTACGCTCACCCCGGAGGAGTTTTCCAAACTGCTGCAGGACAAGAAGGCCAACGAGCGTTTCGACGATCATTTCATGGCCATGTCCGATGCCGACACCTGCATCCTCTGCTTGCCATGCGGTCACAGCTCCCACGTAGAGGCGGGCTATATGGAAGGTGCGGGAAAACGGGTGTTCGTGATGGACTACGGTTCCACCGTGAGGCCGGAGCTGATGTACCTCACCTTTGACGGCTATTTCTATAAGGAGGAAGACCTTTTCAAGGCCCTCGAAGAGCCGATACCGGGTGTCTGCCGTGTCTGCGGCTGTACGGAGCTTAACGCCTGTTACCATCCCGACCACGGAACGTGTCACTGGGTGGATGACAGCTGCACCCTCTGTTCCCATTGCGCCACCAAGGAGGAGGGCGGCTTTGGTATCAAGGACGATCCTCAGACGGCGCATTGCATCAATGATGTTGGAACCGCTTTCAAGGAAAGGAGGGGCGTATGATACACCAGATTCTCTTCACCGTTCTGCTGATTATCGCTGCCGTCATCTGCTACGGCTGGCGTAAGAAGGTTGTCAGCCTTGGCGGTCGTGGTACCGTGATGATATTCCTGAGTATCGTCTTCGGTTTTGCGGCCATCATCAACCTCATTTACATCATCAATAACTCCGATGATATCGCCAGTGAGGTGAGCCGAGAGGTCGCTCCTCAGCCGAAGGAGCAGGATAAGCATTTCACCAAGTATGAGTATGAGGGTCATACCTACTTGCTCTACAGCACGTCTTTCATGCACGATCCCAATTGTGTCTGCAGGAAGCACTTCCTTCCGCGTATCATTGAAGAAGACAAAGAAGAAAAGGAGAAATAGCATGGGTATGATCAGTTATCTTGCCAGTGAGCATTTCGGATGGGTGATGGCGGCTATTCTGGCCACTATGTGCGCCTGTGGTATGCTCCTGCGCCGTTTCGGAAGAAGCGACAAGCTACGCCTTGCCATCTATATCATAGAGGTACTGCTGCTTGCGCTGATGTTCTCGTTTATCTGCATCAAGGATGAGCAGGTGAAGCATAGCGGGGAGGAACAGCAAGCCTCCTTCGTGGATGACCCTAATGTTTATTTCACCTATGAGATTAAATATGTGAGTGACTTTTAATATTTATGATATGAAGAAAGAAGATCTCTTTTATGCCGTTATTGGCACGTTGATGACCCTGTTCCTCTCTTGGGCGTTGTTCAACTTCGTCGAGACTGAGGAGGGTGACCAGCCCTATTACAACATCCTCGCCGGTGCGATCATCTTCGCCCTCGTGGCCTTTACGGCTGTCGGCTGGAGCGTGGTGTTCCGTAGCAAGGATGAGGGTAAGAGTAAGTTTGCGTAGTGTAACATTTTAAGTTTTATCATTATGGAAGAAAAGAAACGTATTGAAGGATCCTATTACGGGATGTACCTCCTGAACCATCTTCAGGACATTGGTGACGAGCGTCAGCATGACGTGGAGTTTATTGACCAGCGGGCCGACGATGCCGCCGAAGCTTTTGAGCAGGCGCGTCGTAACGGTGCAACCGTGTTTGCGGCCCAGGAAAGCGCTATGAAGGTTCTCATGGAGGGCTTTGATCAGGAATAAGTCTAACCTCTTAACAGATTTGGTATGAATACGACTTTGAAGGCCGATGAGTGCTTCTTACATAGCACGAATTACAGGAATTTCCCTCTCATTAAGTCATTAAGGGAGGAATTTGGCATAAAGGGTTATGGCTTATCGCTGATTATCTTAGAGCATATCCGTTTCCACGGTATGGAGGCTAAGTATAATCGGAAGTTCCGTGCTGCTATCACCCAGGAGTACCCGGAGTTCAGCGACAACCTCATTAAGATGGTCATCCGTCGTATGACGGACGCTGATTTCTTGGATAAAAAGGCATTTAACGAGCGGAGTGTGTTGACACCTCCTGCCCGCTTTATCGTTACCTCTGGTGGTGACTACTCTGACTGCAGTGCCGCTATTTCGGCACCTTACTGTTTCGTTAAGGATAGTGTTTCGGGAGTTATTTCGGAAAAAACGGCAGTTATTTCGGAAGAAACCCACGTTATTACGGAAGAAACTACAAATACCGGACATTTATTCCTAAATAATACCCATTATGGCACGACCAAAGAAGCAAGGGCTTGATTATTTCACCAATGATGTGAATTTTTATCAGGACATTAAGATCCGTAAGCTGATACGCTATAAGGGTATTCAGGCAGTACCGGTGTACCACTATCTGCTGTGTCAGATATACGCCTCTGGCTACTATCTCGAATGGGATGAGGAGATACCCTTCGTGGTATTCGAAGCCACTGGCATTGAGGAAGTTACGGTAAAAGACATCATCAATTACTGTATCAGTATCGGACTCTTCGACAAGACGATGTATGACGATAATAAGGTGCTTACCTCGCACGGTATTCAGGAGCGATTTTTCGCTGTCTGTGCTGCTGCCAAGCGCCGTTTGTCTGGAGATATGCCTTACTTGCTTGTGGACGGGAAGGGAAACGAGGTTATTTCGGAAAAAAACCGCGTTATTTCGGAAGAAACCATAGTTTTTCCAGAAGAAACGGATGATAGTTCGGAGGAAACCCCGATAAACTCCGCGAAAAGTACACAAAGTAAAGTAAAGAAAAGTAAAGATAACCCCACTTCGTGTGGTTATCCGCGCCCACACACACGCGAGGAAGAAGCCCCGGAGATTGGTGCTGACGATGCGAAGGTGTGCGCCGACATCGATACGGAAGTTTCTGAAATGAGGCGTAGCCCTATATGGAAGGAACACGTCTTTATGCGTTTTAAGTTTCTTGGTACCAGCGAGCAGATGCTGAATGAATATCTTGATCGTTGGGCTGGTGAAGTGAAGATTTCCTGTAAGCATCATAATAGCCTTGGTGACGCGAAGCACCACTTTTGCAATTGGATGATCATTCAGGAAAATATGTTGAACAAAAACGGTAGAAGCAATGGAGCAGACAATAACAACGGCTATCGCTCTGGCGAAGACATCCTTAACGGAGCGACGGGAATTATCGCCCGAATGTCAACAGAAACTAAAGGCCATTTGTCAGACATACCAGTCGTATAAGGAGTTTAACCTACGGAACAATCCCGATACGGATGTTCTGTTTGCCTCAGACGAGCGCAAGGCCATCATGGAGGATTACTCCACGCTGGCTATGCTTGATATGGCTCTTGGCGATAATACGGCTTCTCGTTGGCTCGTTACGTTACTGGCCAATCTCAACAAGTTTTCCGGCTCCAAGAATATGGATGACGGACAAACCGAGAATCTGGCCCGCCTGATTGCTCAGGAATACGGCGACATGAAATATTCCGTGATGCTGTTATTCTTCTACCGTTTCAAGTGTGGCTATTTTGGCAAATTCTGGGGAAAAGTTGACCCGATTGTCATTACCTGCGCCTTGAAGGATTTCAAGGAAGAGATTTTCCGCAAGCAACAGGAATACATCAATCGGGAGTACGAGGAGAAAGAAGCGCGTATCAAGCAGAAGCGTGAGGATGACCGCCAGCGTTGGCGAGACTGTCAGACTGCGCTCTGTCAGGCTGCCATCGGCGAAGATATGCGTAAGGTCTTCCAGAATATCGTTTATGAAGACCTCTACGAGAACGATACCGTTCTGATCCTGCAAGTGTTACCGGAGGAATATGCCATGATCGAGAAACGTTTCATTCAGGTTTTCTCTCCTGTCATCCGTCGCTTTTATCCGAATATTAAGCTCAACTATCGGATGCGCAAGCCGGAACCCCCGAAGGTTGACAAGGAGAAGGAGAGGCTTCAGAAGCAGATCTCCGAGACGCTTAACTCTGCCCGCCGTCTCATTACCAATGAGCAGGGCTGGGATAAAGACACTATTGAGACGGCCAAGTATGGCTTCAAGTTGAAATACAAGCTCTCTCCGGAGGACTATGTGGCTAAGTTCGGTGGTAATCCTGAAGCGAAGAAGGCTGAGCCGAAAGAAGACGATAACGAGTTTACGCCGTTCTGATTATGGACACAAGACAGCAAAGGAACCGCACCGTATCGAGCGATGAGTGGTACACGCCCCGCTGGATCATCGAAGCCCTTGGGCCTTTCGATTTGGATCCGTGCAGTCCGCAGGTTCGCCCTTTCGACACCGCCGCCTTGCACTATACCAAGGAGGATGACGGTTTGCGACAGGACTGGGATCACAGCCGCGTGTGGCTCAATCCTCCTTATTCGAGGGTGTTGCTCCGTCAGTTCGTGGAGAAGATGGCACGGCATGACAACGGCATTGCCCTGCTGGTTAACCGTACCGATAACGTGCTGTTCCAGGAAGTCATCTTCCCGACTGCCGACAGTATGCTCTTCATGCGCAAGCGGGTGAAGTTCCTGACTCCGGAAGGCTCACCGATGAAGAGCAACCCGTTTTTCGGCAACTGCCTTGTGGCTTGGGGACGGCATAATGACGAGGTGCTGCGCTACAGCGGCATTGAAGGCAAGTATGTGAAGTTAAACGAAAAAAGTTACTGATATGACCGACGAAGAGAATTTGAAGCTCATTGAGCAGGTTCACAAACTGCTTGACCAGAGTGACTACGACTACGTGCTGCTGGCTACGAGGCGTTTGGATAACGAGAATATCGACGGCAGCATCGGACTGCGCACGGGTGACGGTTTCGAGTCAGCCGCCCATCTGCTTCTGGAGCAGGCCATGAGCGAGAAAGGCGAAGCCGCCGTTGCTTTCATCCATGCTTTGGCCGAGGAAGCCCTTGCCAGCCGCCTGCGGAATATTCCGATGCCTGCCAGCGGAAATATGATGTGCAACTGATAATACGATTTTCTATGAATACGAGTGTAAGGACAGCCGCTAACGGCGGCATTGACAAGCAGCTGATTGCTGCCAGAGTGAAGAAGACGGGCCAGCAGGTGATGGTCGATGACCGTCATGGTCAGCTTGGTCTCCTGGTGTTCTATAACCCCTGGCATTACGACGAAGCCGGTGACAGGTGGTATCACGATGAGGAGCTGGACTTTATCGACCAGCGACTGCAGTAATCCGAGTATGAACTTAAAAACCGAATTTTATGGCTAAGAAAGAAGAGATTTTCGACCGTATCACTCAGGAAGAGTGGCAGAATGTTTTCGATAAGGAGGTGGCCGAGCGCATTGCCGACCTCCAGGACTACCTTGACAAGAAGGGTTACGACTCCATGATGATCATTGGTGAGCGTCTGGTGGAAGGCCGCCAGCCGTCGGAGAAGGGCTTGGGAGGCTTCAGTGCCATTGTGCAGAAGTCGAAGTTCCCGGTGCTGCCCGCCATCCTCTTTGGCGTTTGCAGCCGAAGTAAGGAGCATCAAGATTTCGTGAGCGAGTTCCTGACCATGGTCTTCAAGATGGGAAAGAAGATCCATTCTGCGATGAAGCCTGCCACTGACGAGAAGAAGAACTATACCAATTGATTGAAGGCTATGGAAGAGATCATTATCAATGGCAAATGCCTCTATTCCTCCAAGGGAGCCGCCCGTGAATACGGGCCTGTGGGCTGCAATTTCTATCGCGGCTGCCCCTTCCAGTGTTCCTACTGCTACAACCGCAGGGGCCTCACGGCTCCCGTGCTGGGCGTGGATCACGCCGTTCTGGAGGACTGTTTCACCAAGGAAAAGAACCGTCCGAAGAAATACCGCGATATTTCTGCCGAGACATACGCGATGATTGTCTTCAAGCGCGAGCTGGAGCGTCATCTTGACTATTGCCGTCAGACGGGTATTTTCTTCTCCTTCTCCACCGACCCGATGCTGGATGAGACCCATCCGCTGACGTGGCGGGCTGTGAACTATGCCGTGCAGAAGCAGGTCCCGGTGACCGTTCTCACGAAATGTGCCTTCACCTTTGAGCTGCATAATGACTGGTTCGGAAAGAATCTGGACTACCACCAGGGACTCCAGAAATATGTCTCTTTCGGCTTCACCCTGACAGGCCGTGACGATTTGGAAGAGGGAGCCGCAAGGCATTTCTCTGCCAATAGCGACCGTATCAAGGCCATGAGCCAGCTCAAGGAGCTTGGCTATAACGTCTGGGCGAGTATCGAACCCGTCATTGACCTTGACAGCAGCTTTGAGATGATTCGTGAGAGTTTGCCCTACTGTGACCACTATAAGATCGGCTTGCAGTCTGGTGTGGCCAAGGGCTACTACGGCTCTTTGTCGAAGCTGACACGGTTTATCCTCAATGTCCGTAAGGCCATTGCCGAATACCCTGACGTCACAGTTTACTGGAAAGAGAGTGTCCGCAAGGAACTTGCAGGAACCCATGTCGACGAACACCTGAAGCATCCGCAGTTTATCGGCGGCGGCTTTGAATGGGTGAAAAAAAAGGAAGGAATCTAAGATGAATCTGCCAGAGATACCGTTGAAGCAGGAAGCGCAGGCCCCCGCATTGGAGCATATCTGCTGCATTGTCAGACGCAAGGTTTTCTTTGCACCTGACAGCGGGTATAGTGTCTTCACTGCCGTCCGTGATGATAACCAGCAGACGATCACGGTCAACGGTTCTTCTTTTGAGGTCAGCGAGGGCATCCATCTGGACGTGGAAGGTTCCTGGAAGGAACACGCCACCTATGGCCGCCAGTTCGAGGCCGTTTCATGGATGGAGATTCGCCCTGAGACGCTGGAAGGTATTGAAAAGTACCTCGCCAGCGGAAAGATCAAGGGTATCGGCAAGGCTTTCGCCCATGCCATCGTGGAGCGCTTCGGTCACCGCACGTTTGAGGTCATCCAGAATACCCCTTACGCCCTGCGTGATATTAAGGGTTTGGGTGACAAGCGTATCAAACGTGCCTCAGACTTCATGCTTCAGCAGAACTTGGAGCGCGACGTGATGGTTTTCCTCTCCGGCTTCGGCATCTCCTATGTCTTCGTCAAGAAGATCATCAAGGCTTTCGGTGCCGAGAGTGTGAGGCGTGTGAGGGAGAATCCCTACTGCCTCATTGAGCGTATCGACGGCATCAGCTTTGCCAAGGCCGACGAGATCGCCAAGCACATGGGCTATGCCGACGATGACCCCCGCCGATTGCAGAGCGGCATCATCTTCGTGATGAGCCAGCTGATCAAGGAAGGTCATGTGTATATTTTACACGAAAACCTTGTCAAGGAGGCAGAGGATATCCTTCATGCCGATTCAGAGCAGATAGAGACGGCCATTGCAGCCCGTCTGCGTACCGAAGATCTCATAGAGGACGGCACGATGATGTATCTGCCTGAATACTATGATGCCGAATGTTTCTGCGCCCGCCGTATCGCCAGACTTGGCGCTGGCAGCGAAACACGGCTCAGTCATAGCGATGAGGAGATTGTGCGTGGTACCGTGGCCTATATCCGGCGTACTGAGAATATGCAGTACGATGCCATACAGGTAGAAGCCATCCGTCAGGCCCTGCGTAGCCGTGTGATGATTCTCACCGGCGGTCCTGGCACGGGAAAGACCACCGTATTGAAGGGCATCCTCCATGCCCTGAGACGGAAAGACCTCTCTATTGCCGTCTGCGCCCCCACCGGACGCGCGGCCAAACGTGCCAAGGAGAGTACGGGCTATGATGCTAAGACCATCCACAGGACGCTGGAGTTCAGCCCTGAGACGGGCGGTTTCCAGCGTGGGGAGGAAAACCCCTTGGAGGATGACGTGATCATCGTGGATGAGTCTTCGATGGTGGATATCCTGCTGTTCCATTCACTCTTGAAGGCCATTCCTCCCTATAAGCGCCTTATCCTTGTGGGTGATGTTGACCAGCTGCCGAGTGTGGGAGCCGGAAACGTCCTGAGTGACTTGATCACCAGCGGCCTCGTGCCGGTTGTCAGGCTCACCACCATCCATCGTCAGGACTTCTCCAGCCGTATTCCCTGGAACGCCAAGGCGGTCATTGAGGGTAGGATGCCTAACCTGACGAACAGAGGCAGCAAGGACTTCTTCTTCATCGAAGGTAAGGAGGAGCAGCTTGTAGCGGATCAGATCGTGGAGCTTGTGAGCGAACGGCTGCCGAAGGCTTACGGTGTGAAACCCGTGGAGATTCAGGTACTCTGTCCCATGCGCCAGCGTGGCCTTACCAGCTGCAACAACCTGAACAAGCAGATTCAGGAGAAGGTGAACCCGGAGGGAGAGGCGTTGAGCTATGGCGAGACCCATTTCCGCAAGGGTGACAGGGTGATGCAGATGAAGAATAACTATGACAAGGCCGTCTTCAACGGCGATGTGGGACTCGTCAGCGAGGTCAACGAGGATATGGGCTACCTCATGGTGGACTATTCCGATGACCATGTGGTGAAGTATGAGGAGAGCGACCTTGACGAACTCCAGCTGAGCTATGCCAGCACGATCCACAAGAGCCAGGGCAGCGAGTACCCCACGGTCATCGTACCCGTGATGTACTCCGCTTATAAGATGTTGCAGCGCAACCTTATCTATACCGCCATTACGAGGGCCAAGGAGCGTTGTATCATCATCGGTAACAAGCAGGCGCTCTGGACGGCTGTCTCGAACTATCATATCAAGCCCCGTCACACCTATCTGAAGGAGCGTATCTTGAAGTGCAGCAACATGACTACGAACATCTATGGACAGTAAGCTACAGAAGATATTCGATGACTATGCCGTTCATAAGGTCTGGTACGAGAGCCAGCAGATTGAGCGCAGGCGCAGGCTTGAAAAGCTCTGTAGGAATGAGTATATCAGAGGCTTCAAGAAAGTCATTGAGGTGGTCGAAGCCTTTGCCAGTGAGGATATAAAGCCAGTGGATCTGTTGATTCTTCTCCGTCATGGACTGGAGAAGCTGGAGAGTAATGACGGACAAAACGAGAGTAGAAGATGAGTAAGGAAGACAAACAGGAGCTTATAGAGGCGTTGGGCGGCTATCTGCCGCACGGCGTTTGGATTGACCTTAACGGCATGGCCGGAAAGCTCAATAACCTTTATGTCACACACCTTTATAACGGCACCGATACGGTGCAGGAGGTGGATGCAGTCATTGATTTCTTCGGTGACGGGGATTTTATCAATGTCGAGCATTTCAAGCCGATCTTACGCCCGATGTCCGACGCTACGCCGGAGGAAAACGAGAAATACAACTCCTTCGACCACGACACCGTAGGCAGGATCATGGCTAAGAAGCTTGCTTATCTCAACTCCCGTTTCCTTGACTACAGGGATATGGTTGGCCGTAATCTGGCCAAGAAAGCGGAAAAAGGTTTTTATTTTTAAATTCGGATCATATATGAGAGAATTTTTCTTCTATACGGGTGTAGTTGTCTGGTGTATCATCGGTATGATGGTTCTCACCGTAGCAGGCGTGGCTTTGATGGAACTCTGGAGTACCACCATTCGCCCGTCGGTCGGCAATCTCTGGTTTGCCTGTTTCGGTAAGGCATTGACCTGTCACCGTAATCACAGCTATTACAGGATGTGGAGTGGCATGGGACGCACCCAGTACCGCTATTATACCAGAGGATCGGGCAATAAGTATTTTGCCCGTTGTGCTATGAAGCGCCTCATTCGTGAGGCACGTAAGGAATCTCTGGCTATTGGAGCGATTTCACATTAGTATTCATCAAAAATAGGTTATTATGACAAAGGAATTTTTGGATTTGCTGCTGGATCATGCGAAACGCGATGCAAAGAACAGCAAGGACGATTTCGTCAGAGGTGGCATCTGTGCCATCAAACAGTTATGGTTTGACCCCGCCGAGGAGCCGAAACCGGGTGTTGACAACCACAAGGAGCTGCTGGTACGCAGTGAGCGTGGCGGTCTAAAGGTCTATCCTAATCCCGCCAACGGTAAGCAGTCCTGGACTTTCTTCTGCAACACGGTCAGGATGATCTCTTGGGCGTATGCCGATGAGTTCTATCCCGACGAGAGCAAGTGATATGGCAGAAGAGCAGATTGTCACTTTCGAGACGGCCAAGCTCCTTCAGGAGAAAGGTTTTGAGGGCCAGTGGCGCAAGGTTTATTCCTTGCGCTCTGGCAACCTCCTTGAACTGTCTTCCGACAACAGGGAGCAGTTTATCCCAGCTCCGACGCAGGAGGTGGTCTGCCAGTGGATCCGTCAGAAGCACCAGCTTCACATCGAGATTTCTGTTTCCCCGATTGTCGGTAAGATTAAGGGCGCGGACGGAAAGAAGACCTGCGGAGTCCTGTACTGGCTCTGGATTGGATCAGGCGAATGGATGAACGATAAATATAACGCCTTTCGCAGGGCTTTCTCCGTTACCAGCAAGGAGTCCCCGGAGGACTGCAAGGAGAAAAGCATCGTTCATGTGTTGAAGTATCTCATTTAAGACTGATATCAATGGAAAAGGATTGTTTGAAAATTGGGAAAGTAACGTTATAATTCTATGCCGGATAGAGAATTGACTTGGGAAGATATGATGCTCATTCACAAGTGCATCAAGGATGCGATGAATAAATATCTGTATGCCTTCCAGACGATGGAAGGTCAGAAGAAGGTATATGAGGACGTTTTGAGACGTTATAAGGAAATGAAGGAGAATAGGCTATGACATTGAAGAGTGCAGCACAGTGGGAATGTATCGCAGAGATTCTGCTTTCATTATTGGCCTTCCCGTTTCTGATAGTAGGGTTTGTCTTCCGGCTCTGCCAGAAGCCTTTCGACTGGCTAACAGACGGCATAGAGCTGTTGAAGTTTCTCATCGGCCATAAGCTTATGCTTTTGTCCGATGAAGCCAGGAACGGTGTCATAAAGAACCCTGACTTTCTGAAAAACGGCACAGCCATCGTTGGCTACGAGAAGTTGAAGGATGAACTTGAAAAAGAATAGTATATGAATTTTCTGTTACAGACGATAAACGGTCAGATCCAGCTTGATTTTGTCTGGATCATGCGAGAGGCCAAACGTTATTACGAGTGGTGGGGTGAGGAGCAGCTTGGCTTGCTCTATGCAGACATCGACTGCATGGACGATTTGAAACCCAACGATTACATTCCTGTCGGTACGGTGGAGTTTGTCAGCAAGTTCCTGAAGACATACTATCCGCAGGCACAGGCAGCTTTGACACCTCTGAATGTTCCGCGTTGTCTGTTTCCCTTTGCTGGCAGGGTGATTGAGAACATCTGCAGCCGTGAGGATTTTTCTGAGCGGTTCAAGCAGCTCGATAGCATTTATGTGAAGAGCCTTGATAAGATCAAGGATGATTTCAATGGTCCGAAATATGCCAGGACGGGAACCATTTCAGACTGGTACGAAAGCAAGGATTTCGTGCGCTGTCAGGTTTCTAAAATGATAGACATAGCTTCAGATCGAGATCGGAAGAGCGGTTCAGCAGGAATGCCGAGACCGAT
>ERZ809477.31-NODE-31-length-16247-cov-9.436265_pt1 | contig 16247 bp, 3 predicted proteins | sample MGYA00521238_ERZ809477 | MGnify/ENA primary metagenome ERZ809477 (study PRJEB31581, sample SAMEA3312793) | metagenome | study: EMG produced TPA metagenomics assembly of the PRJEB8939 data set (Metagenomic analyses of Rumen microbiomes reveals... | reverse complement strand
ATCGGTCTCGGCATTCCTGCTGAACCGCTCTTCCGATCTCGATCTCTTTCTTGGAGAAAATGCTTCGGATGGAAAAATCAGAATATGCAAAAAAACACAGTAATAAACATTTTGACACCTGCGTAGGTGTGTGTCTGAACTTTTACAACAAAGCAAAAACCGAACGGTTGGAACCCACAATGGTAGGAGGGTTAAAAGATGCTAATATGGCCAGTGATGCCTTTATCCTACAATACTATGAGATGGAGAATCCCAGAAAAGCAGCATTTGGTCGTAAACTCAGTACCGATGAATGGAAGCAATTGGCCTCTATTAAAGACTATTATGGATACCTCTTGTTTGCCAAAGCCCCTATAATCTCTGTTAATGTCAGTCATTGTATGCTGAAGAGGGTTCAGAAAGAATTGGCGCCAGGAGGTCATAAGTTTGCCTTCTTCTGCACCCATGATTCCATGATTGAGGCCCTCCTTGCAGCTTTGAGAGCTGACACTAATTACAAACTGGATAGTACTATCGAAGAGAAGACCCCCATTGGTTTCAAACTTGTTTTTGAGCAGTGGACGGAGGCTTGCTGTCTCAATCCCAAGAAATATATAAAGGTTAGTCTTGTGTATCAGAGTTCAGAGCAAATAAGGAAAATGAGTATATTGGATCTTGAACATAAACCGATGTCGTATGAGCCAATCTTTACTGGAATAGAGAAAACGGCAAATGGCATGTATGATTATGATGAATTCATGCAACACATACAGAAAAGTATAGATGCTTATAATGCCACAGCACGAGGTCAGAGGCCATGGTAATGGCAAGTATTTCCCCAATAGTAAGAACATGAAAATGCTAATTATATGGAGACAAAGGATAATAATACAACCGTAGGTAATCAGGATACACAGAATCCCTCGACTCAAGAGGGGAATCCCAAGATGGTAATTGAGATAACCCGCTACAAGGGTATCGTAGATGCCTTCAATAATCCCAGATCTCTTGCCAAGTTGATTGTTGTTATTGCATTAATAATAGTCATAGTTTTTGGAGGAATAACAGGAATTGCTTTGGTAATAAAGAACTATTATCCCTACAAGACGGTCAATTCGAACGAGTATGGTGCCACCATCATCCAGAATGAAGATAATGAGGTCATCTATTGGTTGTTTAACTCTGCAGAGTTGTGGGCCAATTCTGGCATCCATGTTAAGAAAGGTGATATCATTTCTGTGCGTGCATCCGGTGCGTTCCATACTGCTATTCACCATTTGGTTGAGGATGCTGATTCAAACAAGATGAGGCACAAATGGCTGAATCCAATAGGAGGGCCAAACTCGTCCGATGCTAAAGACAACAACCGGGCAGCATTTCGTATTTCTACCACAGCTTCATTCAATAAGATGCTTATGCAAGTGATACCAGACAGCGTTGTATTAAAGAACGATACGGGTGCATGGAACCCTTGTTATGCTCCATACATTGACGGGCGTGCACGCGATGGTAAGACTCCAGATATCTATGTTATTGGTTCGGAAAGAGACAAGATAACTATTCGTAATGATGGAGTATTGTATTTCACGGTTAATGATATTGCTTTAACAAAGGATATTATTTGCAAAATGAAGAGTCTCGTCAAACAAAGTGCTACAGATAATTATCGAGATACAGGTAATTTGCGTTTGGGGACATTTCCGATGCCTCCAGATATCCAGAAAACCGAGGTATATAATAAATTCAGGAAAGATTTGGTAGATGGTTTAGTGTCATTGGGTATCAATGACTCTAACAGAAGAAACAATTTTTTTGGCGATTCTGATAAAAATAAACGTTGGATTAAGGCCTATGATACATTATATGGTAACGTTAGTAGCACCAAGAAGACAGAGATAGATTCCAAATATATTAAACAAAACTTTACCGAACTGGATTATTATCTGATTACCAATTTTGTGGACGCCTGGTTTGTAGATAACGCAGGATCGTTTTTGATTGTGATTGAACGGAAAAAACAACAATAAGCCATGGATCAGTCTATATTCAACCTCATCAAACAGGCGATTATCACACATTCTCCGAAAGATGTGACCATCCATGAGCGTCCTTTGGCTACTGAGTTGATTAAGTCAGAGAAAAAGGATTATTTTTCTCCGTATGATTTTCTTCCCCCAAGTTACTTGGGAAAGAAATTAATACTCACACGATATCTGATATACATAGGAAGGGTCGTAATTCTGTTTATTATAGCGGTAATATACGCCATTTATGATTTATTGCATCGGATTGTAACAGGGGCATGGAAGAGTGAGGTATGTACCCCAGAAAAAAGAGCCGGTATAATCGAAGAAAAGGATGAAAAAGAAAATGAAAATGAGAAAAAGAAAGAAAATAGATGGAAAAAATGGTTACAATCACATCCTATAAGATTGCGATGCATTCGATCATCTTCAGGATTGAATTCTCTCATCTTGGTCTTTGTCCTCACTATATCAGTGCTGATGCTTGTTTTCGGGTTCCATTTCCTTATCAAGGAGGTGGTATTGCCAGATAACAATAGTCGCATTAATAGTTATGGTGTCGTATCCATCGACCAGGGTTGTCTTGAGGAACAACATTTCTTTCTGTTAAATTCAGCCACTTTCTGGACAAATACAGGAATAGCAGTAACCGAAGGTGATGTAGTCTATTTAACAGCATCTGGTAGCATGTATAGTGACATAGACGATATGAGTAGTGCTGCAAAAGACAATAGAAAAACTCTTTATTCCCGCAGTAACTTCCTATGCAAATATGACACGATTGAACCCGATGCAGAGTACTGCATCTATGGGCGCTTCCGAAACGATAGGAATATTCCTGGGAACAAACCTGCTTATGGTTCCTTGTTATATCAAATCTGCGATGAGATACGAGGCCCTCGGTCCTATAATACCGAAACAGATTCAATTGCTGTAAAACAGATAAATTTTGCAAAGTACAGAGATGATAACAGAATTGATAAGAGGTATAGGTTCAAAGCAGATAAGTCTGGACTACTCTATTTCACTTTCAATGATATTTTGCTAGATGACCAGATGATTGATATTATCACGAGCAAAACATCAGAGACGCGCGAGTCCCTAATGGATATATATGCCAAATATCATGACACGTCAAGATTGGATACGGTGAAATGGTTGAAGTCCAATGTTGATTCCCTGATATGGTTTGAAGATAATTTCGGCGAGGCTTTAATCAATGTCCGAATAGAAAAGAAAATTTCAAACACTCAAATAGATTGGAGACAGAAGATTCTGTTGAGGTACTACCGTCTTCTGAGGAGCCTTTATACTGAAACTGAACGAGGTTTTTGTTATGACTTTTTCCATAGTGGTTTGTTGATACTGATGTTTATAGTATTGGGTTGGTTTACATTGGATGTGTTCGTAAGCAACAGACTGAACAAGATAAAAAAGTCTGATGATAATAAAGAAGACACTAACAAAGATGATAACAACAATAAAAACAAAGAAGATATGCTTACAAGAAAAGAATTCAATCTGCTAGTATTGCTTTATGCGGCTAGTATTGACGGCAAAATCCAAGAAGAAGAGATGGATATGATGCTTGAAAAATCGGACTCTGCGACGTATAGTAAGGTAAAGAAGACATACTACAAGATGAGCGATGAAGAGATTTTGGATTGCATCAGAGAGCACAAAGACGACTTTCTTGCCATACCGGAAGACCGCCAGCAGCTGCTTGACGACATCCATGCAATCATCAACTCCGATGACCACTTGACCTCAATGGAGAGTCATCTGATGCGTGTGATAGAGGATTTGTTGAAATGAGCAATGAGAATGGCCGGGGGGGGCAACAATATTAGACTGACAATAATGGATCAACCGATAAGCCAACTATGAATAGGTTATTATTACTTACCAGTTCCTTGTTTTTAGCATTTGGGTTATCCCATGCTGCAATTTTGAATGCACCGCCAGTCGGCGATACCTCATGTACCTATACTTTGTACCTGAGCGATTCATATGGCGATGGTTGGAATGGGGCATCTGTTCGAGTTACGAACCTGACAACAGGTGGTTATCATGACTATACCATTTCCTCTTATGGATATAATGATACTCATTCTTTCTCTGTGGTTGAGGGACATCAATATGGATTATCTTGGAATTCAGGCTCATATGACATGGAATGTCAATTCTTTTTAAAGGATAATCTTGGAGAAACTATCTATGAGTATGAACCTGATTATGACCCATGGGGTTTTCCTGCTCCACCGACTGGGACATTCTTTGTTTTCACTGCCATGTGTACGGATCAAATGTGTTCAAGCCCGACTAATCTACGTGAAATCAGTCATACGCCTAATACTTCAACTCTGCGTTGGGCAATGGATGACACCAGTGTTCATCGCTACAAACTATTGTATGGGACGAGTCAAGACCCGGATAGTATGCTTAGCATAATAACTAATGATTCAACATACACGTTAACAGGATTGAGCCCCGATAGTACATATCATGTACAGTTGCGTGCCATGTGTGACACTGATGCTTATAGCCGTTGGCCGTTGGTTACAGATGTGTTTACTGGATATTGTGAACCCACTGTATTTGGTTGGTATGGTGACAACCTGAGCAGAGTCTCTTTTGGTAGAGGAGCTGAAATGATGACAGACACAATATACTCTTATTCATACGAGAACAGAGTTTCTCGAATCGGAGGAGTTGTAGCAGGTGATACCATTAACATCTCATTGACATTTCAATATGAGATACCATGCATATTTGTATGGGTGGACTGGAACAATAACTATCAGTTTGAGAATAACGAATTGATAGTATCAAGCTATTATTACGATTGGTACAATGGTGGAACTCGCACTTTTTCCTATAGTGTTCCCGAGGCCTGTTCCGAAGGCGACTACAGAATACGATTCGTCACGTCATATAATAATTCAAGTGCAGCCAATCCTTGTGCTGATGCCGTGGATGCGCGCGATTATACACTTCATGTGACGGGTGCAGAGGCATTGATTCGGTACATCTATTGTGATTCTTCTGAGTATGGAAGAATCTCCATCAATGGCAATCAGTATTTTTCTGGTGGAATGTCAGTGGTAAATGGGTCATCAATCACAATAGAGGCTGTTCCCAATACATATTGTTTGTTGCAGCAATTGGTGGTCAATGGTAATCCTGTTGCCAGTCCCTATACCATGATTGTGAATAGTGATGTCCAAATCTCAGCATCTTTTATTCCCAATTTACCGGAACTGCATGTAACTACTCTTACCTCTTCTGATATAGTGGCTGGACAAAGTTTCAATGTGTCATGGACTGTTCGCAATGATGGACATGCTTCCACTCCAACGGGAACCACTTGGTTGGATAGGCTATATCTTTCAACAACTCCATATGTCAATACAAGCAATGAGCCTCTTCTGTTGGGGAGTTGGCAGAACATTAGTGCTCTTGACTCAGGACAGACTTATACTCGAAGCGTTAGTGTTGCTTTGCCGTTGAGACAAGCACCAGGGCAATATTATCTCTTTTTATTGACTGATGCAGTCAATGCATATAACATTCAATGGGGAGGGAGTAATCCAGATGCTTACAACCCACCACCTTATGTACTTGCGACATGTTATGCTTATAACAATTCTATTGTAGAGATAAGTGAAATGAACACTTATCGTTCCAACTACAATTATTGGGAAAGTCAAGCATATCAGCATGACAATTTTAACATGAAAACAGTCCAGGTTACTGTACCGTCGTTAGCAGATTTGGAGGTGACCGATATCAATCCCCAGACCAACTTTTACTCTGGGACACAAGTTATGGTATCAGCCACAATCACGAACACTGGTTCTGTCCCAACCCTATCTTCGGGTTGGCATGATGTTCTTTATATCTCCACCTCACCTACTTTTTCTACTTCTACTGCATTACAGCTCTCTTCTATCTGGCATCCCATTTCTTCAAACCTCGCACCTGACTCTTCCTATCAAGTTACATTCACAGGGGTAGTACCGCTATCATGGTATGGTGAAGCCTACTTTTATGTTACCACCGATTATGAAAACAATGAGTACGAATATTTGGCGGATAGTAATAATACCTCACGGTCTGGAATGGTGAATATTCTTCTTACACCCCCTGCAGACTTAGTCGTAAGTAATGTGACAGTTCCGATAGTTGCGTCAAATCAAATGCCCATAAATGTTAATTTTACGGTGACAAATATGGGTGAGGGTAATCCAGATGTTAATGATTGGTACGATAAGGTATATTTGTCCACTTCTCCAACATTGCCAACCGTTGAACTCAATAGCAATGGTATTGGTAGTATTTATAATTACAGTAGTATTCCCGATAGTGTTGATTGGTATTATACATTGGAACAAATTGCGCATGTTGGTGGTCTTGCGGCGGGTGACCATTATTCAATCAACCGTAATTATTCCTTACCAACGTTTATTACGGATTCGGGGTTATTCTATTTCATTGTAGTCACCGATGCTGGGAATAATGTCTTTGAATACCAAAGCGATAATAATAACACTACAGCTAGTCAGGCTAGTTCTATCTCATTCTATTTCCCTGACTTGGTCGTGGATACGATTATTGTGGCAGATAGTATCAATAACAATGAGAGTTTCAGCGTTACATATAGTATTTCCAACCGCGGCATGGGTAAGGCAGTTGCTCCTTGGTATGACTATGTCGCAATTTCTGGGAATCAGTTGGCATATTCTTTACATGATACAGACCTGATGCCAGGTGAGAGTTATTTCGTAGGGTATACTTGTTCTATGCCCAATTCCTTTATCACCACAATGGATAGACCTATTACAGTGACAGTTGACTGTAATAACAATGTTGATGAGAAAACCAATGAGGGAAACAACTCCTTCAGTGTGACGTCCTATGCAACAATATTTAAACCTGACTTTTACATTTCTGAAATACTCCTCCCGGACACGATTGTTACAGGCCATTCTCTTGACCTTCAGTTTACCATAAATAATGGAGGGCGACACGACTATGCAGGAAATATCTACTATATTGCATACTATTCTTATGACTCAACCTTGAATTATGAGTATGGGTATCCGTCAAATGCCACGTTCTTGCAAAGTTATCAACATTATATTACGCTCCCCGCTAATGAGAGCCAAACCATTGTTCAATCAATCACATTTCCTAATTCCGTCATTGATAGTGACTACTATGTATACATTCTTGTCAATCCAGATGGTTATATTCCTGAAGATAGTACACAAAATAACACCCTTCGGAGTGGGCCTCACTTTGTCTGTCATAGACCTCTGCCTGACCTTGTTTTACTTAACGTTTCTATTCCCGATACCCTCCACGCAGGAGAATTGGTTACCATTTCATTTGATATTACTAATGTTGGTGAAACCACTGAGTATGGTGTAGCTGACATCAATTCCTCCACCTTTTACACTGCCTTATATGTCAATGACTATTGGTGTCCAATTCGAATGCAAATCTCACCGGTAGGGGTTGGTAGTATTTCACTTGCAGTTGGAGATACTTTGCATTTTGTACAGACAGTGCAAGTTTCTCCCATAACATCAGGTAACTTGAACTTTACTCTAACAGTTGATGCTCATAATAATATTCAAGAACTATATGAGAACAATAATAGTTACACGATTTCTCGACATGTTCGTCCTGTTTCTTTCGATTTGGCTGTGCAAAGTATCAATACAGTTGATAGTTGCATGACCGGTGATACTCTGACCATTTCTTATACTGCGAACATCAGTGGATACTCTGCCTTCTTCCAGCATGCGAATAATGATATGGTTGATGCTACGGGATTTTTAGGCAGGCAACGCTGGGTGGATACGTCCCGTATGACTAACCCACTTTGGCATGATAATCTCTTAGTCTCATATGACAGATTTGCTACTTTTGATGATCGGCAGCTTGTTAATACAGACGTCTATTTTTCAGATATTTCGGATAGTACCTATACTATCACCCGAACTATAATGATGCCGTATGCATTTTCGGGTAATATATATTTGATAGCTGTTGTCGACTCGGCAAGACGCAATATTGAAAATGACTATTCTAACAATACATTAACAAAATCTATTATTGTCACACAAGGACCACAGCCCAATCTGCGTATTATTTCTTTTGTAGTAGACGATTCTGTCACTCAACAACAAGTGTGCACTTTGCGCTATACTGTGCTTAATGATGGCACGGGACCCACACGTACCTCTCATTGGGTTGACAAATTCTATTGTGGCGGACATCTGGCATCCAAACCGCATGAAGGCATACTGATGCCTGGAGATAGTTATTCCGATTCTATTGAGATAGTCATTCCAACAAACCTATTGGGTACATATACAATCCAAGCCATAACAGACGCAGAAAATGATGTGTACGAACATGATCACGAGAATGATAATACCGCTTCCCGTACAATAGTCATCTCTTTGAATCCGCCGAGTGATCTTATCGTCTCTCGCATTGATATAGCAGATAGTGTTTCTTTGGGTTCTTCTTTTGTCGTTCATTGGTGGTTGAAAAATGTTGGAGCAGGGAATCTTTACAGACAGAATGTTACTGATGTTATCACTTACAATGGGCTGAATGTTAATACTTATAATGGGATGGTGGGTATCCCAATCGGAGACTCTGTTGAAAGAGTATTAGCAATTCAATTGCCATGCAGTGCTGATTCTATTGGTACGTTGAGCATTACTACAGACAACGGTAGGCAGGTAGCGGAAAGCAATGAAACGAATAATACGGGGTATTCTAATAGTTTTCGGATATTAAGGCCTCAATTATCTGGCATTGCAGGGATGATTCCAACCAGTGACAGTGTAATAACGCATGGAGCTATTGTGCTGAGGTGGAATCCTGTTACTAATGCAACTGGGTATAATGTATTTGTTTGGCCAAATGGACAATTTCGCCCGACTACCCCAACATACACAACATCTGTACCTAATATAGTAGTCGCAACCTATGATAATAATCAAATTTATAGTTGGAATATTGAGGCAACCAACCAATGTGATACTACTTCTAGTCCTGTACAACACTATGCCATTTTCAAGCAGCCCATCGTGACTGTGGCAAGTAATAATCTCGCCTTTGGAGAAGTTGAGTATAATGCCATCAGTTACCAACAACTTAGGGTGATGGGTCAAGACCTCACCGACTCGATACAGTTGACACTGCGCGGTACGGACTCTGCCATGTTCAGCCTTGCAGAAAGGGCGGTGAGTCGTTATGGTGGTTCTGTCGATGTGGCATTCACTCCAACAGTTATGAAGCGTTCATTTGACGCATACGTGTTGGTCCAGAGTGGTGCATTGCGCGATACCGTTTGGCTCAATGGTTTGTTGGCGAATTATTACATCTTCACGGCCAGTGTGCCCGACAGCATCCTGCCTCCAGTTACTCCTGTACCAATCACGGGTACTCTGACCAACGCGGCCCATACACCTCAAGCCAATATTCCAGTAGACATCTGGGTGACAGTGATGGGAAGAACTTCCATCATTACCGATACTACTGATTCTCAAGGTCACTTCAGTTGTGCCTATACCCCAGTGCTATCGGAATGCGGCTACTATGAGGTTGGGGCATGTCTGCATGGAGAAAACAATAGGGTCGCCTTGACGACATTCAATATCCCGGGAATAAGCATTAATGCCACCTCATTGCCAACATGGGAGGTAGAACAATACGACACCGTAAGGGGAAGCATCCCCATTCGGAACAGATGCGGTGTGACGCTACATAATATCTTGGTCTCAGGCACTCAATTACCCGCTGGATTGAACGTTGTATTCGACACCTTGACATTGGCACCATTCCAAGAAGATAGTCTCCGCTACACATTGGTAGGTACTGCGTATTCAACAGGTTCCAGATATGAGAATGTACGCATGGCCTGTACTTGTAATGAAGGCTCATTATCCCAACTGAGTTTGTATTACTATTGCCATAAGCCTGTTCCTAACTTGCAGATTTCGTTCGACTCCCTGTATTGCTCTGTTGTTCCAGGAACACAAAAAGTGGTTGATGTGGCTCTGTTCAACAATACTGACAGCACATTCAATAATGTACAGATTCAGGTTCCCGACGGACAATCGGTTATTCAGTTGCTTCAGAGGGATACTGCCTATAGCATAGCTCCTCATGACTCCCTGTTTGCGCATCTGTTGGTCAGTGTTCCTGAAGATGCCAGTTGGGGGATAGCAACGGGCAGTATGTTGGTGACAGCAGATAATACGCAACCCCAGTACGTGCCTTACACCATCAATCCGGTATCAGATGCTACAGGTGGCTTGATGGTGTTGGTTTCGAATGAATTCACTTACTACAACAATGGCCCGCATGTTGGCGGGGCTACTGTCACCGTGGTGGGTTATTATAGTTTGGACACAGTAGCAGTAGGAGTGACTGGAGATGACGGCTTTGCAACGTTTGACTCATTGCCAGAAGGCTACTATAATGTCTATGTGAGTGCTCCGGAAAATGATAGTTATTTTAAGGTTGTGCATATTGTTGCTGGAGAGATATTCAATTTAGAGATGGAACTCACTTATCAGGCAATATCCTACGAATGGATTGCATATAAAGTGGAAGAAGAAGATAATTATGAAATAGTTCTTAATACTATATTTAAGACCAATGTACCGAAACCGGTAATAACTATTGATATTCCAGAAATAGTTGTGCCTGCGGATGGCAGCATTGGTATGTTCAATATTGTAGTGTCAAATCATGGATTAATTGATTCATATGATGCTACCATTCAGATGCCAACATCTTCTACTTATGAATATTTCCCATTGTTTGACAGAATCGATACGATTCATGCACTATCAAGTATCGTTGTGCCTTGTGGTATTAGGAATAAAATAATATATAACACCATTCAGGACATAAAGAGTAGAGGGAACTATACCATAGATACTACTTATTCAATTATAGCTCGATATCAGACACGTGTTGTGTATCTTGATAGTACTATTTTGGTCCCAACTGCTAATTATCATGACACTTCGGGACTTGAATGTTGGTTGTTTGATACGATAGTGGTACTTATTCCACACTATTTGCCAGTTACTATCCTTGACTCAACAATCTCTCATATTATCTATCGGGATAGTTATTCCCAAGAAGTCTTGGTGGATATAAATATGAATCCTCAATCTGACGCAAATGATTATTCTCCACAACCTATAACCACCAAAGGATCTAATACAAAACAAAAACAGATGGATTATGCAAATATTAATTGCTCTCCCATTCAATTGAATATGGTGACTTTGGTTACTTGGTATTGGTGTAATAATGAGGGGAAACAAGGAACGGTGCATCAATTGCTAAAGATAAAAGATAGTTTAATATTAAATCGTTGCCAGGTTGATTCTTTGATTATTCCTCCCATTTCGATTCCTGTCCCCTCGATACCATATGTGGAAATATGTGATTATATTCCCAAGTGGCTCTGTTCTTCTGCCCCCCCAAAATGGGAGAAAAAAGAAGAAAAACCTGAAGAGGTTAGTGATGAGTGTGAACCTTGTTGGAAAAAAATAGTAAAACAAGTCCCAATTGACGCCATACAATGCGTGGTAAAATCCGCCTCAGAAATATTCTTCTCGGGTCCTGCTGCCGCGCAGATGGCGCCCATTTCCATCGCGAAAAATTGTAATATACCATTAAAATTGGTAAAATATATAATAAAGTGTTTGAATATTAATATCTCGACAAATGTTACTATAATTGATCCTCCAATTTCAAATACTACACCTTCTTTTGCTAAAGAATGGGCATTACCAGAAAAAGATGGAATTGGCAAAACGGAAGTTGTTTTTTCCAATTTATCTACTATTGAAGAGTATAAAAGACAATTAACTATAGTTGCTCAATACTACTACTATCAACAAACAGAGTGGTTTAGAATGATTAACGATAGTCTGCCAATACTTGAAGAGAATCCTGAATTATTAGCACAAATTGTATATTACCTTAATACTACAGATAGTGCAACTGTTCAAGGACTATCTCATTGCTACGACACCGCAGTTGCTTTGATTGATACGAGTACGCTACGTCAGTATGCTGACCGATGGAACAGAACAATCACCTATTCAAGATATGGGTGGACGAATCCATCTCAGGTATTACCTGGTTTTTCACAGGATTTCTACTATCCTGACAGTAATAATACCTCAGCAATAGATAGACTTAGGCATAATGTGGAGCAGGAAGGTTATGCATCTATAGAGGAACTTTTTGCTTCTACAATTGAAGCCATGAAGCATCATAAGGCGAAGACTTCTACCTGTGCGAGTGTTACCCTTCAATTTAGGCAGAAGATGGCGATGACTCGCGAAGCATTTGAGGGTCAGCTGAGAATCAATAACCCCAATGACACGGCTGCCATCCAAGGCTTTATGGCTAATTTCACGGTGACTGACACATTGGGACACGATTACACAGACAGATTTGATATCAGAATCGTCTCTCGCGAAGGTGTTGACTCAACTGGAAACATTGCTGCCAACAGCAGCGGGACTATCACAGTCCGTTTTGTCCCCCTGATGTCAGCAGCTCCTACCGCCCCGATACCCTACCTGTTTGGAGGCGAAATAAGTTACATCAACCCATTCACGTCTCTTCCCAAGTCTGATGAGTTGAATCCCGTGCGCTTGACAGTGAATCCTTCACCTCATCTCCAGTTTGACTACTTTGTGCCGCATGACATCATTGCTGATGACCCGCTCACCTCTCCTGTCATTGAAACCAGCGTGCCTGCCACTATCGGCCTGCGTCTGCTAAATGACGGGAAAGGGGTTGCTAACAATGTACGAGCCTCGTCCATTTCGCCTCAAATCACGGAGAACAGGCAGGGTTTAGTTGTGGATTTCTCCATCGTAGGCACTATGCTCGATGGTGTTAATACCACCCAGCCTCTGAACGATATTGATTTGGGTACAGTGAACCCCAACGGTGTGCACACTTTCGAGTATTCCTTGCTGAGCTCGTTGCTGGGTACGTTGACCATTAAAGATATCCATGTTATCCACAACAGTTCTATTGATGACAAGGATATGAGTTTGGTTGATGCGAGAGCCCATAGACTCGTTAAACCCATCTTGCAATATGGCCAAGGTGTGGATGCCATTCATGATTTTTTGACCGATGACATCGGCAATGGTTACAACATTCCTGATAGTCTCTACTTCAGCGATGGTACTCAGACTGTTGTACATGCTGCCGACACGACCACTTTCGACCACTATGTCACACCAGATGACACAGTGGTGCTAGTCACCGTATATCCAGATTCAATTGGATGGAACTATGGAGAATCGGATGATCCGGGTAGAGGAAAGTATGAAATCATCTCTTGTGTCCGCGATGACAATACCGAAATCCCATTGCCGAACATCTGGCTAACGTTTGTAGACTTGCCCACCGATGAAGATCCTGTATATGTCAACAAACTACATTTGGCAGACACTTTGTCCGTCATCAGACCGACCTCTTACAATGTAACGTTCAGCCGTCTACCACAAACCCTGAATGTGGATACAATTCTCAATGTCCCATCTACGCCATTAGACCATCCTTTGGATTCGGTGGTGGTAGTGTTCAACAAACCCATTATCGATAGTACATTCTCGTTTGAAGATATGTCGCTGAAGTGCAACAATGGGACGAACCTGATGGATAGCACGGTTTCTGTCCGACGGTTGAATGATAGTACATTTAGTGTGGATGTCTCTCAAAAGAACAATGCCATTGGATTGTACGTTTTGAAAGTGATGACCGATAGTGTCGTGGATGCCACTGGCCGTTATGGCCATGGTGGCAAGGAAGTGCAATGGGTACGCACTGCATGTGACCCCATTGTTGTCAGCACTATCCAGTCGGCATGTGACAGTCTGCTGTGGCGGGATACGCTTCTTACCTCTTCCGGTATCTATTTCGACACGGTGCCGGGAATCTTGGGCTGTGACACCATTATGGTTCTCGACCTGACGATTAACCACAGTAACTTATCTGGTACTGTCACAGCCACCTCTTGCGACGCATACCTGTGGCACGATAGTACCTACACACAGACGGGTTCATACTCCTACAGCACGCAAACCACGCATGGTTGTGACTCTGTAGTGACACTGAATCTCACCATCAACTACCCGGTGCATATCGCCACGTCAGATACAGCTTGCGAGACTTACACGTGGAACGGGACTCCCTACACCGCCTCTGGCAACTACACTTATTCACACCTTGATGCCAACGGCTGCACGCAGGTGGATACATTGCACCTGACCATCCACTACCCCGTGCATCTTGCCACGACAGACACGGCATGCGAGACCTACACCTGGAATGGTACTCCCTACACTGTCTCGGGCACCTACACCCACACTCACCTTGATGCCAACGGCTGCACCCAGGTCGATACCCTGCACCTGACCATCAACAATCCTGTACATCTCGCCACGACAGACACGGCCTGTGAGACCTACACCTGGAACGGTACTCCTTACACCGTCTCGGGCAACTACACATTCTCACACCTCGATGCCAACGGCTGCACCCAGGTGGACACTTTGCACCTCACCATCAACAATCCGGTGCATCTCGCCACGACGGATACAGCATGCGAGACCTATACATGGAACGGTACTCCTTACACCGCCTCGGGCAACTACACATTCTCACACCTCGATGCCAACGGCTGCACGCAGGTGGACACCTTGCACCTGACCATCAACTACCCGGTGCATATCGCCACGACAGACACGGCCTGTGAGACCTACACCTGGAATGGTACGCCTTACGCTGCCTCGGGCAACTACACTTATTCACACATTGATGCCAACGGCTGCACCCAGGTGGACACTTTGCACCTCACCATCAACAATCCGGTGCATCTCGCCACGACGGATACAGCATGCGAGACCTATACATGGAACGGTACTCCTTACACCGCCTCGGGCAACTACACATTCTCACACCTCGATGCCAACGGCTGCACGCAGGTGGACACCTTGCACCTGACCATCAACTACCCGGTGCATATCGCCACGACAGACACGGCCTGTGAGACCTACACCTGGAATGGTACGCCTTACGCTGCCTCGGGCAACTACACTTATTCACACCTCGATGCCAACGGCTGTACTCAGGTGGATACCCTGCACCTCACCATAAACAATCCTGTACATCTCGCCACGATAGACACCGCGTGCGAGACCTACACATGGAACGGTACTATCTACACCACTTCGGGTAACTATACCTACACACACCTTGATGCCAATGGTTGCACACAGGTGGATACCCTGCACCTTACCATCAACTACCCCGTGCATCTCGCTACGACAGACACGGCTTGCGAGACATACATGTGGGACGGCACTCCCTACACCGCCTCTGGCACCTACACCTACACTCATCTTGATGCCAACGGCTGCACGCAGGTGGATACCCTGCACCTTACCATCCACAACCCTGTGCATCTTGCTACGACAGACACCGCGTGCGAGACCTACACTTGGAACGGGACTCCCTATACCACTTCAGGTAACTACACTTACTCACATCTCGATGCTAACGGTTGCACTCAGGTGGATACCTTGCACCTGACCGTCAACTACCCCGTGCATCTTGCCACGACAGACACTGCCTGTGAGACCTACACCTGGAACGGCACTCCCTACACCGCCTCTGGCACCTACACCAACTCACACCTTGATGCCAACGGCTGCACGCAGGTGGATACCTTACACCTGACCATCAACTACCCTGTGCACCTCGCTACGACAGACACTGCCTGTGAGACCTACACATGGAACGGTACTATCTACACCACTTCGGGTAACTATACCTACACACACCTTGATGCCAATGGCTGCACGCAGGTGGATACCTTACACCTGACCATCAACTACCCCGTACATCTCTCCACGACAGACACCGCGTGCGAAACCTACACGTGGAACGGGACTCCCTACACAACTTCGGGCAATTACACATTCTCACACCTTGATGCCAACGGCTGCACGCAGGTGGATACCCTGCACCTGACCATCAACTACCCCGTACATATCTCCACGACAGACACCGCTTGCGAGACCTACACCTGGAACGGGACTCCCTATACAACTTCGGGCAACTACACATTCTCACACCTTGATGCCAATGGCTGCACACAGGTGG
>ERZ809477.30-NODE-30-length-16375-cov-6.303248_pt1 | contig 16375 bp, 1 predicted proteins | sample MGYA00521238_ERZ809477 | MGnify/ENA primary metagenome ERZ809477 (study PRJEB31581, sample SAMEA3312793) | metagenome | study: EMG produced TPA metagenomics assembly of the PRJEB8939 data set (Metagenomic analyses of Rumen microbiomes reveals... | reverse complement strand
CACCGCCATCAAGGGCGACACCGACATCAACATCAGTGGCGGCGACTTCACCATCGGTTTGGAAATAGAGTTCGACCATGCGTATTCGATTGGCACGGGTGATTCGTTACCCTCATGGACTTGGTATGACACCATCAACAATGTGAGAATGATTAGCCACACCTGCACGGGCAACGTGTATGGCGGCGGCCAGGGCGATTTCGAGATTGAAGGCGGAAACGTTGTCGGCTTTGAGCAAGGGCATTGTCGCACCACTTTTGTCGACATCAGCGGCGACCCCACCATCATGAGCTCGGTCTTTGGCGGTGGTGAGGACGGTTGCGTGTGGGGTGATACCAAGGTTAGGATTGCCGGCGGCATCATCGGAACGACAGGCATTTTGTCAGACAGCCTTGTGTATAATGCGTCGACTCACCAATGGGATACGCTCGAAAACCATGCCACCTACAGCTTCGGCAACGTTTTCGGTGGTGGCTATGGCAAGGACGTTCGCTTGCATGTTGGGATTAGCAATCCTACCACGAACCAGTTGGATTCAATTAACGGTATTGCAGGTCGCGTGTATGGCAACACGTATGTCGACATCACGGGCGGCCAAATCCACGGCAACGTGTACGGCGGCGGCAACATGGCCAGCGTGGGAAGTTGGAAAAAGATCTTGAACGGAAACAACCTTATCGACCTTGAACCTGCTCAGTATGATGTAAACGCTACGACAGGTCCCTTATCCCAAATCTTTGGCAATACTACTATTACCGTCAGCGGCGGAACGATTGGACCTTTGGACTACACAGGCCTTAACGGCAACGTCTTTGGCGGCGGCAGGGGCTTCACTCAGGATAATGATGAGCACAAGGCTTACATCAATGTCGACACCACCCATGTTATCGTTAGTGCCGGTGCTAACATTTGCGGCTCCGTATTCGGCGGTGGCTGCGACGGACACGTGTTGGGCGATGCCTTTGTCACCGTTAACGGAGGCCTCGTCGGCACCATCGGCAACACCGGCTTTGACGGCAACATCTTCGGCGGCGGTATGGGTAGTGGCGATTCCGTGGTTATCGCAACTGGAAAGCCTAAGGAATTCCGCATCTATCCGACCAGCGGTCGCGTGAGCGGCAACACCTATGTCACCATGGACGGTGGCCAAATCCTCGGCTCCATCTACGGTGGCGGCTCGTTGGCCCTCACCGGCGTGAATGTGAACGGCACCTTTAATCCCAATGTCACAGGTTTCGATATCACTAAACACGGCAACACCAACATCAACGTTAGCGGCAACACTACCCAAATCGGTACTACCAATGTGGAACACGTGTTGAATACCTTCTACAGTGTGGGTGATATCTTCGGCAGCGGCAGGGGCGACATCGAGAACTACGAGGACATCCTCGCCGGTCGTGTCACCAATTCCAACATCACCGTTACCGGCCCGACCCATCATTCAGGCAGTGTGTTCGGTGGCGGCGAAATGGCCAGCATCGGCTGGTGGGGCAATGACAATAAGTTCTATGCCAACACCGGTTTGGCCACCATCCTCATCGATACGATAGATGACGGCTCTGGTCCCACTTTCGGTACATCGATTGAGTTTGAGGCATTCCAAGTCGAAGATGAGGACAATGATACCGTTTATATCACTGTTGGAGGCAAAACCTTCCCAAGCCCTTGGACCATGTTTGATGAAGACGGCAATCTGATTCACACTTGCACCGGTAACGTGTTTGGCGGCGGCCAAGGTGAAGTGGATCCTACAGCACCGCATTGGAGCTCCATGGCGCGTTCAAGAGCGTCCGTGGTCACCATCAACGGCGGCACCATCATGAGTAAGGTGTTTGGCGCCAGTGAGCAAGGCTCGTTGGCCGACAGCACCAGGGTCTACGTCTATGGCGGTACCATTGGTCACATACTGGATGGAGAACCTTTCGGTGGTGTGTTTGGCGCGGGTTACGGCAGCGATGATCCCGATGAAGCAGAGGATACAAACAATGATGATGGAATTGCATCCAAATACATTGCTGGTCGTGTCTATGGCGAAGCCGAGGTGCGCATCGTTGGCGGCACCATGAATGGTAACGTGTATGGTGGTGGCGAAAGAGCCTATGTGGGTACTGATGGCGACGCTACCACTGGCAACGCCACGGTTTACATCGGTACTGCCACCAGCGCAAACCCGGAAGACGGTACTTTAAGCAGTGATTATACAGGCGATGCCAGCTTTACTGGCACCGCCAGCGTGTTTGGCGCCAACAAGACTGCTGGAACGCCTCTTGGCGATGTCACTGTCCATATCATCCAGACACATCACGTCCACCAACCTACGGACGACTTTTATCCCCACATTCCTGATGGTATCCAAGATACGGTGGCATGGTTGAGCGAACAGCCGCATCAGCCTGACAATTTCGCCATCTATAATGTCTTCGGTGCTGGCGACCATTCAGACTACCTGCCAAATGAAACCAGAACAGATCCCAACAAGTCGATAGTGGCTGTGTACTTATGCGATGAAAACACCATCTATCAGGTGTATGGCGGCGGCAATGAATCATCTGTTGGCTCCGTTTCGGGCAATACCAACACCAACGTCAACATCTTTGGTGGTCGTATGCACCAGGTGTTTGGTGGCGGTAAGGGCAGCAATGAGAATCCCACGATCTCGTCCGACATTCACGGCACGGCCAACACCACCATCTATGCGGGTCTCATCGACGAACTGTATGGCGGTGGTAACCAGTTGGGTAACATTGACCACATCAATCTGGTTGTCAATAATAATGCTGAAGAATGCCCCGAAATCATTGGCGAAGTCTTCGGCGGCAGTAATGAAGCTCCTATTACAGGTGAGGTTGTCACCATCGTCGAATGTAACGATGCCCACCCGGCCCACTATGGTGAGCTGTATGGCGGTAGCCACAATGACCCCATCTATGGCAATGTGACCACCAACGTCTACGGCGGCTACATCAAAAACCTCTATGGCGGTTCGATGGGCGGTGTGAATCCTGCCAACATCATGACATTCCCCACCAAAGCTGACACAATTGCTCATCCTGAAGCCTATCCGCAATATGTGAAAGATTACTTGAAAGCACATCCGGAATGGTTTGGTAGAGGCGGCAAGGTGAAGACTAACTTGTACGGCGGCACCATCATCGACGTGTTCGGCGGCAGCAACATCAACGGTAACATTGATAGCCTCATCGTGGTCAACGTGATTGATGATGAGTTGGATTGTCCGTTGGATGTCACCAATGTCTACGGTGCCAGCAACAAGACACCTTACACGCCTGAAACCGTCACCATTGGCGGAGAGACCCAAAAGATTAATTCTCCTGTCGTCAATGTGGTTCACATCCTGCAGGAGCCTGGCATCCGCGGCAATGTGTTCGGCGGTGCTTTGGGCCACTCGGCTACAGTCACTTCCAACCCGATTGTCAACATCGGCTATGATGTAGAGATGATGTCGGGATACATTCCTTCTGTTTATGTCAACACTACACTTCCTAATATCGTGGCAAATCATCCTCGTCACGCCTTGGTGAGCGGCAATGTTTACGGTGGCGGCTCCAAAGCGCAATTGACAGGTAACACCACGGTGAATGTGTACGATGGCGAAGTGGGTAGGGTAGCCTATACCTATAAGAATGGCAATACAACGCATCAAGTTTACGATTCTGTCTACCATGTGGAATACGATGCAGTCAACCATCTCGTTGGCGGTAAGGTGTTCGGAGGCGGTAAGGGTATGGAAATCATCAATAACCAGGCTTATCCTGACACGGCTTTGCTGACAGGTAACACCTTCGTCAATATCAAGGGTGGCCATGTGCAGTACAGCGTGTATGGTGGCGGTGAGTTGGCCAGCGTGAGCGACAAGGCCACGGTGACCGTCACTGGTGGTCAGGTGGGTCCTGCTCCTGTTTCGTTGAAGACAACTGTAGCACCTATTGTTGATTCCATTGTTGTTCCTATCGGTTTGGACGGTTTGGACGGCTATGTGTTCGGTGGCGGTCAGGGCGAAGGAGACGATGTCAACAGCCTATACAAGGCATTTGCCAATGTGGGCAGCACGGAAGTCATCGTGAATATGAGTATGCCTATGGATGGAGACAGCACAACCAACCGCCTCTGGGGTAGCATCTTCGGCGGCGGCGAGGACGGCCACGTCATCGGCAACGCAATCGTGCGCTTCCAAAACGGTCTGATGGGCACCGATGGTACCACTTCCTACGACGGCAACATCTTCGGCGGTGGCCGTAACTATCACCACAAGAACTATACTGCGGGTCGTGTGGGTGGCAACATCGACGTCTACATGACCAATGGTGTCATGTTTGGCTCCATCTTTGGCGGTGGCCGTTTGGGCCTCACTGGCATTGACGTTGATGGCGAAATGATTGAAGGCGACGACCACGGCAAGATTACCGTCGATGTGAGTGGCGGTATCGTGGGTAACGCCAGAAAAGTCGAAACATGGACGGCCAGTAGCATTGGCGATGTGTTCGGTGGTGGCAAGGGCGACCTTGCTGACGCTAACCTGTCGAGGGTGAAGAACACCGAGGTGAACATCTCGGGTGATGCACTTGTCCTTAATGCCGTGTATGGCGGCGGTGAGTTGGCCTCTGTGGGTTGGCTCAACGATGCTGGAACAGCGTTCGAAACCAACACTGGTCTTGCCAAAGTCAACATCAGCGGTGGCCAGGTGGGCTTGGAGCAATCCACTCAATCGGCAACTGATTTGGGCTATGTGTTTGGCGGTGGCTTAGGTTTCGCTGGCGGTGCAAATGCATTGCCTTACGCTAATGTCGACAGTACCAAGGTGAACATTACAGGTGGTTATGTCGTTAGCTCCGTATTCGGCGGCGGCGACAATGGTCACGTTATGCGTAGCACTGTCGTCAATGTTGAAGGCGGCACCATCGGCAGACCGCTCACCATGTATGAACTTATTACTGACAGTCTCGCTATTGCCAAGACGCACATCTATACGGGTAATGTGCTGGCTGGTGGACGTGGTGTTGCTACTATCGATGCTGCGGGTCATCACAACGATACCACAGGCCGTGTGTTCGGCAACACCAACCTCACCGTTACGGGCGGTACCATTCGCCACGCCGTGTATGGCGGCGGCGGCCTGTCGTCGGTTGGTACTTATACAGTAGGCACTGACGGTCTTCCTTCCTTCGAGGCTGGAACTGGTAAGGCCATCGTCACCGTCAGTGGCAATGCCTTAATCGGCCCGAGGAAAGCCGACCTGATCAATCCTTCTCCTGAGGAATTGACGAATGCCGCAGAGGAGCTTGGCCTTTCAAGTCTCGACTCTGCAACTTATGTCAATTTGGCCTTCAGGTTCTTAGGCCTCAACGAAGGCTGGGTGTACGGCGCAGGCTGCGGTTTGGCAAGCAACGAGGACGGTACTGATGACTTCAATTCGTTGACCTTCAACGATAGTTCAGTTGTCAACATCAGCGGTCGTGCCCAAGTGGCTGGTGTCGTGTTTGGCGGCGGTGAAAACGGCCGTGTCATGCGCAGCACCGAGCTTAACATCAGTGGCGGTATCATTGGCGGCTACCCGCTGTTTGGCATAGGCGACTACACTATTGATACTGGCGAATATAAGGGTGTCGTGCTTCACCACCCCAATGAGAATTGGAACGAGCTCTACGAAGATGAGTATGGCGCAGGTGCCAATTCATTCCGTGGCTCCGTGTTCGGTGGCGGTAAGGGTTCCGATACCATCACTCGCACCAACCCCAATGATGACTACCGTTATAGTCTTGCAGCCGGTCAAGTGTTCGGTAACACCAATGTTACCATCAGCGGCTCGGCCATGATTTACAACACTGTGTATGGTGGTGGTGCTATCTCTACCGTGGGTAAGCGTTCTTATTATCATTACTCTTACACACAAGGAGGACAAACCGTTAATGACAGCGTCGTCCAAATCGCTGACGGCAATGCCAACGTCACTATAACGGGTGAAAATGTTAAGATAGGTAGCTTCAGGAGATCTGGCTACCCCGACGGTCTATTCCAAGAAGGCCAAAACAACGGCAACGTGTTCGGTGGCGGTCTCGGTCGTGTGGGTGCTCCTGGCAGCTCGCTGAGAGATTTGTCATACACGGGCAACACCCATGTCGAAATCTTGGGCGGTGCTAAGATTCCAGGCAGCGTGTATGGCGGCTCAGCTAACGGTCATGTGTGGGGCAACACCCATGTTGTCGTCGACAGCGTCGGCACCACTATCGGTACCATGATTACCAAAAATGGTGAAGAGAAGGTGTTCGGCACTTGGCACAGCAATGTGTATGGCGGCGGCGGCGGTGCGCACCGTTATAAGCAGAGTAATGGTCAACAGCACCATAGCATCACCTCTGGCCGTGTGTTCGGCAACACCAAGATTGAAATCCGGAACGGTCAGGTGCTTCATAACGTGTATGGCGGCGGTGCCTTGGCTTCGGTGGGTACTTACAACATCTATGACCCGGCACATTATGTGCTTAACAACAGCGGTAACGACACTGTCATCATCACTGGCGGTATCATAGGTGTAAACGGTCAAGACAACGGTATGGTGTTCGGCTCAGGCCGTGGCATGATAGCTCCGTTAGATAACTTCATGGACAGCTTGACCTACGCAGTCAAGACGGTGGTCATCATTGGCGATAGTACAGGGAACACGTCTTCATTCGACTATCCGTTAGTGAAAGGCTCCGTCTATGGCTCCGGCGAGAACGGCCACGTTTACGAAAAGGCTACTGTCGAGGTCTATAACGGCACCATCGGTTACTCCGCTAATGAGTTTAATACTGTGTATAATAGTCTGACATCTCAGGCATTGAAGGACAGCCTCATGGAGAAACACTTCCAGTACCGTGGTAACGTCTACGGTGCAGGTTGCGGTACCGACACCTATTTGGATCCCGTTGACAACAAAGCCAAATACAACCGCAAGGCAGGTATCGTGCAAGGCGAAACCGAGGTCAACATTAAGGGCGGCTACATCAGCCGTAACGTGTATGGCGGTGGCGCTATGGCTTCGGTGGGCTTCTTCGACGACAACAACATCATCCAACATCTTGATGATGACAGCATAGCGGCCCTCAGCTGGCCATACGTGTTCGATTATCTCTATGGCGGTACTGCCCATGTCAACGTCACAGGCGGCCACATCGGCACCTTCAATGCTCCGAAGACGGCCAGCGGCGACGTGTATGGCTCAGCCCGTGGTAAGGCTGGACACCGTTATGAGTACGTTCCGTTTGCCAACACCAACAGAGCTTACGTCACCGTTGACTTCACACCGCCTGCGATGAACGCACAAAATACCTTCGTTCTGGGCAATGATACGCCGAATGTTATCCTTGGCTCGGTGTATGGTTCGGGTGAGAACGGACACGTCTACGACAGCACCAGCGTCACCATCAACAATGGTCTCATCAGAGGCTCTGTGTTTGGCGCAGGTGATGGTACCGACATGTACAGCGATTCGCTCTGGATATCAACGGGTCCTGGGGAAAACGACCACATTACCCGTCCCGACACCCTCGTGTACAGTATCACCGCCGGTAAGGTGTTTGGTAGCACCAACGTCACCGTCAACAATGGTTATATTTTGCACAATGTGTACGGTGGAGGTAACTTGGCCTCAGTTGGTAAGGGCAACTACATCGTATATGGTGAGGAAGGCGATTTCGACGGTATCGCCCAAGTTAGCGGCAACACCCATGTCGCCATCAACGGTGGTACCATCGGTACCGACGGCCTCAAGGATGCGGATGGTTTTGTCAACGGTTTTGTGTACGGTTCGTCGAAGGGTCTTACCTTCCCGACCATCAACAAGAACCCGCGCTATAACTACAGCCGTGACTTCTTCCTTGGCTATGCCAACAAGACCTTCGTCACCATCGGTGAAGAAGGTTCGGTCGAAGGCCCGCGTATTTACGGCTCAGTGTTCGGTGGCGGCGATAACGGCCACGTGCGTATCAATACCGAGGTCACTGTCAACAGTGGTGAGATCGGTGTGAGTTACGATACGGCTTTGTATAAGCCCGTCCAACCCATTACGGCTGATATGTGGAAGTATCGCGGTAATGTGTATGGTGCCGGTCGAGGCATTGATACCATCCCCGTCTATACACCTGGCCAACCTGCTCAGTATAGCAGCTCTGCCGGTTCCGTCACCCGTAACACGCATGTCATCATCAAGGGCGGTCTCATCCACCGTGATGTGTATGGCGGCGGCTCTTTGGCCACCGTTGGCCCGCCTGCGATTAAGAAGTATTTAGACTTTGACCCGTCGCTCACTACGGTCGACATCTTAGGTGGCGTCATCGGCGACTCTACCGGTGTGTCGCACGGTTACGGCGGCAACGTGTACGGTCCCTCGCGCGGTGAGATAGCCGCTCAGGGCCACCAGTTTGACCAATTGGCTACGGTTAAGGAGTCTGTGGTGAACATCGGTGCCGATGGCGGAACAGGTACCGGTTTGGTTATGGCCTCCGTGTACGGATCCGGCCACAACGGTCACGTCAACACTAATGCCACCGTCAATATCTACAGCGGATTCGTTGGCAACAGAATCGACTCGACTTCTTTGGCCAATGAGTATTGCGGCAACGTGTTCGGTGCCGGTAAAGGTTCCGATACGATTGCTGGCGGCATTTACAACCCCGTTGCAGGTATCGTGAAAGGCAATACCGAGATTAACATTCATGGTGGTTGGGTGATGCGCAACGTCTACGGCGGCGGCGAGATGGCCTCTGTAGGTACCATCCGTATCGACCCTGCACATGGCATCGATACCACTTCTGTAGTCAACAAGCACACCGACCCGAACACCCAACTTGCCTTGAGCTGGCCTTACAACTTCGTTTACGACACCTTAACGGGCAACATACCTACGGGTAGGGTCCACATTAATATTGATGGTGGTCGTATCGGCGTCAAGGGCAGCGACCTAGATGTTGACAATGGCGATGTGTTTGGCGGCTCCAAGGGTAAGGCTGGCAATCCATACGTCATGGCACACTTCGCCCACGTTGACAGCACATACATTAACATCAACTACGCTAACAGTAATGCCGAACCGCTCAACTACCTTAAGGACCTCGATACCAATCCAAGAGGATGTATCGTCGGTGCGGTTTACGGTGGAGGTGAGGACGGTCACGTCAACGGTGATGCCCATGTCACGCTTGACAAGGGTCTTGTCGGCCACGCCATCTACGGCGGTGGAAAGGGCAAGGGCAAGTATAATGGACAATATGTCCTGACTTCCGGTAAGGTGTATGGCAACACGCACATCACCGTTAACGACGGCTATGTGATGCGCTGCGTCTATGGTGGTGGCAACTTGGCATCTGTGGGTAAGGGTAACTATATTGGTTACGGCGAAACCGCATCTAACCAGGCCGACTCAACTGCGGCTTTGGCCAGCGGCCACACCTATGTCAATATTCTTGGCGGACAGCTCGGTTACCTCTATCCGCAATATCCTGACTCTGCCTTCAAGGACAACAATCCTTATGGCACCGTCTTCGGCGGCGGTCGTGGTAAAGTTGTGGCAGATGAAATTGACCTCTTCGGTTATGTCAACAACAGCCATGTCACCATCGGCACCAATGGCAACTCGGGTCCGCGCATCTATGGTTCGGCCTTTGGCGGTGCCCAAGACGGCCACGTGCGCTGGAATACGGATATCACTGTCAACAGCGGCATAATCGGTGTGATTTTCGGCGAGGGTGGAGATGTCGTTTCCAACGACCCCGCTGTCAACGGCAATTACAACGATATGAACTGGAGAGCCAGAGGCAACGTGTTCGGCGGCGGTTCTGGTGTCAATATGTATAGTGTTCCCCAAGGAGCACCGCGCCGTAACCCCAATGCTGGTTCGGTCAGCGGCAACACCAAAGTCGTCATTAATGGTGGTACCATCTACCACGACGTGTTCGGTGGTGGCAATATGGCCGCTGTTGGTAAATTCTCTGTAAATGATCCTCATCCCGAGACCACCGAGGGTCACACCAGAGTCTTCGTCAACGACGGCACCATCGGTAATACCAATGCCGTGGCTCTAATGTATGGCGGCAACGTCTTTGGTGGTGCTAACCAAGGCTTTGTTGAACAGGAGCGTGTGGTCACGGTCAGCGGCGGCACGGTGGAGGGCGATGTGTTTGGCGGCTCCAACATTGGACCGTCTGACACGACATATCTCAGTCTGAAGACGGTGAATATCCGTGGCGGACACATCAAGCGCGGCGTCTACGGCTGTAGCCATGCGGCTGACGAAGGCGATCCTAATGATCCGGATGCCCAGACGAGATGGACAGGATTTGTCAACATTTCGGGCGGTATCATCGATGATGAAGTGTTTGCTGCCGGTAATGGTGGCTCCGTGACGGGTTCGCTTTGTATCAACATTGGTAAGATGGCCATCGACAGTTCGTATGAGGCAACGGGTAATGCTAACCAGTTCCGTTATGTTTCGGAAAATGGAAACTTCGAGCTTAAGCCCGACAGCCTGATTATCTACGGCAATGTGTATGGCGGCTCTCACCACTATGGCGATGAGACGAATACTCCTCACTGGGACGATTATGATGTCGCAGGTTACAGCGTGATGTTCATTGACGGTGAGGGATACGACACGAAGAATGACAAAGCCACCAATGCCACACTTATAAACACCGCTGACTATAAGCCTTACATGAACTTAGGCAGAGGCCTCTACGGTAGCGGTAAGCAATGCGAGTCGGGAACTATTGGTCGTAATATCGTTCTCAGACACTATGGTCACCGTATCGACAATACGGGTCTCAACGACACATTGATGGCAGCTACCCGTACTTTGACCACTATCCAACGTGGCGATATCCTCATGCTCGACAGTACCAACGTGAACTTGAGTGGTGCCCACGATATCAGCGGATTGGCTGATACGGTGTTTGGCGTCCTGAAAGTCGACAAGAACATGTACATGTTCAACGGTAGCGGCATCGTGTTGGGTGCTGAAGACAAACCGGTCTTCATGGACTCCATCAGACAACTCAAGAGCTTGTATTTGAAGGAAGGCCTTTCTTCATACGACCAGATGGGTGCCAGCAACAATAGCAACTGGTACGTCATTGGCATCAAGGACCACGACAACCATTTGTATCGCATTGATACGGTTGGCAGCAATCCTGAAGTGCATGGCGTTGCGTTGACGACGGCTGAAGAAAACGTCATCATCTTCAACGACAGTTCAGTGCTGAACGTGCGTTACCATGACAAGAAAGCCGGCGATGCGCAATCGAAGCAGTATTACGGCGAGTTGCAAGGCTTCTTCCGCATGAGAGGTAACTTCTTCCATCCGCATGACGACTCGATAAGTTTCGCCTACGCGCGTCCGAAGCTTACGCAAGACCCGGAATTCGCCAACGACAACACTGCGGACGGTGGCTTCCTGAGCTACAACAATAGCTACAACTACTTCACCGATTTGGGTACCACCTTCACCAATACCAAGCAGTATCCTTACATCAACGTCATCCGCTTTACGAGGGGTGACCGTGAGGAATACCGTATGTGGGTTGACCCGCTGCGCAACCAAATGCGTTGGTATGTTGACGGTCGTCCTAACGGTTGGGGCCGTGACAACGTCACGAAGTTGAACGATGCTGGCCGTTATCCCGACAAGCCCAAGAAGACCCTCTTCGGCAGGGACGATAATAATAAGGGCGTTGGTATCGTCAGTGAGGACTATACTTCGCAAGACCTGAAGTACCTCAACTATTCCTATTTCAACCATGACCCGATCTATGTTGTCGGTGCCTTGTCGACCGCTGATGAGGCTGCCATCGTGCACGATAGTATTGATGCTGTTACTGGCAAGCATTTAGTGGATTATCCGTTAGTGCTCTATCGTTACCCAGGTGGTCACAAGATGAGCAATGGAGAGTGGGACAATGGTGGTGCATTGGAGCCTGTTTGGGGCGTGACGGCTGGCAGCAATGCTGGTCCTGGTGCCAACTATGGAGCAATGCTTGATGTGGAAAGCAGGAGTGCTCAATATCCAAACGCAGGAAACATCGAATTGCAAGGTGTGGTTTTGGACGGTTTGTTTGGCACGTTATCACCTGCTGACAGTGTGCTCCATGTGATTCATGCGGATACCATGGGCAGCAACTTCAACTATTACGATCCGTATCGGGTTAATAGGCCTTTGGTCGTGACCCATAGTGGTACGACGCTTGCCCTTAGCGACAGCACTGTGTTGAAACGCGGCTTCAATAACAACTGGGCCGACACGACATGGTATTATGATTCAGATTATTCTGGAATTTATAATGGCGATACTATTTGTCATGGCGGTGCTCTTTATGTGAACGAGGAAGCTACGGTCAATTTGAATGGCCTGGTGACCATTACGGACAACTTGCAGTTGCGTAGAATAGACACCATTAATAATGTGAATGAGGAGGAGGAGCTTCAGTATGTCATCACTCCGAGCAATGTGTATCTGCCCACCTTCAGCACTCATTTCTACGTTGAGGACACCTTGCATCCTAATGCAAAGATTGGTGTTACCAGCCCCATCCGTAACACAGCGGAGAATTATAAGGACAACACCTTATCGCCTGTGGCTGAGTTTAAGCATAAAGAATTAGTCAATGGTATATCCAATGGTTTACTTGCCGCCCAAGAGGCTTGGAAGCAACGCAATGTGTATGATGATCAAGACTGGTTCTTCGTCAATGGTCATAGTAATGAAAGTGAATTAACTAAGAGAACGTCTTATTTCGATCCAGGAGACTATAATAGTGTCATGAGTAGGACATTGTGTTTTGGTTGGACATGGGCCAATGTGGTGAGACGTCAGCCAGCTGGCTATTCTGTGTCTAACAACAGTGAAGCGATCTCTATTTCTTCCGAACAAGGCCTTGCTTGGCTCATCAGCGTGGTGAATGGCATGAATGAACAGACAGCAAGCAACCTTGCGGATACCATAGTGAGTCTTGTGACGGCTAATGATGGTACCATCAAGGACATCTACAACATGCAGCAGTATGTCTGGGTGCCGATAGGTGATCCGTCTTGCCAACCGTTCTCAGGCATCTTCGATGGTAACGGTCACATCATCACCAATCTTTCTATCAATTTCCTCGGCAAGGGTGACCGAAAGTATGAAAGTCGCAACTACGGTATGTTTGGCTATGTCAAGAACGGCACCATCAAGCGCACATTCTTGCTGAACAGTTACATCCGTCCTGTGGGTACAGTCGACGTTTCCGAGGCAAGCGATGCCATCATTTACAACATCGGTGGCTTGGTCGGCTACCTTGATGTGGGCGCAGAGGTCTGCAACAGTGAGGCGGCTGTCAACATCGAATGCCTTGAAAAGAGCAAGTATGAAGTTACCGCAGGTGGCTTGGTTGGAAAGATGGAGGGTGGTGAGGTTCACTCGTCAATGGCCATGCCTGACATGAAGGTTGGTTACTTTACCGATGGACCAGTAGGTGGTTTGGTGGGTAACGCTACTGGAGGTGTGATTTACAACTCGTTTGTCAATGCAAAATTCACCGTTGATAGTGTTAATAAAGTTGATAAACAGACTATTGGTGGCCTGTTGGGTAAGAATGATGGCGCGACGATGATGAACAGCTATATGGCCTTGCAACCTGGTTGCGATAGCCTTTCTAACCTTATCTTCGGTAGCATTGTTCATACGGTTGCCAGTGGCAGCATCGACAGCTGTTATGTGATGCAGGATACGATGTCGTATAAGCTGGCCTTCGATGAAAGTTTGGACAACAAGCGTTGCGGCAAATACACGCCTGCCATGGGTGCCGACAGCTTAGGCTACATGTATGCCGACAACAGGATTCATATTGGTAGCAGTATTGACACAGCCATGTTCGTGAAGTTGAACAAATGGGTGGATTCCGTAAACAATGCCAATGAGAATAACAAATATGCTCGTTGGGCACGTCCTGGCTTGCAGGAAATCAACGGCGACCTGCCTGTTCTGATGCTGAGCGAATATGACAACGGCACTGCGCACCAAGGAGGCTTCCGCAGTTTGGGTACTTACGCTGGTGGTCCTGCCTTGCAGTATGGCGGTCCTGTTCGTGATGGTGATGTTGTTGAAGTGGATAGCGCACTGGCTCGTCCCAAAACAGCCAGCAAAGACTACTTGTTCATCTATGGCGACGTGAATAAGGTCGGCATTGCATTGGATAAAATCACCCAAAACAAGGTGAGCATCTATGAACACGCGTCGATTTTGTCTGCGGGTAGTTTGGCTAACTACGACTCCACATACGTGGGTATCACCTTCGACAACTCACGTAGACATGCGCTGTCTACTGCTGGTGTGAATGGGTTGGGCATGCAAGACTTGCCACGCGACTGGCACATGTTCTCCACTCCGTTGAGTGATGCTCCGTTGGGGTTTGATTATCAAGATCATAATGAGAATACCTATGATTCTAATCATCCTAATTACAGCGATGAAGGTCACTACAATAATCCGTGGAAGGGTACATCAACGGAATTTAGCTGGCTCTCCAGTTATCCTGACAATGATGAATGTGTTTCAGAAGTAGGCAAACGTTATTGGATGAAGGACTTCAATCCTGACAATCAGAAGACTGACGGCTACTTCCCGACCCATCGTGGTAACTTGTTTGACGACAACTTGACAGACTTGTTTATCGTGGGTAGCGACGAGTGTCCTTCTATAACGAACGACAAACCCAACAACAGGTATCCTTACGGTATGGACTTCTTCACTTGGACTGAACCCCAGTACCATTGGATCAATTTCAAGCGCAATGGTCCTAACCACTGGCACAGCGATGAGCCCCACTTCCATTTGGACTATTATGGCGACCCGAATAATTATGGTAAGGAAGACTATTTGAACAAGAACGAGGACTCGCTCATCATAGGCAAAGGCTACATGGCGGCCATCTCTGTCCCGACCTTCTTGCAGAGCCACGGTAGGTTGAATAATGGTAGTCAATCTATCAAACTCACGACAATTGGTAACTATTGTACAGGTTGGAACCTTGTGGGTAACCCGTTCCATGGCTACTTGGACTTCGACAAGTTTGCAGATTATCAGACCGTTCTTGATTCGGTAATCCAAGTGGAGAATGAACAAGGGGTGAATGTTGTTACTAAGCATCCTTTCTATGTGGTGTACAATGCCGATGGTTATGGCGTTGATGACAACAATGCTCCTGAGAGCGCATTTGTATATTATGTGAAAGGCGGTTCGAATAACGGTGCCTATGCAAGTCGTTATCTGCACCCGCACCAAGCCTTCTTTGTCATGGCGGCCAATAAAGGCACCCTTAATTTCACAGATGGTAATCTTGCTGATGGAAATATGGTTGTACCTCGATCTGTGGCCGCAAGCAGTGAGTTCCGCGAATGGCGACCCAATTATCCTTTGGTCAACCTCTTCCTGAGTAGCGACCACGGCTGCAACGATGTCACCGTTATCGAGTTTGAACGTCCTGAATGGGGCGGTGCAACCAAGCTACCTGAGTTGCGTAACGGCAATGGCTTGTTCTACGGCTACCATGACGGAGAGCACTATGCCGCACTTTTCGCTCCGGAAGGTACAGAACGCGTGCCTCTATGGTTCGAGCCTAAGGAGGACGACATCTACACGATGAAGTGGAACACGGCCAACGGTGACTTCACTTCACTCTACCTGATTGACAATCTAAGGGGAGTGCAGTACGACATGCTGGCCAACAATGCCTACACCTTCGAAGGCCATAAGATGGACTACTACTCGCGCTTCTACATCGTCTTCAACGTGACCGATGTGGAAGAACATGTAGAACACTCATTCGCCTTCTTCGATGGTTCGCAGTGGGTGGTGACAGGCGAAGGCGAGCTCGACTTCATTGACTTGCAGGGCCGTGTCTTGTGGCACGGCAACTTGTCGGGCGGCCAAAGCCGATTGACATTCCCGGTTGTGGCGAAAGGTATGTATATGTTGCGCTTGGTGAATCCGAGTGAAACTAAGGTTCAAAAGATTATTGTAGAATGAGTAACAATAAGGAGATCTAAAGATGAAGAACAGAATGAAAAATATGATCAAGAGATCCATAGCTGTAATAAGTTTGTTGCTCGTTTTGACAAACCAAGCTCAAGCCCAAGTGTTCCTTATGGACGAAGACGCCGGTGGGAATATAAGAATTGGTGAATCCGAGTTTGTGGTACCTGTCCCATATCAGGGAACCGATTGGGATGAGTTTCTTCCCCTCGGCGATGGCGTATTGTTGTTGACCGCCCTTGGCGGAGCCTATCTATTAAAGAAACGGAAGAAATCGAAAGATTGAAAAAAATCCCGTTTCTGGTTTAAAAAAGT
>ERZ809477.29-NODE-29-length-16452-cov-6.254193_pt1 | contig 16452 bp, 18 predicted proteins | sample MGYA00521238_ERZ809477 | MGnify/ENA primary metagenome ERZ809477 (study PRJEB31581, sample SAMEA3312793) | metagenome | study: EMG produced TPA metagenomics assembly of the PRJEB8939 data set (Metagenomic analyses of Rumen microbiomes reveals... | reverse complement strand
CGATCTTTTTGCATAAAAAAATCGATAAGTTCTTCTGTAGAGACTTCAACAAATGTTATTCTTCCTCTAATATTTTTCTTCTCCATAACTTTTTTCGACAAAGGTAGGAGATCTGATTGAAACGAACAAAAGTTTTAGATCAAGTTAGATTAATCAAAATAGTATTTAAGAAACATTAGATCGATATATTAATTAACGAACAACTGGGTAACACCAGCTGACTAAATCAAAACAGAATGAAAGCAAATTCAAAAGCAAAACCCTTTATTAAGTGGGTTGGAGGCAAGGGCCAACTCATTGATCAATTGGACGCACAACTGCCTGCTGATTTTGAGAATTGGGATGATGTGACATACATTGAGCCCTTTGTGGGAGGTGGAGCAATGCTCTTCTATATGTTGCAGCAATACCCTAATATCCGTCATGCTGTCATCAACGACGTGAACCCTGATTTGACTACCTGTTATCATACGGTCAGGGACATGCCAGAACAGTTGATAACTTCCTTGATGGAAATACAGAATGCCTATAACGCACTTGAAACAGAAGAAGGTCGCAAGGACTTTTTCCTTGCTGTTCGCGACCGCTACAACGAGAAGAATCTTGACCCATTGGAGAATACCACCAAGTTCTTCTTTCTCAATCGTACCTGCTTCAATGGCCTTTATCGCGTAAACAAGAAAGGTCTATTCAATGTCCCATTTGGCAAATATACCAATCCGCAGATTTGTGACCCTGCGACCATCCGCAAGGATAGCGAACTACTTCAACATGTGGAGATTCTGACAGGTGATTTCGAAGCCACCTTCGACTATGCTCAGGGCAATACGCTCTTCTATTTTGATCCACCTTATCGCCCTCTCAGCGACACCTCCAGCTTCAATGATTATGCGAAAGAAGCCTTCAACGACGATGCCCAGATTCGTCTAAAGGAATACTGTGACCGTATCAACGAGGCTGGCTTCCGTTTTATGCTAAGTAATTCGGATTGCAAGGGGAAAAATGAGGAGGACAACTTCTTCGACCTGCTCTATGGTGCGTATAATATAGAAAGAGTTTGGGCTTCGCGCAACATTAACTCAAACCCAGACAAGAGAGGTAAGCTGACGGAAATTCTGGTTCACAACTATGATGAGACTAAGCTCCATCCACACGTTGAATACGTTGTACCAGAAATGGAACCAATGTATGCAGCAGAAGAAATTTTTGACTATGCTTGAACTAACCAATTAATGAGAATAATATGATTAGCAGTAAAGTTATCGAGTATATGCGCCCTTTGTTTGACATTATCAGCAACTCAAAGGGAAAGACCATAGGAGAAATCAAAGATGAGTTGAATATTGAACGCTCAAAAATGGTTAAGGGTGCTTCAGGTTTGATAGTTGAGAACCTGCTGGGCATTGAGAACAACAATCGCGATGAGGCAGACATACCAGAGATTGGATGCGAGATTAAGATATTGCCTCTTCAGAAGAATCGTGACGGTTCCATCAAGGCCAAAGAGCCTACTGCCATCCAGATGATAAACTATATGGAAGTTGCCAAGGAAACTTGGGAAACAGCAAAACTAAGAGGTAAGATTGCTTTGACTTTCTGGGTTGTTTATCTGGCAAAGAAGAATGGCAAGTCCCTCAATCAAAACGACTACGTGATTGTAGACTATTTTCTGGACCATCCTACAGATTTACAAAATGGCGTTTTCAAAAAGGATTGGGAAGAGATACAAAGTTACATCAAAGAAGGTCGTGCTGACCAGCTATCATGCAGCATGGGAGTTTATCTTGAGCCAAAAACAAAGGGTGCAAATAACCAAGATAAGACGGACGCGCCTGATGGAAAGGGAGGTATAACAAGGGCTCGCAGACGTGCTTTCTATTACAAAAAGAACTACACCAATTCTGCTATCATACCGAATCTTGATTTGTCATCTATTAAGAAGAAGTAACGTGATATGGATAAGCTATCTAACTTTTGTTCTGAGATAAAAGCGGCAATTGGAGGAGAAGACAATTTGTCTGTATCAGAAGCAAGGAAGGTTGTAAAGAGCATCAACGATTTCCTTTACACAAACTATCCTGGCATTGGCACAACATTGGAACTGGGAGAATACAGAGAGTATTTCTCTGACTTCCATAAGTTCTGGGAGGAGCACCACAAGGAGATTCTTGATTGCAAGATTGATGATGAAAAGTGTGAGCTTGTCGCAGACGCATTACGTTCCATCTACGTAAAGACAGATGGCGATGCATTTAGTGAACTATATGATACGTGTGGTCTAAGTAATCAAGAGATCTGTCGTGTCAGGTTCTTGACTGCGAATCAAGATTTTCGTGGGTCATTGGAATTTGCAAAGTTGGCAAAGATATTCAAAATAGACAACTCCATTTTTGACGAAGAAATAATCCGCGATAACCCTCCTGCGTTTATTTCCAAAATTGGCATAGCAGATAAGTCGCAGAATGATAAGAGAAATGGATATGCAGAAACCATTTCCCAATTTTTGCTTGATAAAGGTTGTGACCCTTATGGGCTGATAGACAAATACGATAGAGATATTTTCAAACTCAGAGAAGCTATTATAGCCTGTGATGGTGCTGGTTATGGCAACAAGAAAACAGACATGTTCCTCAGGGATATGGTAGTCTTAGGCGTTTGGAACAATGTATCTGGCTTTGAAAAGATTGATGTTGCCAGCGATGTTAACACAATTAAAGTAGCGCTAAGAACTGGTATCATTAAGACGGAGATTCCTTTGGTTTCAAGTTTCCTTGATATATTCTGCCATCAGTATAGTTACATCGAGACAATGAATGCTCTTGCTTGGCGTAGAGTATGGGAAATCTGGAACGAGAAATATACTGCAGAATGCATCGAAAGCCCTTGTCTAATTGACTACTTCGTCTATAATGTCATTGGCAAGCAGTTCTGCAAAGAGATATTATACCAATTTGAATGCGAGACTCACGAGCACACATTCATGTGGCATTCAGGTAGAAATAAAACGTGCCAAGTTTGCTTAAAGAACGGCATCAAGAGAGTTAAAGCTCTGCCTATAGCAAGAATGATGCCTTGTTCAAATGAGGAAGGATATGTCGCTATTAAAGAGACTCCATATGTTCTGTCTTTACCGGACGGACAGAAAATCAGCGAGTGTCCATTCAAAGATATATGTAAAGAGAACCGTTACTTGCAACCGCCAAAATCCATCAGCATCTTAGGACAAACAGGATGGACTACGGCCTATGCGAGAAAGGGTGAAGGTGGTGGAGGTTTAATGGCATAATAAGATGATTACTCCATATTACAAATCCCCCAACCACGACTTCAACCTGATTTGTGGCGACACGTTTGAGTTGCTCCCGCAATTCAATTTCCAATTCGACATGATATTTGCCGACCCGCCATATTTCCTGTCGAGCGGTGGCATCAGTGTACAGAGCGGGAAGGTGGTTTGTGTTGATAAAGGCGACTGGGACAAAAGTATGTCTCAGGAAGATATTAATGCCTTTAATCTGAAATGGCTGTCGATGTGCAGAGAAAAGCTGAAGGATAATGGCACCATATGGATATCTGGTACATACCACAATATCTTTTCTGTTGCCAATTGTCTTACACAGTTGGGTTATAAAATTCTCAACGTTATTACGTGGGCCAAGACAAATCCTCCGCCTAATATATCATGCCGCTACTTCACTTATTCGACGGAGTTCATCATCTGGGCTCGCAAGAGTGAGAAGGTGCCACACTACTACAACTACGAGTTGATGAAGCATATCAACGGCGACACACAGATGACAGATGTGTGGCGCTTGCCTGCTATTGCACCTTGGGAAAAAACGTGTACCAAGCATCCTACTCAAAAACCTTTGGGGTTGTTGAGCCGCATCATTTTGGCATCTACCCAACCTGGTGCTTGGGTGCTTGACCCATTTGCAGGTAGCAGTACTACTGGCATTGCAGCTAATTTGCTAGGTCGTAGATTTCTTGGTATAGAACGTGAAAAAGAGTTTGCCGCAATTAGCAAAGCACGTCGCGAAGAGATAGAAAACGGTAGGACATTTGCTACATATAAGAGAAAAATACCTGATATAGTAAAGGCTGAAGATACTCAGACGGACATCTTTACATGCAATGAACCTATTATAGAACGTCTCCCGTTCTTGGAGGATGAACCGATAGAGGCTAAGGATGATGTTTTGATGTATGCCGTTGGCTCTCCATATCGTCAGAAAACAGAACCAGTTGGTCAACTGGCATTGGGGATTAAAGATGGTATGTTGGATGATGTTAACATCAACAATATTGGGTACATCATGTTCCACTATTGGAAGAACGAGAAAGCTACTCCGTATAGGATTACGAATAATCCAAGAATCGTCAGTAAGCAAGACATCCCTGGCGGCTATCTGCTTCGTATGACCACTGATGCGAAGAAGTTCCTACTATTGGAGTACGACCCATCTAAGCCTGCTAACATTGATACGTATGATATCATGAAAGTACAGCGAAAAGGAAAGGGAAGATACTTGCCGTTCGTTGCCTCAATAAATGACATTAAGACAAAATAGAAAGAACAATGATACAGACTCACATGTTGAAACTTGATCCGCCTTATCAGATTATTCATGCTGGCGGAGAAGTGGGATTGCACATAGCAACACTCGTAGTGACAAAGGAATCTGAAACGGAAGACGGGAAGTATGCTATAGAAACCCATAGTCATCCTGTAGTATCTCGTGTTAGCAAAGTCCACAACACAATTGGAGAAGCTTGTAAGATGTATTCTGAGGGCGAGTATTCTGAGGGTATTGTATGGAATAAAGTTGAACTGCCTAATGTTGATACATTTTGTATGGAAGGAACCCGAGCCATCTCTCTGGATTTGTTAAATTGGGTTTATGCGGGGGCTTTAGGCGGAAATACCAAAGGGCATATTCTAAGGCTGGGAAATATTGTAAGAGGACTGAAACGTCTGGGGGTAGGTATAGAGTTGCCCTTCGGTTCTAAAAAAGAAATGAAAGAACTCAACAGAGTAGAATTAGACATAGATGATTCATGTCCTGACCAATTCCCACCAACGATTGACGGAGGTAATGATTACAGTCATTTCTGGCTTGAATATGATGGTAATGTTGACCACGCGGTTGAAGAGTTGAGCTTTCAAGCAACCGAATATACAGAAAATGTTTTTCCAGCAGGATGGAAAGTCGCGTTTAAATTTTACGCTCAAGACGAGCGTCTGAAGCCAATTGCCGAAAAACTGAACCAAAGAGATTTTCACTATGAGCGTATAAATCGCTGCCCTGAGGAAGAGGAATGAATTACAAGGTTTCTATGATGTATTACGGCAGTCGTCTGCGTCCTGTTGAAGAAGTTGTTTCTGAGGCAATGGAGGCAGAGGACTCTTCTGTGGTTAATCATTACCTTACGTTTCTATTGGCTCATGCTTGCGACACTCAGGACTATCGATTGCGCAGACAATGTGACCTGATAAAAACTGCTCACGGGAAACCGCCATTCAAAGGGGCACCAGCCTCCAGCAACAATCTGCCACAACAACATCATCCTGCCCTCGCTGCTGTAGCTCCCAATCAGATATTCATAAAGAACTATAATGGCAAGCCAATTGATTTTGCAATGTTGCGCAAACTGCTCTATGACTGCTATGTTGTTAATATCCGATTCAAGTATGATTGGTATGCGCCATACAGATTTTTCTATGACATTCGTATTCTTAATGATATAGGACTGAAGTCTTTCGCTACTCAGATGAATTCTTGGTACAAAGAATTAGCAGATAGCCATAAGTGCGATGAGGAAGCACTAAGTGACTGGAATTGTGGCTATACTGGTGAAACTCACCACAATCTGTGGGAGAGAGATGCTTTCCTGAAAAACAGAATCGGAAAGAAGCAAACCGGCAAAGGTTTTCAGAGGCTGCTTACTCACATCATAGCCCTGAAGGAACAATTCAAGACTATACCTGTCATTACGAATTCCGATAATAAAGGAGATTCGCTGACACAATTATAATTATAGTAACGATATGGAGATTAAAAACTTCACAATCACAAAGCGTGACGGTTCGAAAGACCGCTTCTCGTTAGACAAGATTATGAACGCTATCGTAAAAGCGTTCGAAAGTGCCAAAGAACCAGCTGACTTGGGTACTGTATCAAAAATCCTCAGTCATCTGGATGTAAAAGATGATACTCAAGTTGAGGACATACAGAACCAAGTGGAAGCAGCCCTTATGAGGGAAGGATGTTACACTGTTGCCAAAAACTTCATTTTGTACCGTCACGACCGGAGACACAATAATCCTGGACGGCCTAAGATAACACAACTATGCCGACGATTAACGGATAATGAGTGGATTTATGCTTTTAGGGAAGCGCAAGAAATAGCGAGTGTGTACATAGACAATCCAAATCAATATGTCTGCGTTTTCTTCACGACGCTCTTTACCCTTTTGGGTACGGAGGTGCCTTCGGGAAAAATTGCATACTATTGGGAAATGTTACGCAAACATATTGTCGGCTTGAAAGTACCTGCATTACGAACCGTTCAATATAACATAGAGCGTTTCTTGAAATGGAAAGAAGATGCGAAGAAGTGGATGATTAGTAAGGCAGAGATAATCAAGTTCAAATCTTGGGCGGCATTACAGAATGTATTGGAAAAGCTGTTGCCCCAAATTGAGCCCAAGTTGGCAATGTGCTGTATCTAAAACATTATTATCCCCAAACATCGAGCGGAATCAGTTACGACTGGTTCCGCTATTTTTTTGCGTAGAATTTAAGTGATATTAAACGCAAAAAGTATTCAGGCGAAAAGTGGTACTTTTGTGCGCTCTATCGAGGGAATTCCTGCGGTATTTCCCGCTTATATCCCTAAGTTATCCCGCTTATCCCGAAACGGGCAAAGTATTGGGAAAACACGGAAAGACGCTGAAAAAGGTTCTGTAATTTTGCATCAGTAAACCTGAGCACAGAATTCAGACTATTATAAAATAGTAAAAATAACTTAATGGTCGATAAGGAGCGACCGGTTGAGTGAAGTGAGCGATAGGAGTCTCGCGAGTGAAAAGACGTCAATTCTGGACCTCCCTCCTCACAAACTCGACAAAAATGGAAACTTTACAGAAAAGTAACATTGGAGAGCAAATAGTAGAACTGAACAAGATGTGTAGTTCGTTGTGTATGATTCAGCCCAGACAAAGCAAGGCTGATACGGATGCTTCGATGCAGAGCATTGTGGCTGGTGTGCGCAGATTGGAAAGCAGCATCAGCGCGATAGCCGACAAGCAGCGGGTTACTCTGCTGAATGTCGTTCCCTTTGATGTCCGCAAAGTCCTACAGACGTTAGGGTATATCAGGTGGGATATAACTCTTGTGGGTGGCTCGGATGATGCCATCAAGTCCATCGACAACATGATTAGCCTGCTGAGAGATCTGGAATCTTTGAGCCAGAAGATAGAGGGCGACGCTGCGACTCAGTGCGACCTGTATAATAAAATGGTGGAGGATTATCGGGCCAAAGAATGGTCACGGGAATACTGGTCGTTTGTCCGGCAGGTGAAGGAGGATATTGATGTTGATATCAAAGCGGGAATGACGGAGTCCGATGCTCTCAGACACGAATTGAAGAATCTTAGGCAGACACATCTGAACTCCTACAAGCCTACTCGCATCAAGAGACTGTACGATTGTGTTGTCAATCAGGATTGCCCTCTCTACGAGGCTATCGTTCGTGACAGAGAGAAGCTATCGGATGATGACCTCTTGGATCTATTCTCTTTCCTGTTCCGCTATAATACGCTGAAGGGGCATATCGATTCTGTTCACCTCTTGAAGCCTGTAACGGGTAAATACGACAAACTGTTTACTTGCTGGGCGGCGAAGGAGTATGTAGAACGGATGAGTCCGATATTGTTGATTAATGGCATTCTTGAAAAGGGTCATTTCCCCATTCTGCTGATGGTTATGAGAGACTTGGGCTTGTCGCCAAAGGACAATAAACCTTTTGTTCAGATGAAGAACTATGCCAACGAGATTAATACTACAATTGAAGAACTAAGGTTTGATAAGGATTATAGTCTCTTCTCGAAAATGTTTGGCTGGCTGGGCAATGCGTCGTTCTGTGAACTTGAGTACGGAGAAATAGACGATACAGGATTTGACCCGCAAAAGATAAAGGAATACCAGGACGTATATCTGCGATGCTTTACGATACTCAATCAGCACGGATTGTGTGTGCCAAAGGAAAGAAAGTTGGCATCCTATCTGCAAATGCCCGATCCGAATATCAGTCTGGATGTCATTATGGAAGGTTTTCCGATGGAATATCGTATAAGGCTTGACTTCCTCCGTTCAACATTGCGTAGAGAAACGCTTGTTTTGGTTGAATAGAACGTGCTTTGGTATGGGGGATTTTCGCTTCACTTACGGAAATCCTCCTTTTCATTCAAGCTGATAACTATTTCGCTCAAATAAAGTTGAATGGCACAGAAATGCACGATTGTTGCACTTTCATCATCGACATATTTTTTTATAACATCAAATTTTTACAACTATGCAGACAATGCTTTTAGAAGTAGTGAAATGCGGCGACGCTTTCACGGTGAAGAGTGAGAAGAGTGAGAACGGTGAGCTGAAGAAACGTCAGCTGGTACTCAAAGAGCTTGGCGGTAAGTACGAAAGCCACTATGTGGTGACAGCGCTCGCTGAGCAGGCAGAGAAGGAATTCAAGGCTGGTGACCTCGTGTTTGCCACTATGCGATTCCAGAGCCGCGAGTACAACGGACAGGTTTATCAAGACATCGTAGTAACTGAAATCATTAAGAAGTAATCGGGCGAAGGAGGAGCGAGGAAATGTGTCCGGACTAATGAGCTCAACTAAAACCCCGCAATTCCGAAGCTCACAAATTCAATCGATTATGGAAAAGATTATTATTACAACAAAGAGACAGGCAATGCTGGATGGTCTTTTGACCTTAGGCATTTTGGAGAACGGACTCAGGACGGCAGATTTCATGTGCTGCGAGGATGTTTTACTCGACGCGTTCTCAGGAACTTTCAAGGTGCAGGGTATGCGCGACGGCAACGTGTATATGACGGAAATGCCGAAGCGCATACGTAACAAGGCCATCTTCCGCGATGATAACGCCTCGCTGTCGCAGGGACAGGACAGACGCTGGTACTTCTATTTCTCGCTCGACGAGGATCAGTTGGAACAATTGCCGGACAAGCTGGTAAGGCAGGCTGGAGCGATAGCACAAAAGGTGATACGTGAATTGATTAATGGTTCAAGGTTCAAGGTTAATGGTTAAAGTGTATGGTGAACTTGGTATTTAAAGTGGGCGGCGAGAAACATTGCCGCCTCATTAAGACCCCCGAAGAGTTGATAGCGGCGTGCAACACACCTGAGAACATCCAGAATTGGAATGACTTCCGCAGTACTGGTGAGGATAGGTATAAGCACGCGCTGGTGCAGGTGAACTACAACGGTCAGGTGCCTGATGGCGGTCTGCTGAAGGGCATCAAGACGGTGAGTCCCTTCTTCTTCTACGACATCGACTGTCGCGACCGTGAAGAGTGCCGCCGTATCATCCATCAGCTGTTGCAGATGAAGGAAGAGCTGGGACTGGTGGAGGTGGCAGAGTCGGCCAGTTTTGGTGTTCATGCTGTGGCTCGTCGTATGCCTGGGCATACTATTCTAGAGTGTCAAGTTCGTCTCTCTATACTTACCAAAACAGAGATGGACACGAATAATAAAGAGAATAACAGGGTGGTGTTCCACGGGCCTATTGACGCTGAAACGACACCGCTATTGGACGCTGCACTCTTTACTGAGTCGCTATCAGACGAGGAAGCTGCTGCTGAATATCTGCGACTGAAGGAGAGAGAGGCACAAGGCTTAGAGGAGATTCCTGCTGGGGCTAAGAAGTCGAACAAGCACTATCGCCCTTGGGAAGAAGATGTTGCAGCGTTGACTTTCGTCGACCCTGCAAGCGCTCGGCAGAGTTCATGTAAGCCTGACTCTGCTCTCGCTGTTGCAGCGTTGCAGCGTTGCAGTTCGGTCACTTACGACCCAGAGGCAAGGTACAACGGAGTGTCGTTCAAGGACATTATCGCGAAGTATTGGGAGCTGTTCAACGACGGGAAGGAACCCGCTGAGGGCGACCGTAACGTGCTGACGTTTGAGTTGGCAGCCACTATACGGTCTATTCGCGGTTACTCCTTAGAGCAACTGATGCAGGTCGTTCCCAACTATTGGGCAAAGCCTGACGGTACGTGTACTGCGGAGGATTTGGCTGAGTGGCGCAAGACGCTGGAGAATGCGCTCAAGGAGCCTCGCAAGGGTATGCCCTATAGGTTGAAGCAGGTGTTGCAGTCGTTGAAGTCACAGCAGGCGGTTAAAGCTTGTGGTGGTACGTTGACCACTCCTCCACCAATGCCCAAGAAGCTGCCGCCGCTAATCAGGCTGCTAACGAAGAACGTCCCTTGGTTCTACAAGCCCGCTGTGGCCAATGCGGTGTTCCCTGGGTTGGGTGCCCATCTGCACGGCGTGAAGTTCCGCTACTGGGATAATGTGGAACATGAGGCCACCTTCATGAACGTCCTGATAGGCCGTCAGAGTATCGGTAAGGGTACGATTAAGAAGCCTATCGAGTACATCATGGAGGACATCAAGCAGCGTGACATTCCTAATCGTCAGCGCGAGGCCGAGTGGAAACAGAAGAACCCGGGTGCGAAGCAGAAGAAAGACCCGCGTCCGACGGATATCTGTATCCAGATGTTGATTGACAACCTGACGGATGCTGTCTTTAACCAGCGCATCGTGGATGCCAACAACAACGGCCAGCGATTCATCTACACCATTGTGGACGAAATCGAGAGCTTGAAGAAGGTGACGTCGAAAGGGACTGTCGATGAAGTGGGTCTGCTGATTCGTAAGGCCTTTGATAATTCTGATGCCGGTCAGGAGCGCGTAGGTGCCGATAGCGTATCGGGTATTGCCCCCTTAAGGTGGAACTTCAACGCCTCGACGACACCGCCGAATGCCAAGAGGTTCTTCTATAAGATGGTGAATGATGGTACCGTAAGCCGACTGGACATCTCGACTATCATCAAGAATGATGAGGACGATGATGCGGAGCCCATTCTGGGCATTTACGACCACACGTTTGCCGCAGAGCTGAAGCCCTACATCGACCGCCTGGAGGCTGCCAACGGACTGATTGAGTGCCCGCAGGGAAGGCGCCTCTCGCTTGAGATGAAGCAGGAGAACAAGGATGCCGCAAAGCTCTTTGAGAGCGAGGCCTACAGGGTATTCTCCTATCGTGCCAACGTGATAGCCTGGCTGAAGGGTATGGTGCTCTATGTGGCTCACGGCTACAAGTGGTCGAAGGAGATTGCGGATTTTGTCCGTTGGACTCAGCAGTATAATTTGTGGTGTAAAATGTTATATTTTGGCCAGCAATTAGAGAGGGAACTGCGAGAAGAGGTAGAGATTCAGCGTCAGTCAGGCCCTCAGAACCTGCTGGAACTTCTGCCCGATGAATTCACCAAAGAGCAGTACTGGCAGATGCGTCAACAACAGGGCAAGAGCGGTAGCGGTGACGGCACGTTGCGCAGTTGGCAGAGTCGCGGGTACATCGTCTATGACGAGGTGAGCGGGCGTTACTGTAAGACAGATGCGTACAAGCAAAAGTATGGAGGTAAGGTATGATGAATATTCAAAACACTCAAGATTGTTTCGTGCAGCTCTGGCGAAAGCTGGAGCACACGAGGCAGCTTCTCCGGAGGCAATGCAAGCGGTTCTGCATCCGTCGCATTTTGAAATCGTGGTTCCCAGCTGAAGCCAACGATGACTTTATCTGGGAGGTGTGTAACCTGTGCGATCAGGCAGGCTGGGACGAGTTGCAAGCACCTTCGCTCTATCCTCGTAAGCATCGTGAATTTCTCCGTGCTATCGTAGCTGTCAAAACGGGCATCAGCTTCTACAAAGTTGACCTGAAAGCCCTCGATAAAGCTTATACTATCACTTTCCCGAATAGTACCCCGATTAATGTAAATAAAAAGAAGAAAGGACAATACCATCATCAAGCCTTAGGTACCCCTAACGCAACTATTCTCGAACTCTTTCCTAAGAGACCTTGATAAGATTTGGGCATTACGTGAGTACATTCCTGACCCCACAAAGCTACCCCTTCCACCAAAGGAGTAATACTTACTCAGAGGTTTTCGACTGCAAAAGTACGATAAAAAACTAAATCGACCAAGAGAAAGTCTAAGTTTTTTGCTGATAGTACACGTATTGGAAAACCGAAATCGACCTCTATCACAGGAAAGCCCCCACGGTAGGGGGCTTTTGTTTACGTGTCTTTATGTAACCTTGCGCTTCTTTTCACAGTTACTACAGAGTAGGCATACAACTGTTTTCCCTGAATAGCCCAGCTACTCATTCAATAAAAAATACGCTACTATACCAACTTTTTGCAACGAAGCTACTATTTATAATAAAACTACTGATTATGAAAAGACAATACAGAGATTTACGTGACGATACCAAAAGGCGTATCTCACAGAGTTTGAAGGGTCGCAGTTTTAGCGACAGCCACAAACAAGCTATCAGTGACGCAATGCGTCAGTATTGGGCTACTATACCATACCGCCCAAATGACAATAACGAGAGTAATAATCAAAGCAATGAAACGAGTATGTAACAGACCTATCCAAATCGATGCACTGACCATCTGCTATGAGGTCGTGCATCCTTACTACTATGAACAACTCAGTTCCCTCGATTATGGCGAGTGCTTTGATATGGACGAGTTCAGACTATACAGAACTGAGGGAAGATACTTTGAAAACGTCTATGCCATTCGATTGGATAACGGCACACGTGATATAGAGTGGGGCGTATTGAAATTCAATCTTGCACGAGGTGACGAGCAGAGCAACACGCACACCAACGGCAACCGCAAAGTATGGTTCAGCCTCAACAATGAAACTCTCTACTCAAAGGACACCTATTTTCTGACCTACATTGAGCAAAGACTGGGGTTAAAGTTCCATAACGTGACGAGTCTTGACCTCGCACTTGACACACCTTTCAGCGTTAGTCCACTCGTAAAAGCGTACCTCCATAACAAAGACGTGACCTCCATTTTGAACGGCAAACGCATCATTGACAGAGACGAGGACAGACCAGAAATCACATACACAAACAGCGGTAGCCTCAACAAACAAGACAAGTATAAGACGGTGAACATCAAGCAACGCAACGCCATCAAGGACAAGAACAAGGGCATAACGGTACTAACGTACGACAAGGCGGCAGAGATTGGCAACGCCTCTGACAAGCAGTATATACTCGACTATTACAGCAACCCCCAAAGGCTATACAGAACAGAGGTGCATCTGAACGCAGAGGACATCAAGAACTATGTCGAGCGTATAGGCATTCAATACACGCCTCTCATTCTATTCGATGAGGCTGTTCTTGAAGGTATGTTTTTTCATTACCTTGGGAGCGTGATACGTTTTCAAAGCCGAAAGGTCGATGCCAGTTGGGAGCACCTTTTAGGACGCTCGTAGGTATATAACAACCACCCCTACGAGATATGTCGCAAATCACATATCCTTTTGATATATTGGGCAAAGCGTATCATATTAAAAATGTATCAATGTAATCTTAATATCGACCACATTGATACATTCTTTTTGTATCATCTTAACTTAAAAGATTATCTTTACAGTTTGTTGATAGATGACATTTTCTTAAATTTTCAAAAATCTTATAACATGTTAACTATCCTTCCATATAAATTTTGTATCTTTGTGCCGCAGTTCCGAAAGGGATTGTGACATATTAAGAAAGCGCATTTCGCTTATTCTGACCCTGTGAACTTGGACACTTCACAAGTTGGCTTTAGCCAATGTAATATCAGAATAACGAGAAGAACGCTCTCTTGGTTTGTATTTTCGTATAGCACGAAATACATCCAAGTGGGGTTTGTTCATTCTCCTTATCTGTATTACAAGGGAGTCCAAGCCCTACAGGGAGGATAAGGCAGATGGAGGCTCCACTTTTTATATATGCCTATGGTATCATTTATTAACCGCACTCACTGAGCCGAAGGTGCAGAAGTTGTTTGGATGGCTCAGTCATGCCAACGTCATACAAACAAGCGGGTCGCTTCTGAGGTTATCTTGGGAGTTCTTTTCCTCGTATGTGGTTGTGCTATCTACTTACTATTCAGAAGCAAGAGCCTCAACATCTATCGATGGTGTTCCGCATTAGGGTTATCTAGCATGATTGACTCGCTCCGCAACAGCGTTCAAGGTTGGAATATATCGGAGTTCGTGAAGTTCAGCCTCCCAGATGGTTTGTACTGTGCCGCCTATATTCTTATCATTGATGCCATTTGGCATTATGACAATGGGATGGTCAAGAACATCGTAATAGCACTTGTTCCTTTTGTGACCATCAGCAGTGAGGTGTTACAATACTTTGGATTAGTCAAGGGAACATTCGACATATACGACCTTATCTGCTATACGACACCACCAATGATTTATCTTATTTACATTTATAATTCATTCAAGTCAAACAAATTAAAATTTCAAAGATTATGAAAAAGTATTTTATGACAGTGGCAACTATGGCCCTCTTTGCTATTGGTTTTGCTGCATCTGATGAGGACAAGAGTTCGAGCAATCAAAGTGACGATAGTTCTAAACCTCAAACGGAGCAGAAACAAGAAACAGAGGCAGAACGCCAAGCACGTGAGCAAAAAGAGGAAGCAGAACGACAAGCACGTGAACAGAAAGAAGCGGCAGACAAAATGGAAAAATTAAGGAAAGAAGTTGCTGATGCTGGCTATAAAAAGGGATACGAAGAAGGGTGGAAAGGTAGTCTGCAATTACCTGGTGATGAGGAGATGTTTTATAGTAACAAATTTGGAGTACCGACCTCTAACGAAGAAAAAGAATTATTCAAAATATATAAGCAAAAATATGAAGAAGGTTATAAAGAAGGTCGTGCTTCACGATAAGAATATGTAACAAAACGTTATTTGTCATGGGATATATAGAGAAGAAAGTGCTCATGGAAGTACTGACAAGTGAAGGTGGGTTCACGGATGCAGAATTGTCATTTATTGACAAAACGCTTACAGAAGATGAACTAAAAGAAAGTGCCATTCTTGAACTTGTTGACATCAATAAGTTCGAGGAAAAAGGAATTTTGAAAAGGTTTTATCAAGTATGTGTGAATCATTGTTACTTTCCCCAATGGCTTAAAAACATAGAAAAAGGAATAGACCATGTATAATGGGGAGAACGTGCCCACTAACACGTTCATTGTGAGCCGAATGGTGTTGGTCGTGAGATTGACACCATTCATACTAAAAAACATAACGTGAAACTCTAACAGTCAAAAAAGCACAACAATATGAGTAATCAAACAGTAAAGCAAACATGGTGGCCGATAGTTTGCGCCATCTTCTTTTTACCTTTTATAGTTTTCTTCTATGTAGGGAAGAAGTGCAACGATAAAAAATGGCTGGCTATTGGTTCTGTGTTCTTAGTATTATTTGCTGCATTGCTTTCCATGTACGAACGGTTTCAAAATGAGACATGGTTTCAAATAGTACTTGTACCAACTTGGATATGTGGATTTGTTCTTGCTCGCTATTCATGGAACACATATAGAAAAGAGGGAGCATGGTGGCCATTAGTTTGTGCTATATTCTCTCTACCTTTTATAGTTTTCTTATACATAGGAAAGAAAGGAAAAAATAAGAAATGGCTAATATATGGTGCTATTTACCTTGCTGTATTTATCGCCATATTCGTTTTGATAAGTCAAAAACAAGAACAAATAGCTATGGCATTGCAGGCGCCATATTTTATTTGTGGTTTAATTCATTCTTGCTATTCATGGAAAGCATACCTAAACAAAAGCCAAGAATAAATTTGTATCAACAGTGGTGTTAGCCACGCTATCTACAAAAAACAGAGGTGACCAGAAACGGCTTATCTCTGTTTTTTATGTTCAGCTATAGGATAATAGTTTATTCAATTCTTCTCTGCTGTTGAACTGAAACACCTGTTCCCCGATTCTAATGTACCCCTCAACATCATCTATCGGCTCAAACAGACTCTTTAGTGATACCCCCAAGGCATTAGCCATCTTCTGCATAGTGTCGAGGCGACAATTACCCCCAAGGGCACGTGTTAAGGCTGCGGGGTCAACGCCCATACTTGCAGCCAATTCTTTCATTTGCAGTTTACGTTCCTTACATATCCTGCGAACGTTTTGAGATAGTAGATTCTCCATTTTCTTCCAATTTTGGGACAAAGTTACGAAAAATTGCTTGAAAAAACAAGAAAATTAGAGATAATTGAAAAATAAATCAAGAAATGTTTGGGGGTTTCA
>ERZ809477.28-NODE-28-length-17030-cov-13.177496_pt1 | contig 17030 bp, 21 predicted proteins | sample MGYA00521238_ERZ809477 | MGnify/ENA primary metagenome ERZ809477 (study PRJEB31581, sample SAMEA3312793) | metagenome | study: EMG produced TPA metagenomics assembly of the PRJEB8939 data set (Metagenomic analyses of Rumen microbiomes reveals... | reverse complement strand
TCCAGTCCTTAGACGGGTGTTCAACCATCTCCGCCGTCCAAAGGCGGTCTGAGGGCGTGAGAGAACAAAATAGAGCCATGTTTTGCTCAACATGGCTCTATGAATAAGAAATGGAGTTATAAGCCTATTGTTTTTGTTTTCTATATAGAAGAGGTATTTTGTGAGGTAAACGAGAAAGACACCTCACAACTTCATAATATCATAAATTCAAACATCTATTCAATGCAGGCATGAATTTATTCTTGATCTGTTGATTTTCAAAATACAAACATCCTATCTTATAGAATTCCGTTACCATTCGCATCTCATAGCTCGCTCTAGCTTGCTTGAAGATAGTCTGTTCGTTATGAACGCTCGTATCAAGCGCCACTCGGCATGGGTTCGTGGGATCGTAATCTTTAGAGATGAAAAGTAAACCTTCTCTATAATCTCGCCATACACCAAATTGACCGCCCTCTGTTGCAATAACAGCGAAGTTTTTGGCATGAGGAGTTCTCTTGCCAATAAAGCTCTTATCGTCTCGCAAGAATTCATTCTCGATGGCGAAGCGTCCGTAATCACTTCCGGCGATGAGCTTTCCGAATCGACTTTCTCTTTTGGCTTTCCGGTATTCTTCATTCTTCACATAATTCACTGCGATCAATCCATCTTTGAAAGTAGCAAATTCCGAATTATACGGAAGATGAATATCAAAATAATCCCAATAGGGATTCGTTGTACTAATAGCGTTTCCTAAGAGAAAAGCTCTGATATCTCGAAGCCTTGCTACAGTTTCGACAACATCCAAAAACTGAGTCACCTCATTTTGCAAATAGTGATAAGTACCTTTATCTATAATGAACTCATCAAAGATGATATTCTTGACTTTTGTGAAGCTGGTGGATTTCAAGATATTTGCCGTACTCAATGGAAACGCATATCCAATATTCACTCCATTACAAGTAAAAGTGGTTATCTTATTCTTTGATCCTTTCACTCTAAACTCATAATCTTCAAAAACTCCATTGTCCTGGAGCTGATTAAAGAATCCATTCAGAGACATATCTAGCTCTGTCTTGTATCTTCTCAGATATACGAATTCATTTTCATTCTTTAAGAAGTCATTTACAACGAACTTCTTCGCCCCGAAAGTTTTACCAACACCACGCTCGCCGATAACAAAATTCAGAAGCGCATTATAACTGACTAATTTTCCAAAGTCGTAATACATAAATAATTCCATAACAGGCGCTCCAATGTTGCCGTAAACAACAATACAGAGCGCCTAAAATCTTGCAGGATAAGAATTGATTTCATAGCACGAAGTCACTCGATAAGCCCAGCAGATGATTCTTCACCATTGACTGACTGCTGGCACTTACTATGATTTGAATCAAAGCACCCCACATGGGTATTATAACATCAAGATTTTACATACACGAAGTTCAAGCCATAAGTTCCAGCAGGTAAAGCATCTCTTGTCTTGATAATACCGTTCTCATAATAAACTCTGTATGTCTTGCTTGCGTTGCTTCCATCGGTTATGGTTAACCAAAGGAAATTATTGGGGTTTCTCGTTGGCATTCCACTGAGTAAAACAGCATAAGCATTGATACTTGCGCTTGTCGTGATATCCATATTTACAATAACTATATTGCCATAGCTCATTATCTTTCCACCTGTGTCAATGCTGACACTAGTGCCAGTGGTTACTGATGAAGTTAAATCGGTCAATGTCGGCAAGCTCGAAGATGTAATGAATCCGCTGTCATTTGTCAGGTCGCTGGTTTTGGTCGGAATTTGTCCAACGGTTGCGGCATCGCTAGCTGTCGTGCCGTCTGCTACATTCACGATTCGGCGCTTATTGGTAGATTTGCCAACCGAAACAGTTTCCGCTTCGCTAGCTTCTGATTGGTAACCGATGGCGGTTGCATTGGTCGCTCCTGTTAATACTTTGGCATATGGTCCAACTGCTGTGGAATAATTCGGAACGGTACTTGTAGAGTAACCAATAGAGAGCGAGTATTGCCCAGCACTTGCACTTGGTCCTAGTGCGACACCTTCTCGCTTGCTGGCGACTGCAGAGTCGCCGATAGCGACAGAGCGGACGGCGGAGGATTCAGCATTGAATCCGATTCCAACTGATTTATTGCCTTTGGATGCGCTAGTTTTCGACCCTATATGGACATATGGATTTAAGTTCGGGTTGCTGAAGGGGATATTGATACCTGCTTCCTTATCATCAGAGCTGTTCTTGACATAGATTGCCTTACGGATGACTTGATTCTCGATAGGGTTTTGCGATGTCCATGACAGTGCGCTGTCAACACTCGGCTCTGTTACAGTGGCTGTAGTAGTGCCATTCTTATCAGTGATTGAAATAGTGGCAGTGTTGCCAGACTTTGTTACTGTTGCAATTGGAGAGAATCCATCAGCTCCGTCTTGTCCATTCTGCCCTGCTGGTCCTGTTGCTCCAGTTGCACCTGTTGCTCCAGTTGCACCTGTTGGACCTTGTGGACCTGTAGCCCCTGTGTCACCTTTTGGACCCTGCGGTCCTGTGGCACCAGTATCTCCTTTTGGACCTTGTGGACCTTGAGGACCTGTCAATCCAGTATCTCCTTTCGGTCCTTGTGGTCCAGTAGCTCCCTGCTCTCCTTTCGGTCCTCTCGCTCCGTTGAACACATTTGCTGAAGTAGTTCCCTTAACATCAGTGATTGTTATTTTTGCACCATCGGCTTCTTGTGAGACTTTAGCGATTGGGCTGAATCCATCAACTCCACGAATCACGCTTCGTTCAGCGCTCACTCCAACATCAGTGCTTGAGTCATTTGATATATCAACCTGAACAACAGAATTTTGGCTTACATTGATTTCGGTTTCGTTCAGATTGTTATCCATGTAGCCTCCTGTGTCAGCTCGAACTTCCCTTTTGCTATGGTCGTAACCGCTCCGCTTTCTGTGACTTGTAAATCAAAAACATAGATGCCATATGGTAAGCCTTCAGTGTCGGCATTTTCGATTGTGAATCGCCACACTCCATTGCTGTCCATTGCCATCTGCTTGATGTTCTTTTGGATGATAACCTTTGGTGTATTGAATGTGCTTTTGACTGTGAAAAATATTGCTTCCGGGCGTGTCTTTATTGCTTGACCTTCAGTGTCTTTTCTTTGGAAAGTATATGACACTGTATCGCCTCTAGTTTGTTTGAGTGTATTCATGAATCCTCCTGATGAAATTATAGCATAGGAGAGGTGAACAAATTATTTATACAGCTAATGTTTATCTGTAAAATGATGTAATAATTACAACAAAAATCCGCATCCGGTGTATCTTAAGGCAGAAGTGTATTAGTTCTATTAAGCGGATACGGATGGAGGGATGAACAAGAGTAACGCTAATTCAGGACGGTTATTTTATACTGCCCTCCTCTACTATTTTACCACTTCCCCGACCACTTCCCCGATGATTTTACAGAAGGGGTAGTCAGGGGAGTGCTGACCCCTGTTATTAAGGCATATATCGCCAGGGCAGGGAAGTGAAGCCAACAGGGGTGACACTTTTTTCTATAGCTTCAGCAGGGAAGTGCTATATGTTATAATAATAGTGCCCTATGATATTGCATCATCATAGACTGTTCCTGGTTTAGAAAAGCCCTCCGAGATGTACCCTTTCAACTTGCTCTCGGAGGGTTTTTCCACACCCTTTTGCACCATGTGGAAAAGATTCCTATTGCAATGAATTATGTACCCAATTACAATTAAATTATATTTAATCGAAAGGGTACGACATAAGGTTTTGACTAAAAGTTTTCACTAAAAGATATTTAACAAGTAAATAAGGATTTCACTATGGAAAAAGAATTAGTATTGAAGCATATCAAAGTTGTATTCGCTGAACTGGAAGACAAAGGTTATGGCACTTCACTCACAATCGATGCCACTGATCCGTCTATTCAAGCACAGATTTCTGAGTGGGTAAAAGCAAATAATATCAATGGCGGAACAGCTCGCTTCAAAGACTATACCAATAAAGACGGCGAGACCACAAAGCAATACAATTTCAAGATTTCGCAATACACAGAGTTTTCTGGACTCGACATTAAAGAGCTTGGCTTTGGTGCTTTGATCAACCTCGTGGCTCGTCCATACAGCTATGACAACCAATTCGGCAAAGGCACTTCAGCAAGCCTTTCTGCTGTGTTCGTAGTTGAGCCAAAAGTTCACACCACAATGGATAAGATCGCCGAATAATAAACCGGGCAGGGTTATTCCCTGCCCTTTTATGAACATTTTTCAAAACTTTAGGAGAGAGGTAAATAATGAATAAATTAAGCCCAGAAATGAGTGCGGAACTGCGAAAAGCAGTCAAAGCATTCAATAGGAAGATTAAAAGACTAGAAGCAAAAGGTGTCACAGCATCATTGCTTCCGGAGAAGGCTTCAGCTAAGGCTTTGAAGAATGCTTATAAGGATAGTGAGTCACTCCAGAAGAGACTCGATATGATGGCTTCCTTTACATCAAAGGGAGACACCAGAAAGACTAAGAAAGGGGTAGTCGGCACTGAAGCCATGTTTGATTATCGCAAAAAGGAGAATGAAGCAAGCATCCAGCGGTACAAGGATCAGCTTGCTAGCGCTCAAGGTCAACGAACAAAATACAAGAGTCGCTTGCAGTCATACAAAACTAATCTCCGAACGAGAATCAAGTATCTCGGACGAGATCCAGAGAAAATGGATGCCAAAGAAGTAATGAGGCAATACCAAAATACAATGACTGATGAAAGGATGTATAAGAAGAATACAACCTTTAAGCAGAATTTTATGAATAAACTGGACGAATATGCAGAAATTGGCGAAGTCAATAAGCGGAAGGTGAATAGACTCAAGCGAAAACTCGATCAAATACCACTGGAGGATTTCTTTAGGGTTATTGATACCAATCCAGAATTCGAGCATATCCAGCAATATATCTTCGATAGTCCGACTAGAAAAGGTCAAAAGCGCTCCAGACCTCGCTATGAGCCGGAGGAGATAGCTGAGAACATTGATGACCTCCTTGCAAGTGTTGATGATATAATAGCAAATTCGTTATAGTATGAAGCGTTTCAGTTGTGACTTTGAAACCACAACAGACGCTGATGACTGTCGTGTGTGGGCTTTTGCATGTTGTGAAATAGGAAACTCGGATAATTTCTTCTATGGGAATTGTATTGAGGATTTTATTGAATGGTGCGCTAATCCGAAGGAGAATGTGACATGCTACTTCCATAATCTCAAATTCGATGGGAGCTATATCTGCGACTACTTGATGACTCATTCCTTTACACATATCGAGAATAAGAAGGAGCGAGCGGATAATACCTTCACAACGCTTATCACTGATATGGGTCAATGGTACAAAATTGAGATATGGTTCACAGTCAAAGGTCATAAGGTCAATAAAGTGACCATCCTTGATTCGCTCAAGATATTGAACTTCTCTGTCGATTTCATTGCATCAAAGAAGGGCTTCAATCTTCCACAACAGAAACTGAAAATAGATTACAAAGCGAAGCGAGAGATCGGTCACCAGCTTACACCTGAAGAGGTTGCATATATTCATAATGATGTATGGATCATGGCGGAAGCGCTGGATATCATGTTCAATCAAGACCTGAAGAAGATGACGATTGCTTCGGATGCGCTGAACTCATTCAAGGAGATGTGCCCTAGTTTTCGCTATCTATTCCCTCCTCTTTCTCCAGATGTTGATGAAGATATCCGGCAATCATACAAAGGAGGGTTCACCTATGTATCGGACAAGTATGCAGGCAAGATTGTTGAGAATGGAGTCGTGTTGGATGTCAATTCATTATACCCTAGTAGGATGCACTTGGAATGGATGCCGGTGGGAAAAGCTGAGCCATTTCGAGGAAAGTACAAAGAAGACAAAACTTTTCCATTATATATCCAGAAGCTTGAGTGCATCTTTGACATCAAGCCTGATAGAATTCCATCCATTCAGATAAAGCATTCACCATTTTTCAGGGATAACGAATATCTCAAGTCCAGCAATGGCGAGATCGTCTCTTTGATGCTCACAAAGCCAGACATGGAGCTTTTCTTTGAGCAATATGATGTGGAAGTTCTAAGCTGGGAGGGTGGCTACATGTTCAGACAAGAAAAAGGAATATTCGATGATTATATCAATCACTGGATGGAGTCAAAGATTCAAGCGAAAAAAGATGGAAATCAAGCTCTCTATCTAATCTCAAAGCTGATGCTCAATTCTCTATATGGTAAATTCGGAACAGGATTGACCGGACGGAAGAAAGTGCCTCAGCTCATAGATGGAAAAGTCCACTATGTAATAACTGAAGAAGAGACAAAAGAAGGTGTATATCTTCCGGTGGCAAGCTTTATCACAGCATATGCGAGGAAGTACACCATAGAGACATCTCAAAAGATCAGAGACTGGAGCAAGAAGCACAAAGGATTTGATGCTTATTGCTACAGTGATACAGACTCGATCCATGCGATGCTCGACAAAAATGACCTTGCATTATTGTGCGACATTATAAAAATTGACGATTATGAGCTTGGAGCATGGGCTTTTGAAGATTCCTGGAAGAAAGCGAAATTTATCCGACAGAAGTGCTATATCGAGATGGACGAAGAAGATGATATTCATGTCACAATTGCTGGATTCCCTAAGAAGCTCGGTCACCTGGTCAATTTCGACAATTTCAAGATTGGCTTCACGACAGCGGACTTTAGTGATGAAGAGATAGGCGAAGCTGGGAGAAAGCTAAGATATAAGCGAGTCAAGGGAGGTGTCCTTTTGGTTGATACCGATTTCACCCTGAAATAATGTTGTAAATAAAACAATAGAATTTTGTTGACATTCACAACCGCTTTGGTATAATTAAGATATAAGCTAAAGAAGAAAGGGTACAAAATGGAAAAGAAAACAGCAACACTAACTGAAGAAGAATGGAATACTATCATCAAAGGACTCCATAATCTATATCTTCGCTATGGCGGATATTATGAAGATGATGAAGTCTATGAATTCAATTCGGAGCTGGATGAAGTTATTCAGCATATCAAGGAGCAAATCAATGAAGCTACGCAATAAAAAGACAGGGGAGATAGCTACAAAAATAGATGTTTCGCAAGACTTTAGTGGCATATGGGTATTAGAAAATAAACCAAGATTTTATCGTACCCTTGCTGGACTCAACGAGGAATGGGAGGACTACACGCCGCCCGAGCCACTCATCAAAGACGAGAAAATTCGCAAGGCGGTACGAGCATGGGCAGAAGTCAACTCTATCAAGAAAGCCTTATATGCCGAAAGACTGAATAGAAGTCTATGTTGGTTGACCGATATGGGCGATGAGGATTTTTCTATTAAGCTTGTCGGTTGGATACCTACGCTTAAAGATGATGAAGATTACACCATCACCGAACTCTGCGGAGAGGAATAATGAAAATATTCTCACACGAATCCCCTGAATACATCTGGACTAATCCAAATGGAGCTTGTGAGTATTCCAAGGAGATTGTGAAATACTTCATTCCGAACATCAAGACAAATCGGAACTGGGTGACCATCAATGTCAAAGGACACGCTTATGACCACTCGATTGTCTTTATTCACTATAATTTTGACCCTTCAATATATGAATGGCTCAAGAATTATGATGATTTAATTCTAGTCTGTTCACTGCCTGAAACACTGGAGAAAGTAAAGGAATATGGTTATCCCATCCTAGTACCGCTCTCAATTCCAATTGAGGAAGTGAAGAAGTACCGAGTGGAAAAGAAGACGAAGGTCAAAGCCTATGCTGGTCGCAAAGGCAAATATGCCAGCGTGAATGCTCGGAATTGTGATAGAATTGAGGATTTGCCAAGGGATGAATTCTTGAAGAAGATGGCGGAATATCAATATGTCTATGCCGTCGGACGAACAGCACTCGAAGCGAAAGTTCTGGGTTGCAAAGTATTAAGATATGACCCACGCTTCCCAGATACAACTCGCTGGAAGGTGATGGACACCATGGAAGCGGTCAAGATATTACAAGAAGAATTAGATAAAGCAGAAAGGGAAAAAGTTGCAGATAATAACGCCCCTATGAGGAACCTAGATAGGGGGGTTACTGTAACAAATATAGAAAGGAAACACATGGCAGGAACAAAAGAAGGTGGAAAGAAGGCAAGTATTACTATTAAGGAGAAACATGGTGAAGACTTTTACAAAAGAATCGGAAGCAAGGGCGGAAAATCTGGAGACCATTCAAAGAGCGGATTCGCCTCGAATCCTGAACTTGCAAGAGAAGCAGGTCGCAAAGGCGGAAAGAAAAGCCGTAGGGGTAAAAGTAAGAAAAACAGCGAAGAGACTAGGGTACAAGAAAATGAAGAAAAACGATAGAATCCAAAAGCTAGAGGATGACTTAGACAAAGCTCTTAGTCTCGTAATCGTTGGATATGTCATCGACTTCTTACTAATTTTATTTCTAATTTTGAAAGGGTAACATGTTATTAAATCTCTCAATTAAAGAAGTGAAGCTTATTCGTCAGGCCATTGATGCACTCGTCAGGGAAAGCATTTGGGATGAAGCGGAGGAATACGCTCCAATACTTGAGAAACTAGATAAGGAAATAGAATATTATGATTTTGCGACACAAGAAGACTAAACGCTTATACAATTTCGATAAAATGACCACTGAAGATAATGGACTCAACTGCACGCTCGACTTGATGCTCTGGTTTAGAGACAAAAATGGCAAAGTAAAGCACGCAGGGAGAAGCTTCACTTATTCGAGCTTTGAATCTATCAAAGATCTTCTTGATGGGTTTGAGGAACTTGCTGGACTTTGCATTGACGAGAAAAATTTCGAGGTATATGAGAAGGACGGAGATAAGTTCATCATCTAAGTGCTATAATTAAAGCATGAAGGAATTTATCTGTTCACTCCTTAGTACTATCGGATATCTCTTTATCTATCTAGTAGGCGGATGGGATGTGGCATTGCAATGTCTGGTGATAGCGATCGCTTTAGATTATATAAGCGGACTAATGAAAGCATATATCAATAAGACCCTCTCTTCCAGAATCGGAATGAGAGGGCTTATCAAGAAGCTGGGGCTTCTTATTATTGTGATGGTCGGCACTCTAGTAGATCGGACAACAGGAAACACTGGAGCAGTGCGGACACTCGTAATTTATTACTTTGTAGCGAATGAGGGCTTATCCATTCTGGAGAATCTTGGGCAAGCTGGAATCCCTATTCCACAATCGGTCAAGAAAGCTCTCAAAGCATTAAAGAATCAGGAGGTAAAATGAGCTGGAAACAGGTCAAGACTTTTAATGTTGGTAAAATGGGAACCAGAAAAAACTGGTGTTTGATGAATGCTAGACTTGGTTTTGGAATCAATACAGGAAAATATGCAAGCGCTAAAGCCGACATGGAAGCACAGCGCCGAAACGGTACTCTTCACACTGGGTATCCGCCTTCTAATATCAGCGTACCTGTGTACCTTGATACATCTTCTCCTTATGAGCATGTTGTAGTATGCGATCATGGGAATTATTATTCTGATGGTGTTTTGATCTCTAAGCCAAAAGGGTTATTCGGATGGGGTGAATTGTGTGATGGTGTTCGAGTAGTCGAGTGGGTAGGAGACAACCGAAAGAGTGTGAAAGAAATCGCTCAAGAGGTCATCGCTGGAAAATGGGGAAATGGATATGCAAGAAAGAAAGCTCTTGAGAAAGCTGGTTATGATTTCAACACTGTGCAAAACTATGTGAATAACTTACTCACCAAAAAGCAGAAATCTAATACACAGATCGCCAAAGAAGTCATTGCTGGTAAGTGGGGAAATGGATATGCTAGAAAAATAAACCTAGAGAAAGCTGGGTATAATTACAATGCAATTCAAGCCATTGTGAATACTTTACTCAAATGATAGCGAATCAGACACTAGTAGCATCTGATGGATACGAAGTGGCACTCTTTCCGATGCCGTATCTTTACATGACTCAGGATGAAGGTGGGGATTATTCTCACCTGGGTACATATAACATCGACTTCATAGGATATAACGGATCAAGCGTTGTGTACAATGCTCCCATCTATGCACCATGCACGATGAAGGTACTGAGTTACCATCCAGGAGAAACTGGTGGAAACGCTGTCATCTTTCAATCCGTCAATAAGGTACATCTTGCCAATGGAGAGCTAGATTATATGTGCATCATGTTTATGCACTGTAATAATCCGCCATACACCACAACCGGGCAAGTAGTGAATCAAGGTCAACTATGCTATCGGACAGGAACATATGGGTATGTTACCGGCGATCATGTACACTCCTGTGTCGGTCAAGGTCAAAATGCTGTCTTCGTTCAGCGCCCTAGTGGGAATTATGATCTCTCTAATAGGATTCACTATTGGGATGGTGTCTATGTCAATGACACAGGGATCATTGTCGGGTACAATCATGACTGGCGAGAATGGAATGGGGAGCCTTATGTTGAAGACAAGAGCGAAAAGAAGCACAAGTTTCCCTGGGTAATTGCATGGAATCACTGGGATGGGTATAATTAAGGTATGACTGACGAAGAATTGATTAAGATTACCGATTCAATGCAAGAGAAACTGGGCGAGAGCGCTGGTGTTATTGCGGATGATATCGGATTACTAATAACTGGCAATGCCAATACGCAAAAAGCCCTTGTAGCAAAGGACGAAGAAATTAAGAGACTAACATCCACCAATGAAAAATTGGTTCTTGCGAATGGGAATTTATTGAAGCAGATTCCTGTAGAAAAGTCTTTGCCTCCTCAAAAGGATTCGGAAGTCGAACAACCCACAAGCATCTCGCTGAAAGATGCTTTTGATGCTCGTGGCAATTTTAGAAGATAATAAGGAGAAAAACATGTCCGCAAGTACAGGGCTTATCACTGCCCTCAATAAAATGCGTGAAATGTCGGTGAAGGAAGGGAGCATCTATCATCAGTATGTTCCAACCATTACGGAAGACACTGACATTTCTAAATTCGGCGAAGTCATTCTTGATTCGAGCTTGACTCCAGTCTATAATGAATTCTTCCATCTCTTGAAGCGCATCGCTTTCTTTGCAATTGAGAACAAGCGCTTCGCTAATCCTTTGAGCTTCCTCGAAGGTGCTAACATGCCACTCGGTTGGGCTGGTCAAAATGTCCATGTCAACCCTGCTCATGGTCGTGCCTTCAATGTTGAAGACTTCGCTGGTCTTCTTCAAAAGTATGAAGCTGAGTATATGGTTGAATACTTGAATGTCAACATGGATAGGCAATATCCTGTCACGCTAACCCGTGCCAAGATTAAGAGCGCCTTTACTTCATGGGGTGATCTTGAAGCCTTCATTGAGGGCATCATTAACAGCCTTTACAACGGCGCCGAGATTGATGCTTACAATTACACGAAAGCTCTTGTCACAGGTGCATATTATGGCGGTCGCATTGTCCAAGAAGTTGTTACCGCTCCAACCACTGAAGCAACTGACAAAGCCTTTGTCAAAACTCTTCGCAAGCTTTATCGCAAATTCCAACTTCCATCAAGCGATTACAATGCTTGGAAATTGGTCAACGGTGATGAAGCTAAGGCTGTTACGACTTGGACTGATGCATCTGACATCGGTGTCATGATTACTGCTGATATCGAGGCTGAGATTGATGTTGAGGTTCTAGCTTCTGCATTCAATATGAGCAAAACTGACTTCATGGGTCGTGTTGTGGTTGTAGATAACTTTGATACTTACAACGATGATGGCACGCTCAATAAAAGCGGTGAAGCCATTCAAGCTGTTATCTTTGATCGCAACTTCTTCAAGATCAAGACTCAAGATAACGAAATGGATGAGTTCTATAATCCAAATAACAGAACCTGGCAATATTACCTGAATGTCAATAAGATGTATAATACATCTCTCTTTGCCAACGCTGTTGCCCTAGTTACAGAAAAGGGTTACGGTTCAGGTGATGAATCTGGTGATGCTTCTGGTGATACTTCTGGTAATACTCCAGCAACCAGCCAATAATTTGCTATAATATATAAAAGAGCCACTGGCGATGCCCACCCTAGCTAGTGGCTTTTTTGTTATAATGAAATTATGGCAGTGACACCAAATACAGACTTGTACTTGCTAAAGTGTCCTCTGGAGGCTGATAATCAGCATCAGATGAATTTTGCCAATGCTACAAGTCAATATAATTATTTTTCGAGTCTCCCAAAGGTGGAGGCTGAAAATTTCACATATCAGCGGAAGGATTCAATCATTCGCTTCCCAGAGCATATTGATAACATCATGACATACAACTATGTCATGTATCGCAATACCGCCTATGGAAATAAGTGGTTCTATGCTTTCATCACTGATATGCAATATATCAACGATAATATGACAGCTATCACCATCAAGACAGATAGCTGGCAAACCTGGGGACTCGATGTAACTTTGAAGAAGAGTTTTGTCGAAAGAGAGCATGTCTCGGATGATACATTCGGAAAGCACACAGTGCCAGAGAATCTCGATGTTGGCGAATATGTCTGTAATGGAACACCCACAAAGCTGTTATATGCCAAAGCTGATGACTCGGATTATTCCCCTGTGGTATTATTCCAGGTTACAAAGACAACTCTAAAAGCGACAGGAATGAGTGATTACACATTCCCTTCTGCATCAAAGGGAGTGCATAACGGAATTCCGCAAGGTTGTGGATGTTTTGGGCTTAGGCTGACTCGTAACACAGTTGGCACTATTCATTCGGTATGTGGGGTCTATGATTCATACGGAGCTGGTGATGCGATTGTGTCAATCTCGCTCGTGCCATACTATTCAGCAGGTGCTTGGAATACAGGCACAGACTCACAGGGCAATAGTTTTCTTATTCCAAAAGACACCTGGGCTTCAGGTGTAATGGCGGAAGATACGCTTGCAAGAAATACCACTCTGGATGGTTATACTCCGAAGAATAATAAACTCTTCACAGGTGAATTCAATTATCTATATCTATCCAATAATGCTGGAGCGGATATTACTTATCACTGGGAGAATTTCGATGATGGGGATATGGATTACAGGATTGTCTATACCATTGACCAGGGTGGCGGAATCAAGCTATACCCAACTAACAGCATAAAATCCTCAAGGAGTGTCAGTCTCGGAGACGGATGGAATGAAGGAGTGCTTGGGGCGAAGCTTCCAAATATATCTTGGTCGAGCGATTACTATCTCAACTGGAAAGCTGTGAATGGCAAGAATATCGAAGTACAGACCGCTTTGAGCGCTGTTGGATTCGCCTTCAATAACCTGAATGGAAGCAATACCTTATTCAACATGCTAGATTATGCCTCCAATGTGGCAAGCACAATGCAAGCGGTACGACAAGCTGAAATGACACCTCCTCAAGCTAAGGGAAATACATCCGCTGGAGATATTGCATTTTCTAACTTTGAATCCGCTTTCACCTTTAGAAAGATGAGCGTACGGTCTGAATATGCCCAGCGCATCGATGACTATCTGAGTGCTTTCGGATATCGGGTAAATGTGTTCAAAGTACCACAATACACCTCAAGAGCTTCATGGAACTTCCTCAAGACTAAAGGAGTAGCTATTGAAGGAGATATACCGCAAGCGAATATGCAAGAGATCAAGGAGATGTTCAATAACGGTGTAACAATGTGGCATAATCCAACTTATTTCATGGATTATTCCCAGACAAATAACATAGTATAATAAGGATAGAACATGGCAAAAAGATTCAAGTATCGCAGTCGAGAAGGTCTTACAGATACCGTCCTAATAAATAACGATACATATATAGACTATCTTGAACGATTCAAAAAGATTGCTATGAGCATCTTCGACTGGGTGAATTTGCCCGACTCCATGGATGCTCGCTACATTGAGAAATGCTTGTACTATTTAGGGAGTGCAGGTCTTCTCCATACAGAGGAATATGGCTTCATCAACACAAAGGCAACTCCAGCAGGTGATTTCAACATCTATGGATTGCCAACGATGATTCAATGCTATTCCTATTCCTTCAACGAACAGCGAAGGATGTACTCTGGCTTGACTGGTACGGATAACGATATCAATAGCGAAGCGATTCTGGTGATGAATAACTGGGAACGCATTCCAACAGCGAACACGATGGAACTCTTCGCTATGCGCTTATACGAAGCGGAGCGAGCTTGCGACATCAATGTCAAAGCTCAGAAGACTCCTGTGCTTCTCTTGATTGACGAAAATCAGCGCTTCACAATGAGAAATCTCTATGAGCAATATGATGGAAATACCCCGGTAATATTCGGAGATAAGAATCAGCTCAGCTTAGACTCGATCAAAGCAATTAAGACGGACGCTCCATTTGTCGCTAATGACATCATGCAATACAAGAAGGAAATCTGGAATGAAGCGCTCAGCTTCTTGGGTGTCAATAACCTGAGCGAAAAGCGTGAACGCTTGATATCTGATGAAACGAACACGAACAATGAGCTGATCAACCTCAATCTCATGAGCTATCTAGCACCTCGCAAGAAAGCATGCGAGCAATTCAATGAGAAGTATGGTTTGACAGGTGACAAGGCGATTGATGTCAAAGTCCGGTCTGATCTCGATAACATTATCAAGAGGAGCGCCTCTGTTGTGGTAGATGAATATGCAGATAAGGTAATTGAAGAAGAAACGCTCAAAGAAGCAGGAGTGGAGGCAAAAGATGAGTAAATACACAGTAGAACTCCGAAGAATAATCGAATCGAGGGGTGAAGAAGAAGTCCTCGGTTGGTTCATGGATTATGAGCTAACAGATTATCTAACTCAAGAAGAAATCAATGTCATCATGGAGAGGGGTACATGGAGCAAGGAAAAGCTTGCTCATAAAATCATTGATCATTATTACATGCGAGAAATTGGCTTTGAAACAGTTGGGCTTTTCAAGCATCAAGCGAAAGTTGCGATGCAAGAAATCATGGAGGAAAAATTACCTCTGATTTATTCATCGGCAATCAAATATGATCCGCTCATAAATGTCGATTTCACTGAGGAATACACAGGGCAAAATGCCGGCAATTCGACGAGTAATAGCAACGGATTGACAGTTGCCTCTGATACACCTCAAGGCGAAATCAGAAAGAGTGAAATACTAGCTGGCAAGTACGCATCAAGTACGAGCGCAACTGACATGGACGATACAACAGCCACCACTGGCTCTGAAAGCTATACAAAGAGAACAAAAGGAAACTCGGGCATCTCAGCCACAGCACAGCGGATGGTTCAGCAGTATCGTGAAAATATTATAATGATAGATAGAGATATCATAAAAGATTTATCATCTCTATTTATGTCAATTTATTAAGAAAGGATAATATGGCAATAGAAAAATCTAACCCTGTACCACCATTTGTATCGTATTGTGCGACATTGATTCCAACAGTCTTTGATAACTCTTTGAGCTATTACGAAGCACTATCGGCTCTTGCGAAATGGCTTCAGGATAACGTGGTTGATGTCATCAACAATAACGCAACTGTGACCGAAGAATATGCAAAGCTTGTCGAAGAGTTGCAAAGTTATGTTGAAAATTACTTTGAGAACCTCGATGTCCAAGACGAGATCAATAATAAGCTCGATGAAATGACCGCCGATGGCACGCTTGAAGAGATTATCGGACATTATATTACTAATGACTTTGTGACAAAGACCACATATGCGACTGCAGAGGTAGGTGGTGCTGTGAAAGTTGGCGAAACCCTAGAAATCAGCGCCGATGGTGTGCTTGATGTTGCTGAAAGCGTTGATTACATTCCAATGGAATTCAAGACGGTACGCTATCAAGGAACAGGCGGTTATAGCACTGTACACTATGCGAAGATCGAGGCTGGTAACTATCCAAAGCTTACACTTGCTAATGACACGATCAACACTGTTCAGCTAGGCGGAGATAATGCACTAGACAACAAATCAACATTTGCAGTAAATGCTGGGCGCTTCAATGTAGATACATCCGCAACCGCTGGCGTGATTATTGTAGATGGCGAGATTAAGAAGCAGAATGATTCCACAGTGTCTGGTAATGAAATACTTTACATGACTGCGGATGGCATCCTTCATAGTGTAACTTATACCACAACGGCAAATCAGCTCCTTGCACTAGGCGCTGTCTGGGCTGTTGAAGGTTGGTATCCATTCATTAAGGATGGTGCAGACTTGACTGGCTCTCGAGACCCAAGCGACTATCAACCGAGGAGCATCATTGCACAGGATGCTGAAGGTAATTATCTAGTCTTCGTGTGTGGCGGACGGTCATACGCTGAAGCTGGCATGAGCGCAGTGGACTGTAAAAACTTCGCTTCATCTTTGAGCTTTGTTCCTGTTTTCATGTACAACCTTGATGGTGGCGCAAGCACGAACTTCATTGAACATGGACAGAGGATGAACACCCTGGTTGATAACACAGATAGACCTGTAGCAAACTTTATTTCATGGATTTCTAGCACAGCGAAAGATAATGGTGTATTCAAGAGTGCCAATACTTCTGATCATAAATCCTTGCAGAACATGCGTGCATCTCGTCCAATGAATATCAAGAGCCAAATATCATTTGGTACTAATGTTGCAGATTCTCTAAATACCACTGTGTTGGCATTAGGTAATATGATAATAGCAAATATCGATGTTACAGTGAGCGCCACCTTAAGCGCATATGACAATGTTGTGACAGGATTGCCTCACAATGCTACAACTGATTCACACTTTGTCTTCAGAAAGGCAGACAGCGATGACACTGCTGACTTATACATCAGTAATCTCGGAGCATTGCGTGTCGCTGGGAGCAACACATTGAGCGCAGGGCGATGGTTCGGAACTGTGATCTATTCAACAGATAGCGGACGAACTCAAAGCTCTAATCCAGAGTAATACATTAAGCCACCTATTTAGGTGGCTTTTTTGATGCCCCTCACAGCCCCTCAGACCGCCTTTGGACGGCGGAGATGGTTGAACACCCGTCTAAGGACTGGA
>ERZ809477.27-NODE-27-length-17234-cov-6.656499_pt1 | contig 17234 bp, 12 predicted proteins | sample MGYA00521238_ERZ809477 | MGnify/ENA primary metagenome ERZ809477 (study PRJEB31581, sample SAMEA3312793) | metagenome | study: EMG produced TPA metagenomics assembly of the PRJEB8939 data set (Metagenomic analyses of Rumen microbiomes reveals... | reverse complement strand
AAATGCCCCGGTTTGTTATTTGCTACTATTAATATCTTCATTATTATTTTGTTTTAATAACATTCCACAATAGTAAAATGCCAATGGCAACACCAAATACAAGAGCATTAGGAATGCGTTGGAGAACCTTTGATTCCTGCCATTTGGAAAGACCATAAAAAGAAACAATATATGTCAAAGGTATGTGTGGCATCACTTTACGTAGTTCCAGACTTGCAGCAACCATACCAGTAGCCAACATCTCTACCAATAAGAATATGGTAATAGGAAGTAGTTCTAGAACTCTGTTTCTAAGTATAAGATAAAGTCCTCCTAAAAAAGGGAAAATCATGAATAGCCTATAAGTCAAACCTGCACCATAAAATTGAATGGTTGATGGCCCTGTCTCATGCTTAGTGAACAATGTCGGAAAAGGTCCGAAGAAACCACCGAATAAGTTGACGAAGATATTAAAGCCACCCGAATATGCTTTGGCATTACCACTGAGCTCGTTCTTCTCTTCATAACTGGTAGAATATCGGTCTGCCATATCCATCATGTATTTTAACGAAATGACCAAGCCAACAATTACTGCTATATAGAAGAAAAAAGACAATGCACTGCCATGTTGTTTGACGGCAATATATACAGCAAACGATATGATAATAAATGCAGCAACAGCGGGTCGGAAGAAAAACAGAAGAAACAAAAACAATACGGCAAAAGGATATGCATGACTATTTTCCTGGTGTATGCCCCTGCAAAGATGATACATAGTGCAAATGACAAGAAATACAAATAACGACTCCTTGAGGAAAGTGCAATGAAACATAATGAGAAATGATGACGTTCCGTATGCCATTGCCCCTACAAAAGCGTATGCTTCAGGCATATAGTGTCGTCCAATGCGGAAAAGTAGCACTGACGATATGGCACCCGTCAACATGTATGAAAAGTTGAGAAAGAATTTACTGGGTATAATTGACATGAGGAAACTGTCAAATAAATAGGCTCCCCAGTCATCAAATGTTTTTTTGCTCATTAAATATTCTGCATTCTCTAAGAAGCCGACATCATTTGCCCTCATACTTCCTTTATAGTAAGCCATGGCATCTTTCTTCGTGAGCATAAAAGTATCACCATCGAAATATTCAGATAAGGACATAAAAACCACACCAAGTATAATACTGTAGGTTAACACGGTAACGAATAGTGTTTTTTCAGCAAACCCTCCTCCCTCGTTTTGAGCAAAGAACAGCAGCAAGGACATCTGCGAGACAAATGCCACCATGGTACCTAATGCCATCAGGTCAAAAGAAAATTGGTTAGTCCAAATGCCTATCAGGCTGATGGTCAGCAGTCCAATGATGAAGATGCCATGATGCCACTTATACAACATTATCTTTTGATCTGGTTCCGTAATTGCCAATACCAGCCCAATAGGTAGAAAGTCGCCTTTGCGCCCAGCAGTTGTATCATCTTTGCCACACGTTGTGACTTTGGTGTAGAAGCATATTTCAACAAGTAAATATGTCGCTGTAGGATGTCAAATGCTGCAGCCTTTTCCTCTGCTTTGAGCTGATGATAAGCGTAGCCTCTACTGACCCACATATCAGAAAGATAGATCCTTATGGTCGCAGCATTTTGGCAACCCATGTCACATTGTTCCTTCCAATAGGAAAAAATCTTATCATAGCTTTCGTAAACACGGAGGGAAGCAGAGGTGCTGATGCTGTTTTCATGATGGTAATAACCGTAGAAATCCATATTCAAGAAGGCAACTGTCTTAACGCATTGCCAAAGGTGCAAGCTCCAAAATACATCTTCACTGATATACCCCATGGGAAAATAGATTTCGTTGTCGATCAAAAGCATTCTTCGCACTAACAGGAAACAGGCGCTCATCCGGAATTGTTGTGACTCAACAAGATGTGAGAACACAGATTTTGAATCAGGCAATGCCGCAATTCTATCTACGTCATAATCTGCCGTAGTTGTTCTTTCATGACCATGCCAGATATGGACATTTTTGAATACTATCAAATCATTTCCAACACCGCCATTCTGCATCAACACCTCTAGCCCATTATCAAGTAACCATTCATCATCAGAATCCAAGAAAATAATGTATTCCCCTGTAGCCTGACTTATGCCTGTATTACGAGCACCGGAAAGACCTTGGTTCTCCTGATGAATGACACGAATACGCTGATCTGAAAGGGCTAATTGGTCACATAATTCACCACTATTGTCCTTACTACCATCATCTACAAGAATTATTTCCAAATCCTTATAGGTCTGTCGGAGCACCGACCGAACGCAACGCTCAAGATAGAGCCTGACGTTATATACAGGTATGATTACACTTACCTTCATAATTAAATGTTGGTATGCAGTTTATATAGCATATGCTTTTGTTCGATTCCGCATATTATAATAAATACCAAGAAAGAATGCTGTAAATCTTATTCCGAATAGGCGTTCCATTTTAGCCACAAACCTGACTCTTGGAGTTAACGCATGACCCAGTAAGTCAGAATGTCTTTGAAGAAAGTCAAGAGCTTTCGGTTTGTCTTCTGCATTCAAAGAAGAATAGACGTAGCCTCTATTCACCCACACATTGGCCAAATAAGCCAAAATGCCTTCACTATTGTTACAACCTTGACTACATCTCTCTTTCCAATATGAAAATGACTTTTCATAATGAAGATAAGGTACAAATAAGTTTTTTCGAGTGGTCATACTCCCCTCCCTACGGTAATATGCATATAGATAGAGATTTATCAGTTTTACTGTACGTAAATGCTGCCAAAGTTCAAAATGCCAGTAGAAGTCTTCGCCAATTAGACCCTGTGGAAAATAGACATGATAATCCAACAACAGTTGGCGTCGCACCATCACAAGCCACGACGTAAGGTGCATCTGCTGTGTTTTGACGAGATAGGCAAACAATTTCTGTGCATTCGGAATCTTTGCAACAGTTTCCAGATTATACGGGGTAGCTTTAGTCCTTCGGTCGTCTTTCCAGATATTGACCTCTTTGAATGCCACCATGTCGATTTGGGGGTCACAGTTGTCAATTAAAGTCTGTAATCCATCGTCAAGCAACCAGTAGTCATCGGAGTCAATAAAAACAATATACTCACCCCTCGCATTGTCTATGCCAGTATTACGAGCTCCCGATAACCCCTTGTTCTCTTGATGAATTACAACGATGCGTGAATCTCCCTTAGCTAATTCATCACACAACTTGCCGCAATCATCAGGACTTCCGTCGTCAACAAGTATGACTTCAAAATCTTTGTATGTTTGGCATAAAACAGATTTTACACAACGCTCCAAATATTGTTTGACGTTATAAACGGGAATGACAACACTGACCTTCATAGTTACATAATATTTATTTCTTCTGCCCTCACCATCTTGTAACCCTTTATCTGGACTACTAAGAGGTGGAGGGTTGTATCCTTAACGAAGGCTTGAACCTTGGGGGCTTGAGCATATTGACGGATTTGACGTGCAGCATTATCCCATTGCTCTTGTGCCATGGTCTCATTGTCTTCTTGCTTCAGGTATTTCAATTCTAAAATATAACTATGCTCAATCATGGGATAACGCTCCAGGTCTGGCATGAGGAAGAAGTCACAATAGCCATGGTTAAGTTCCATTTCAGGGGCTGTGAGATAATAGGAATTCAATGACAAATAAGCAGTCATAAAGCCCTGAAGGTTACGTTCGCCCTCAATCAACTGTCGAACGCTGGTCGTATTCTCATAAGCATCAGTTATCTCCTTAATCATTGGTCGCCAGTTGCCGTCGAGTGCTGCGTCATCAAAGGCATTGCTCAACTTTCGTGTGTCAACGGTCGCGATTTCTTGGTATTGTCTAAAAAGATAATCGTAATATTGTTTCCGTACGTTGTTATTGGGGATAATCAGTTTTGTTGTGGCACCACGTACTCCACCGATGGTGAGCATACCATAATAGAACAGTAAACTGACGAAGTTCTCAGCGTTGGCCATATCCTTGGCAGGGAACGATTCTACAGGCTTTTCATAGATGAAGCCATTCTCTGCAATCTCGTTAAGGAGGCCACGGCGGTTTCCATCAAGTTTGTCAAGCTGAAGTAACTTGTTCATCTTCGTGTAGTCGGTGCGAGTGTTAACATCAACCATCTCTTTCGGACTATGTCCTGTTTGAATGACGCACCTCAGATAGTAGCTCACCATATCGCAATTGAACAGTTTCGGATCTGCATACACTACGCTTTCTGCAAAGCAGTAGTTGTCGTACCATGGCTTCATTTCAGCAATTAAGGCTTCCTCGTCGCCCTTGAGCATGCCAGTCCCTTGATAATAGTGTATCATTTGGCGTACATCTTCCTCCGAAAAACCTAACATCAGGTTGAACAGCGGGTTCATCGTGATGTTCGAGGCAATATTATAGCCGCTAGTAACGTCGTCCATCGTCACGGGACTTACACCCATCATCAGAATGCGTGAGAACATTCCTTTAAACAACTTGAATACGTCACGATAGAATCCCGAAGCATGGGTCAAAGCATGATATACCCCTTCTCCTTTTTCGTTGAGGACGGTATTGGTGAAGTTGTCGTACTCATCGATAATAAGATAGAGGGGATAACCCTTTATCTTCGCCATATTGTCAATATAGCTGAACTTCAGTCGAAAAGACGCCTTGTTATGACCGTTGGCGGCATATCCTTCATCGTAGTAGCAAGCATAGCGGTCAATGAAATCATCAAGCATCAGGTCACAATACCCGCTGAAATCATTCTCAAGGTTCTTCGCGTCGCCTTGAACACGTGAGAAATCCAAGTGTAGTACTTGATAATTACCACATTCCGGCGTTGGATTGTCTTTAATCCACAACCCGTCGAACAGCGTATCGAAGTTGTTACGTTCGTTGATGTCATAGTAGGCTCGCATCATACTCAAGAAGATGCTCTTACCGAACCGACGGGGACGGATAAAAAACAGGAAATTACCCTGATCCTCCATCAGTGGAAGGAACATGGTCTTGTCAACAAAGTACTTGTTTTCGCGGCGTAACTGCTTAAAATCTGAAATGCCGTAGGGAATGAGCCTTGTTCTTGATGACATTGCTAATAATATTTCCTTTTACTCTATAAATGGTGAACGCTATTTTACTTACTGCGTTTCATCTTGATAAGGATATTGTAGACGGTCCCCCAGAAGTACCGCCAGTCAGTGAGGAACGGATGCTTTAAATAAGACTCAATGTAACGACGCTCCGATTCTTGAATTTCATCCAGCCCTACAGGGGTCTTCTTCTCATAATAGAAAGGCGGCAACATGCCTGGCTTTACCTTGGTGCGAAGGATTTGCATCTCGGGAGTGTAGAGTGAGTAGAAATGCTCGGTCAACGGGCGGACACCGACCCATTTCATATCGCCCTGCAACACATTCCACAGCATGGGGAGTTCGTCAAGCCAGATAGGACGGAGCATGACACCCCAGATATTGACACGGAAGTCGTTGGCTAACTTGCCACTTTTATTCAACTTGTTCTTTTCGTACACATAATCCTGCAAGTACTGGGAATAGCTGTGCATCGTCCGGAATTTATAAACCTCAATCCACCGGCCATCCTTGCCAACGCGTTTCATCCTCAGTATGGGTGATTCGCAGGTGTCGTTTCTTTCTAACGGTTCAGACCTCTTCTCGGCAATGACATGCAAGGCTCCGTCTTTTCTCTCTTCAAAAACAATTTTGAATCCGGCTCTACAGATTCTGCCCAGTATCTCGGTATAGCTATAAGTACGGTGGCGTTCACCCGTAATGAAAAAGTAAAGCTTTCGGGTTACGTCCATCTTTGGGAACATCTCATGCCAAATATAGGTCAAGATGACGACGAAACTCCCAATGAATGGTGGTAGTCTCTTCTTGATAGCAGTAAACTCCTGCCGGTTTGTAAAAGCCACACAATCCAGCTGGTCACCTATCTGCATTTCATGATTCCACTGATCAAGGAAATCATTTAGGTGAGGAATGTGATTGAGCTTGTCTTTAATACAAACTTTCATAGAAGAGAGCTGCTGAGCGGATTAACGAGAAAGCGAAGCGATGAGCGTTGAGCAGATGAACTCAATGTCTGCTGATGTGATATAGGGATGCATAGGCAGTGACAGTACCGTCTTGCACAACCTTTCGGCTACCTCGCAGTTACAACCGGTAGGCTGGACAATGCTCTTGAAAGCAGTCTGAAGGTGCATGGGTTTGGGGTAGTAAACCATGGACGGAATGCCGGCCTCTTTCAGAGCAGCCTGTAGAGCATTGCGTTTGGCCTCGTCGGGCAGCTGTAAGGTGTACTGTGCCCAGCTGGATCCGAACCCCGCTGGGATGACGGGCGTCTTAACAATATCCTTCAGCAACTCCGTGTATTGTTTGGCAGCCTCGTTTACGGCTTCCACCTCTTTGTCGAAGGCTTGCAACTTCACCTGAAGGATAGCGGCCTGCATGGTGTCAAGGCGGGAGTTCATGCCGATGCGGACATTGTCGTACTTGTCAGTTCCCTTACCATGTACCCGATAGGAATTCATGAGCTGTGCCCATTCGTCGTTGTCGGTGAATACAGCACCGCCATCGCCATAGCAGCCGAGGGGCTTGGCGGGGAAGAATGACGTAGTGGCGATGTCACCGAACGAGCAGGCTTTCTGGCCGTTGATGCTGCCACCGAATCCCTGGGCACCGTCTTCCAATATCAGCAGGTTGTATTTCTTGGCCATCTCCTTGACAAGGGGATAGTTGGCGGGAAGGCCGAACAGGTCGACGGCCACCACCACTTTCGGAGTAAGTTTCCCTTCAGCCAACGTCTGCTGGATGGCCTTCTCCAAACTTTGAACGTCGATGTTGAAGGTATTTTCATCCACATCGACAAACACGGGGGTGGCTCCCTCCAATGCAACCACCTCGGCAGAGGCGAAGAAGGTGAAATCGGGAACAAACACGGCATCGCCTTCACCGATGCCCCAGGCTTTCAATGCCAAGGTAAGGGCATCGGTACCGTTAGCACAGGTCAGACAATGCTTGACACCAGTGTACTCGGCTAATTGCTGTTCTAACTCCTTTACTTGAGGCCCCATGATATAATGAGCCCCTGTAGCCACGCTCAGCATGGCATTATCAATATCAGCCTTTAATATCTGGTATTGTTTCGCTAAATCTCTGAATTGCATAATAATTCTTAACTCTTAACTCTTAACTCTTAATTCTTAACTCTTCACTCTCAACTCTTCACTCTTCACTCCTAACTCTTCACTCTTTCAACGATTTCTCCTTGTTCGTTGACGGTGCCAATCTGGCGAGCAGGGACACCAGCCATCAGGGCAAAGTCGGGTACGTCCTTAGTAACCACAGCACCAGCGGCAATCATGGCACCACGGCCAACGGTATGACCGCAGACGATGGTGCAGTTGGCACCCAATGAGGCACCTTCCTTGATTAACGTCTTATTGTACTTTCCATGCACCGGGAAGTGAGCCCGTGGCACAAGGACATTGGTAAACACACAAGAAGGTCCACAGAACACGTTGTCTTCGAGTTCCACGCCTTCGTAGACCGAGACATTGTTCTGGATTCGGACACCATTGCCGATTTTCACATTGTTGCCGATATTCACGTTTTGCCCTAAAGAGCAATTCTCGCCGATGACGGCTCCTTTCTGAACATGACAAAAATGCCAGATTTTCGTGCCTTCGCCAATCGTGACACCATCGTCGATATAGCTGGATGGATGAACTGTATACATATCTATGAATGTTGATGTTTCTTTTTGAATATGATCTTGTTCAATAAGATGGTTTTGGGGCTTATTTCTACCGTGTTCTTATCTTTTTCACTCCTTTCGTATTTATGCAGATAAGTATAGCCATAACGGGCATCGATGCTTACACCGTTCAGAATGATATACTGCAGTTTGCTCTCACTATTGGTGGCCTGAACTTGACTGATTTCATTTAATAGATTACGATTAAAATGACCTGCACGGATAACGAAAATCGTACAATCGACAGCGCGTTCTATAATATCGGCATCTGCCAACATGCCAGATGTTGGACTGTCAATGAAGATACAGTCATAATGCGCTTTGGCAGTAAGGAGAAGTTGCTCAAGCAAGGGACTTTTCAACAGTTCCGTCGGATTGGTGGGTAAGGCACCTGTGGGCAGAACATCCAGCATTGGAGATTCTTTAGGATGAAACAGCAGTTTGCGGTAATCTTCCTCATCTCCATTGAGATAGTCTGTCAAACCTAATAAAGGGGTACACCATAATCGTGAGGCAGATGCCTGACGGAGGTCTCCGTCGATGAATAGGACACGCTCTCCGCCGATTGCCCTAATCAATGCTAAATTCATAGCCACAAAGGTCTTGCCAACTTCTATCTGAGTAGATTTGATAAGATACGACTTACCTCCTTCGTTAAGGAATTTACCGGCAAAACTAGCATCCATATTATTTCGCAGGACTCGGAATGCCTCGTTGGAGGCGTTGAGCATATCCTGACCGACAACAATACCGCTTGACTTTGTCTTGGGCACTATCCCGAGACGTGTCAATAATCTATCAATGCTATGCTCACTCCCAGAGTAGGGAACTTCTCCAAGGAAAGGGATCTCACAATGACGCTCGACATCATGGCGGTCGCGGACATTGTTGTCAAATGATGCACGCAGGAATATGACGGTAACGGGTCCAAGAAAGCCTATAAAAAGAGCTGCAAGAAGGACTTGTAACCGTTTGGGGGATGTGGGCTTGCCGCTGCCATGGGGCTGTTCCAGAATGACTGTGTTATCTGAGTTGTAGGTGATGCTTATCTCATTCTCTTCTTTCTTCTGCAACAGGAACATGTAAAGACTTTCCTTCACTTTCCTTTCGCGTTCTATCGTTGCCAAATGCTTGGCCTGAGAGGGATTAGAGATGACCTTTGATGTGACTTCATCGTAATAGTCAGTCAGTGAACTAAGCTGGATATCAATCGTATGAATATGATTTTTAATATTCTCAAGTATCCTCTTGCGTAAGGCCTCCAGTTCCTTCTCTTGGTTCAGAATCAGTGGGTTTTGGGATGATGTGTAGTTTTGATGACTCTGCAATTGCATCAGCAAGCTATTATAGAGCGATATTTGAGCCTCCAAAATGCTATTGTTGATGCCTGAGTTAACTAACAACAGCTGAGGCTCCGATGATTCATGTTCGAGCAAGCCACGAATAAATTCAGCCATTGACTTTTGGTTTGTCAGCCTAAGAATTTCTGCATCAGATGAACTTTGTTGCTGTAAATAAAGATCGCTAACGCGTCCTAAATCAGTAATGCCGTACCGACTTTTATAATGCGCGATGCTGTCATCGACGATATCAAGCTCGTGTTCAAGCAATTCAAGTCGCGAGTCAATGAATTGTGACGTATTGAGAGTCGCCTGACGTTTACCCTCTATCCATTTTTCTTTATAGACCTGAAGAATCAATGAGAGTACAAAAGCTGCTTTCGGTGTTGAATAATCACGGTAGGTGATATCGAGGATCGTAGAACGTTCATCTTCATTCTCAATAGTCAGCCGTGACTGGATTTCTTCAGCTTTGTAGACAAGATAGCCATCCTTCAGGGTCGAATCAAGACGGTGGGCCACCTCTATGAGAACATCAAGTGATTTATAATGACGTATGACATTGTTGACATTATTCTTTTGCTCAACAAAGCCTATGTTGCTAAATTCATCACCGTTTTTCTCAGTGGTATTTTTACCCATACTTTCTTCGCGCACCATGACAACAGCTTTTCGTGTATATAAGAAAGGTGTCTTTATAAGATAACATACCGCAAAGAAAAGAGCTGCTGAAATCACAACAACAAACCATCTCCATCGTGCAAAACATAAACGATAGAGATCGGATATTGTGATAAAACTATCTGAAGCCTGATTATTCATCTTATTATGAGAGCCGTAATGGTGGTTAAAAGAGAGGCAAGGGAAATCCAGATAGAGGGCTGGTTGAAGACGTTACCAGCAGATCTGGCATCTCGCTTCTTTTTTGAGTTTGGTGTCACGTAGATGACATCGTTTTGTTGTAAATAGTAGGCTGGGGATGTGAGCATATCCTGACGGTCGCAAAGATTAATGACGTATGTTTGGTCCTCACCATCCACTTCGCGCATTACCATTACATTTTCACGCTGTCCGTTAATCGTCAAATCACCCGCATCTGCTATCGCATCAATGATTGTAAAATAATCCTTCGTTATATCTATGTGTCCCGGGTGGTTCACTTCGCCTAATATCTTCACACTCAAATTAACATATTCTACTGTCACTATCGGATCTCTTACCAAGTCGCGTTCAATCAGACGGGAACGAATATGTTCGGCTACCTCCTGTCGTGTCTTGCCTCCAACAGCAACCTTGCCTAATACCGGGAAATTGATATCGCCTTGTTCATCAACCGTATAGGCCAGCAACTGGGCAGCGCTATTGCCACTCGTACTGCCAGCAGTAGTTTTGGGTGTAGTCGAAGAACCTAAAGAGCGTATGCTACCAGTGACGGCAGTAAGGTTAAACTGACTCAGCAATAATGGGTCTGCCGTATTGATGACAATGTTGATTTTGTCTTTAGGACGTAGTCGTAAAGGCTGCTCATCTTGCAGTGTCATTCCCCGAATGGCCTCAGCATTCTGGAAATATGCCACGTTTTTTGGCGTTGAACAACTGGCCAGCCAACATGACATACCTATTATATATAGTAATCTGATATGTTTCTTCATCTTTCTTTTACGGTTCTTTTGGAATCTCAAAGCAGAAACGGGTGCCTTTGTTGTAGGCGACGTCGTGCCAGATGCGGCCATGGAGCAGACGGGTGATGGACTGGCAGATGTTGAAGTTCATGCCGACGTAGCGGATGGAGTTGTCCTGCTCGGCGAACATGCCGACGAAGTGGTCCTTCGACTTGTTGCCGAGACCGGCGCTGGTGTCGGTGACGCTGAACTTGACACTATCCCCATCCTCGACGCATTCCAGCTTGATGGTGCCATTATAGGTGAAACGTGACGCATAGTTCAGCAGGTGCGTCAGCAGTTTCTCCAATGCGTCGGGGTTTGTCTTGATTTCAAAGTCGTCGCTCAGGCTGGTCATGTAGACGGTTGAGACGCTCTTGTGGCAGATCTTCTGCGTGTCCTCCGTCAGTCGGTTACACAGTTCGTTGACCTTTATGGGCGTCGCAAGATCTATTTCTGACTTGCTCTCATAGAATGACAGCTCGTTCAGGTCCTTGATGGCTCTCTCGGCATCTTTCTTGCCGTAGTTCAGCATCATGTTGTCGTGCCGTAGTCCCTTGATGGCCCTGCGTCCCTTGTAGAGGAAGAACAGCAGGATGAAGATGAGCACGATACCGCCGATGATGTAGAAACGGCTGTGCAGCTGGTCGTTCTGGTGTTTCAGTACCTCGCGCTCCAGTCGCAGCCGGTCGTTGTTCATTCGCAGATAGAGGTTGGCTACGACATTGGAGTGGCTGACACGTGTCAGGGAGTCACAGATGTGCTTATATTGGGCCATGTACTGATAGGCCTTCTCGTTGTCGCCCATCCGGTGATAGATGATGGCTTTTCGTTCGGCACAGGTGTCGGGCGACAGCCAGTCGGCCAGTCGCAGGGCCTGCTTGTAGTCGCCGTTGATGATGTGGTAGTTGACCTCGGTGTAGAGGTTGGTTGACCTGATGCCGTTTGTCTGCATCAGTCTCTTCATTTCCTCATAGATGTGGTTGTACTCCTCGACGTCGTCCTCCTCGAAGGCCATCTGACAGAGGCGGTACAGTGTCCTTCCCTTATGATGGGGAGCCAGGTTGGGCTCGGCCAGCAGTTGGTTGGCGTATCTTCTGGCTGTCTCGTTGTCGCCGCGCAGATAGGCCAGTTTCATCAGTTCGCGCAGGTCTTCGGCGGCACTCTCCTTCGGGAAGTTCTGGTGGCGGATGCTCAGGGCCTTCAGGTAGGATTGCTCAGCTCCGGCATAGTCGTCCTTGTGCATCAGAATGGTGGCCTTGGTATGCGCAGCGAAGTATTGTCCGACGGGACCGTCGTTTTGGGCGTATGATGACAACTCCCTGTATATCTCGTCCGCTCTTGCAAAGTTCTGGTGCATGGCCTCGAAGACGGCCTGTTTGCTCCAAGCCTTATAGAACAACCGTTCGTTGCCGGCCTCCTTGGCGGCCTCTTTCAACCGGTTAGAAACGGTCATGAAGGAGTCTCTCGCATTGGAATTGATATGATCCAGCATGTCTGCCTCCAAACGCATAAGATCGTCCTCGGTAATGGCATGCACCGCCAGACTGCACAACAGGCAGACCAGCAGCGAAAATAGTTTCAGGTGTAGTTTCATTATATAAATAGGTATAAATAGCTTTAGATTTTCCGCCCGGTGCGGATGAGCGAGACAAAGCTGCGTAGTTTGACCGACTTGGGCTGATAGTCACGCACATACTGTTTGGCGGCATCGCGATAGGCGGGGTCGTGGGTCGATATGTAAAGAGCTATCCAGAGATAGGCCCTTGTGTCGGTGGCTGCTTTCGAGGCGCTCCGCTGGTTGATGTCTGCCAAGGCGTCCTGACACTTCTCCTGCAATTGTGCCTCGTCGGCCTTGTAGCGGCACAGATGGGCACAGATGAGCATCAGGGCCTGGAAGTGGAGTCGGGCCGACTCGTTTTCCACGTCATGGTAGCGATAGCGGTAGAGCCGGGTGAGCATGTCGGCATCCTGACGGTTCCTGTTGTCGTCGTTGTCCCGCTTGATGCGCCGTTCCAGGATGTGCAGCAGGTGGTTCTGGGTGTACTCAATGAAGTCGGTACGTATGGCTCCTGCTGCGTCGCGGTCGAGGATGGTGACCTGGCTCTTGTCGACGTCGTTCATCCGTATGTTCATCACTCCTGATACCAATTGGATGGACAGCACCAGCTGGATGGCACCATGCGAGAGCTGAACACGTTCCACCATTGCGGTGTATCCCGTAAAGGGGCCGCTGGTAATCTTCACCTTGTCCTTGGCCTCGATGCTGCTGATGGAGGGGATGATCTCGAAGCGTCCACGGTAGCTGACGCAGGCTTCCAGGAAGTCCTGCATCATCTTGTCGGGGACGGTGGCGTAGGCTCCGTTGGTGTCCAAATAGTGTCTGAGCCTGATGCGTGAGATGGTGTTTCGCTCATCATTGACAAGGCTGTTGATGTCGTCCACGGTGGCTTTGAGAAACACAATGTTGGCAAAGTCCTCGGACACGTCACCGTCGCCTTCCTTCAGGAAGTCATAGGGGTAGAAAGGCTCAATGATGGCCTTCCCCTCATTTAGACGATGCGCGTTCTCGGTCTTGAGCCATTCCATGAATCGCTTCATGTCATAGTGCGTCATCACAAACCAAATTGTATCCATGAACCGTTTATGTTGTACAAATCTTAGCTTGCACAGTTTTGTTCTGTTCAAGCTAAACAGCTGTTTTTCAGATGGTTATTTGTTGACATGAGGCGTTTTAAGCCTGCCGAGATTCCGTAGTTGCCGTTTTTGCAACACATTCGACCAACTCCTAACCTGTATCTTTCGCCCGACAAAAGGCGTTTTATTTGGCGACAAAGATACGGATTTTCTGTGAAAAAACATCAAAATACAAGCTGAAAAAGAATCTTCAACACTCGGAATTAACAAGGATTAACAGAATTTAGGGCTTCTGGGAAGGCCGATTTCCCCAAAAATCGTGCGATGGTGCGTTTTTTTCTGCTAAATATTTTGTAGTTTGTTTTTTTTTCCTTAATTTTGCGAACAAACCTTGATGAATGATATGAAACGAAGCCTTCTGAGGGTGCTTCTGACCGTCGTGCTGGTCGCTGTCACGCCTTGTTATGCCATAAGCCAGATCCAGGGAGGCAGGCAATATACGAAGGAGAATCCGCTCGTCTATGAAGATGCGTGGGATCTTTGGCCGTATGTCTTCCTGAATGAGCATGGCGAGCCTGAAGGATTCAATATCGACGTGCTGAAGGAGTTGTTTAAAGACCTGAATATTCCCTACGTCATCAAGCTGAAACCTACCTCGAAGGCCCTGGAGGATATGAAGGCCGGACGGTCGGACCTGATGCTGCGTCTGGCTCATTCGTTCCACGAAGACTATGGTCGCTACGGTCAGGAGGTGGTGCAGCTGTTTACCCATAGTGTGGTCAGTCCCAAGTCGCAACCCTTGGAGGTGCATTCGCTGAAGGATTTGAATACCCATCAGGTCATCGTCCATGCCGGCAGCCTAAGCCACCGCATGATGATTGACCAGGGCAACGAGGCCAACTGCCTGCCCTACGGCGACATGAAGGAGGCCATCCAGAAAGTGAGCTCTGAGGAGAACGGGCTGATTGTGTGGAACACGCTGTCGCTGAAGTGGCTGATGAAGAAGTTCCAGACGCAGAACCTGCAGATTACGCCCTTGGATATCCCTCATGGCGAGTATCGGTTCATGTCGAACGACACGGTGCTGCTCCATCGGCTCGACAGTGCCTATGCCCGTTTCTGTTCAACTGACCGCATGCAGCCCATCCAGAACAAGTGGTTCTATCCCGAACGTGTTAACTCCGGCATCCCCGGATGGGTGGCCTATGCCGTGGGTGCCGTGGCGCTCCTTGCCTTCCTCATGCTCTACTATGTCATCGTGCTCCGCATCAAGGAGCAGAAGATTACCCGCCTCATTGACAAGCACAACAAGCGGCTGGCCCTGATACTGCGTACCACGAAAATCAGGATATGGCTCTACGATGTTGCCGACAAGAAGATGTATTGGATGGGTGACAATGGCGAAATGGACACGCACCCGTTCTCCTTGGAGGAGTTTGGCAGCACCTACACCGAGGACACTTTCAGTCAGCTGAAGGCCACGCTCGACAAGGTGGCCGCCGGTCAGGAGGACAATTGCGTGACGGGGCTGAAGTCTGACGAGGCTCACGACAGCCGGGAGTACGTCGTCACGCTGACTGTCTTCAGACGTAGCGGGAAGAATGTGCCACAGGTTGTCTTAGGCATGATGGACGACCAGACGGAGCGGCTGCTGACCCAGCGCGAGGCCAAGGACAACATGCTGCGCTATCAGTCCATCTTCTCGACCTCGATGGTGGACATGACCTATTATGACACGGAAGGCATTCTGGCCAACATCAACCAAAAGGCCTGCGAGACCTTCCACTGTGACCGTGACCAGATTCTGGCCGAACGGGTGCCGTTCAACTACGCCCTGGAAGACCCCAGCATCACGTTGGAGAACTTCGATGGCAGTTATACGACCCATCTCATCAAGGCAGTCAACAACGACAGTCTGGCCAAGTCGGCCCATATCCAGAAGGATTCCTACTATGAGCAGCAGTTAGTGCCCGTCTATGATGCCGACAACCGTTTCCTCGGCATCTTCGGCTCAGGCCGCGACGTGAGCGAGTTCGTTAACTCCTACCACCGGCTGAAGCGTAACATCAATCAGCTGAAGAATGCGGCTCAGGATATTACCGACTACATTAACAACATCAACTTCGCCCTCCACGTCGGCGGTGTGCGACTGGTCAACTATTCGCCCCAGTCCCACCTGCTGACCATCTATAAGGAGATGAACGTGGTGCAGCTGACCCTGACGCAGACCCGTTGCCTGTACCTGACCGAGGAACATTCCAAGCGTACCGCTATGCGAATGTTGAACAGCATGGACATGTACACCGAGGACACCATTGACATTGACATCGACACCATCGTCCGTGCCACCAACCATCAGATGCTGTCGCTCCAGTTCCACCTGCTTCCCATCCGTAACGATCGGGGAGAGATTGAGAACTATTTCGGACTCTGCCGCGACATGACCGAGGAACGGGCCACGGAGCGGGAACTGCAGCGCGAGAAGTTGAAGGCGCAGGAGGTGGAGAACGTCAAGAACGTCTTCCTCCGTAACATGAGCTACGAAATCCGTACCCCCATCACCACCGTCGTGGGCTTTGCCAAGCTGTTCGTCGAAGACCATGACCCGGCTGACGAGGACGACTTCATCAAGGAAATCAAGGACAACTCCTCGTACCTGCTGAAACTGGTCAACGACATCCTGTTCCTGTCGCGCCTTGATGCCCACATGATAGAGTTCAATAACAGCGAGATAGACCTGGCCTACACCTTTGAGGGCCACTGTCAGATGGGGTGGGCGAAGTCGATGAAACCGGGTGTGAACTACGTGGTGGAGGTGCCCTATGAACATCTCGTTGTCAATATAGACGACGCCAACGTGGGGCACATCATCGAGCAGATTGCCGAGAATGCGGCCCATTACACTGAGCAGGGCACCGTCAAGGCACGCTTTGACTACATCGGCGACCGGCTGCTGATTACCATTGACGACACCGGCAAGGGCATCAGTCCCGAGACCCGCAAGACGATGTTCGAGCGCTTCAGCAGTTCGATGGGTAGTAACAGTACGGGCTTGGGACTGCCCATTTGTGTGGAACTGGCCCAGCAGATGGGCGGCGCCATCTACGTCAATTCAGCCGAGGGGAAGGGTACGACGGTGTGGATCCTCATTCCCTGCAAGGCTACGCTCGTGGAGAAGAAACTGATAAGCAATTAAGGCGGTATGGAAAGAATCGACAGTTACAGACATACGATGCACGCCGCGCTGGTGCTCCTTACTTTATTATTCTATAGTGTAAGGAGCGAGGCCCGGTTCCGGGAGAACTATACGGAGCAGCATCCGCTGATAGTCACCTGCGACTGGGAACTGCCACCGTATGAGTTCCTTGACGACCAGGGAACGCCCTCAGGCTATACCGTGGAGCTTATCAGTACCATCCTGAAGGCCATGAACGTGCCCTACCGCTTCGTGATGAAGGAGAACCCCTTGGCCGCTGACAGCCTGAAGCGTCAGCACGGTCTGAAGCTGGTTTCGACGGTGCTGTTCAACGACCAGGACTGCTACCTGTCACGGAATATCGTCTATTACTACCGCTTCCAGATGGCGTCGCGCAAGGATGCCCCGCCCATCAATTCCCTTGACAATTTGAGTGAGGACAAGATGCTGATATTCAGGCTCGACGGCAGGTTTTCCCAGACTGCCTTCCGCGACCTCCATATCCGTGCTCATGTTGAATTCCATGCCCCGATGGAGGCCCTTTCAGGCATCTCCAGCGGCAAGTACGACTACTTCGTCTGGGGCGAGGAACCGCTGAAGTGGAAGATCCGT
>ERZ809477.26-NODE-26-length-18084-cov-11.140773_pt1 | contig 18084 bp, 23 predicted proteins | sample MGYA00521238_ERZ809477 | MGnify/ENA primary metagenome ERZ809477 (study PRJEB31581, sample SAMEA3312793) | metagenome | study: EMG produced TPA metagenomics assembly of the PRJEB8939 data set (Metagenomic analyses of Rumen microbiomes reveals... | reverse complement strand
AGCGACACGGCAACTCTCGCCAACGCTTGGAACCTCTTCCTCGACAAGGATGGCACTGACGTGTCTATGCTTATCGGTGCTGGTACGGGTGTCAAGAACCTGTTCAAGAAGAACCGTGAAACTCTCGACGGAACGGTTATTTCCGCAATCCTCAACGTCTGCGAACTCCGTAAGGACTGCTTTGCTATCCTTGACGGCGTAGGCGAAGCCAACATCGAAACGACCCTCCGCAAGATGATTGGTTCTCAGGGATTCGGTGTAAAGGGCCGTTGGGGTGCCATCTATGATGGACGTGGCGTCTTCTTCGACAGCTACTACACGCTCATGAACGTAGAAGTCGTGAAGTCCGTTCAGTTGGCTTCTATCATCACGGCTAACGCCGCTAACGGAATTTGGTGGTTGCCGCCTGCTGGCGAAATCAACGCTGTGATTCCGACGGAATGGGGCGTAACCGAAAAGTATCCTAGAACCTTCAAGTATCCTGAAGACACGGATTCCAACATCGCACGTCTTACTGAAATCAGGGTCAACCCGACTCGTTTCAACAGCCGTGGAATGTTCATCTGGGGTGACTACACGATGCAGAAGGAAAGCTCTGCATTCGACCAGATTCATGTGGCAATGCTCTTGGCTGGTATTCACAAGATGTTCTATCACTACCTCGATAGAAAGGTCTTCCAGTTGAATACGACCAACCTGCGTACCAACATTCAGTCTGACTTGCAGGCTCAATTGGATGCAATCATGAACTCTAACCCAGCTGGTTTGTACTCTGGCACAGCAATCTGCGACGATACGAACAACACGCCTGACGTAATCGACAGGAACGAGTTGCACGTTGACCTCAGGTTGAAGCCAACCAAGACCTCTCGCTGGATTACATTGAGAACTATTGTTGAGTCCAATGGTTCCAGCAACACTCAATCCACTTCACTTTATGTGTAATGGGAGGTAAACTATGGGTATCAATCAGACTATTGATGACGAATTGAAGAAAAAGGTGTTCTTTGGCGCTGCCATCGACACCTTGGCCGACCCGTATAGAACCAGCCGCTGGCGTATGCTGATTTCCACCGAAATCTTCCACGCTTTCGGCATGGGTCTTCAGAACCACGACCAGTTCGATATTCAGGACGGTGAAGCATCGTTCGCCCTGTATGTTCAGGAGCCGCCTACAATTCCCGCCGTGGAATTGCAGTCCAAGGCTTTCCAGTACATGGGCTTCAACAAGCACTATCCTGTCGGTCAGACTGGCCTCGATGGAACATTCTCCATCGGTGGTGTGTGTACGGAAGACATGGCTCCGTATGAAGCCATGATGGAATGGCGTAACCTCATCTACAACACGGGTGAGATGACCTTGGCTAACCGTTCCGATGCCAACTGGCAGACGAACCGTATCGCCCAGAACTCGTCAAACCACATTCACCTCGGTCTCGGACAGCAGGCCAACTGGCCTAACCCGACGGTCCAGCTGCTCCGTAACCAGACCGTGACGCTTGAATACTACGACTGGATGTACGGTGACTGCATCTTCTCAATCACGTATATCAACGCATGGCCGAAGAAGGTCGAACTTCCTAAGCCTGGAACCTACGGTGTGGCTGACCTTGGTACATGGAAGGCAACCTTCCAGTACGACAGGTTCACCATCTGGATTCCGCCTGGATATAAGTACGTCTAATCGGCGTGAAAATAACAAAGGGCAAGCGAAATGCTTGCCCTTTTCTTTTATATGGAGTTAACTAAACGCCACGTTTCCAATGGAGGTAATCCATTGTGTCCTCAGGAATTACGGAGCCGTTTTTAGGCTCGTGTTCAAGTTCTCCGTTTTCAGTAATGTTGATTAGTTCCTCGCCAATAAGCGCCTGACATCCTTTCAACTTCTTGTCACCAATCTGCTTCAATGTAGCGAGGTATGCTTCCCTGTTACGGGCAATACCAACCAGTTTAAGATTATGGTAGAAACTCACTGGGTCCATCACTCGGTTTTCAACGGTAAACGGAGGAGCAACTTCCACTTTCATTGTGTCAACCAGTTGGCTAATCGTCGGTGTTTCAAGATACATCATGCCATCAGCTATGATTCGGTCAAGCATGTCGATTACACCGAATTCTCCATAAAAGGTGCCATGTAGTTTGAGAAACTCGTCGCCGCTAGCATCTCTGAGAGCGTCAACAATAGTTTTCTTCATGTATTTGAGTCTGTCGATAGCACACTGATATGAATACGCAGTGTACGTAACCGTTTGTGTTTCATCGTCATTCAAAAGCATAATGCCTCCTTTTATTCTGCTCCGCCCCAGTTAATCGGGAACCACTTTTCAACTTCATCCTTATGACAAAGGAAGTCATCAGCGGTTTCGTCGTCCCAGCACTCCTCGTGCTTGTTCCAGACAGCAAACCTGCATCCTTTGTATTCGGGCCAGATGGCGACAGGTTCATCATTGTCAGGTACTTCCTTCTCAGTAACATGCCATCCGCTACCGAGGCAACCTTCCTTGCAGTTCTTCGGCAGCATGTTGTTGTTCATGTAGGCGAAGTGGGTTACGTTGTTATCCTTGAGCATAAGGATGCCACCCATTTGACCCAATATACGGAAGCTACCTTTGATGTAGTAACCGCTGTAAATGAGGTCTGGTTCCTTGTCCGTTACCATGAACAGAAGGATTCCTTCACGAGGAGTTTCCTTACCGACCTCGTACCAGTTCATCTCGACTTGACATCTTAATTCCATATTACTTTCTCCTATACTTCCTTACCCCTATAATAAAGAAATACATCGTTGTTGGAATGTACAATCGCCTGCACTTCTATCTTTGGATTGTCATTGACAAAATCACAGCAAGCGTTAGCAGGTATCATAGGGGTTTCGAATGAGCCACAAAAGCGTTTTACATGAAGTTCTTTCATTTTATTATCCAATGTAGATGATTTTAGGTTCCTTAATCAGGCTGAGCCTGTAATTGAGATAGCATTCAAGGTCGTTAGAACTGAACGAGTAGTAGCCACCACTCTTGTAGTTCTTCAACAACGCCACATAGTCGGTAAACCGCTTCTCGGTCAGCAATGCCGTCAGAACATTGATGTCAACTCGGCACTCGTTACCCATGATGTACAAACCAGAGTAAACACCCTTTCCAGACTCGACATAGTTCACCTTGACGGAGTTGTTATCCTTAACCAAGGTGTTCACGGCAAGCTTGTTCTTGTAGACATCGTTGATTGCCTGGGTTCTACCGAAGTGTACCCAATCCAAATCTGGTTTGTCCTTTCTTCCTTTCAACAGTTCCTTCTTGTGGTGGATAAGGAAGGCTTCAACAGAGTCATCCATCGAGTCGCCAAAGCGGTGAGGCTTCAACAGGTCTTCCTTAGGTATTGGATGACCGCCTACATCGTACGGATAGAAACAGGTTCCCCACTTTCCAGTAGATGCCTTCAAGACAGGAATGCAGTACATTCTCGGGAGGTCATCAGCGTCGATGAACACCTTGTCGGCAAGGGTTGCAAACCCGTTCTTGACGACAACCTTTTTCGGGTAATTGCCAGATTTAATCTCACGGAGTTCTTTCAGTTCGCTCCAATTACCGATATAGAACTTTCCACCGATGTTCATATCGGAAAGGAAAATCCTGTCGCAAGTATTGTTCAAAATCTGGTCAAGCTCATTGTAGTTGGCAACCTTGACAGCAGCATTTTTAAGACTCTTGTCGATACAGGTAATCATCGAGTAAGTCGTAATGCCCTTGAACAGCTGCTTGTGCCCAAAGTCTATCAGGCATGAGAGATTGCCGTTTTCCAACAGATACTTTCTGAAATTCGCCCCAGATGTGGAATGCATCCAAGAGGACGGGGTTATGTACGAGAGGATGCCCTTGTCATTCAGCATCCTGATACCAAGCTCGAAGAAAGCAAGATAAAGGTCACACATTCCTTCATCGGCAAACTTGTAGTTCTTGACCACATCGTACAGCTTCCCGAGATTGTGGACACGGACGTAAGGCGGGTTTCCAACAACATAGTCCATCTTCCCGTCATAATCCTTGATGGAAAGGGAGTTGCCAAGACGGACATCCCATTTCACGTCGTTTACGCCGTACATTGCCGCAGTATCGTCCAGCCTTTTCTTCAACTGGCGGAAATTCGACTTGTTAAGTTCGATTGCGTGAATGTAGGTTTCAAGCGCTTCCTTCAATCCTTTCTTACCCTTCTTGACACGGATGTGTTCGACACAGTATCTGGAAATAGCGGCAACGACGATGTTTCCGTCTCCTGCGCTGTTGTCCATGAAATGGTGTTCAAGGATGCGTTCGGCCCCGACGTACTTTGCTACATCGAGAAGCACATTCACTATATTCAGCGGGGTAAATATTTTTCCTTCTTCTTTCAATGCGTTCTTAATCATAGTTTCATACCAGCGTTTTCAAGCACTATCGCCTTGGCGGAATTGTAATCCATGCCAAATTCTTTCATGTAGGCGGCGATTTCTTCTTTCAGTTTGGCAACACGCTCCCCTCGTTTTGGGTTGTACTGCATGTTCAGTTTCATGCCCTGCAACCAGTCGAACGAATGAGCCTGCTGTTTCTTCGTAAGGTGGAAGAAGCTCATCGTGTTCGTCTGGACAAGAATATCATATACCGCAGGGTCGTTTTCAAGCGCAACCTGTACAAGGTACGGTTCGAAGGTGTCCTCTTCCTCAGCAGAAACAGGAACCCCCGCCATGCGGTGTCTAAGAAATTGAGAAACACTGAATTTCATACTAACCCGCCGTCTGCTGTGGCATTTGAAGGATTCTGTACTTGTACAACAGGAGGATTACCTTTGAAATGTAGGCGTTGACAACCGTATACGGGTTCACCTGAAACTCGCTCATGTGTTCGTACTGGCCTGTGATGACATTGAATTCAAGTCGTGCCATCGGAGGAAGAATGTTCTTCGAAATAATGATGTCAGCGAAGTTATGGAACAGACTGTCAAAGTCCACATAGTTTTCAAGAACGAACTTACGGGCGCCCAAGTCGTCGCCAGCAAGAACAAATTCAACCAACTTGTTCGTGTACTCGGTGCTGATAACGGTGATGTCACCCTTGATGGAACACTTGTTTTCAAGAAAGTTGTTGAACATCGTGGATGTCATCAGACGCATGTCTGGATAACACTTTTCGACGATTTCCTTCACAGTGAGCTTATCGACAGTACCACCGTAAGCTTCGGTTTCTTCCTTTGCAATGGCCATCATCTTCTTGTACATGGCATTCTTCACGTCACGGTCATCCTTCGGGTAGTCGAACGACATGGAGAAACACCTAGATGCAATTGCGTCAGGAATACGGTGGAAAGCGTTACAGGTCAAGATAAAACGGATTGTGCTCTGGGTATCTTCAATCAATCCTTGAAGCTTACGATAGAACTCTTCGGGCCTGTTCGGATGGTCGGCTTCGTCGAGAACAACGAACCTTGGAATGCCGTTAGGACATGCAAGACTTGCATAGCTTTCAATGTCGGTAAAGATGTCAGACTGTTCTCTTGCAGAGAAGAACTTGAACGAAGTTCCGAGAGTCCTAGGAATTGCCTTGGACAGCGTGGTTTTACCAGTCCCAGATGCAGTCGAGTAGAACACATAATGTCCAAACGCATTCAGTTGTAATGCCGTATCAATCTTGTCCCTGATTTTTGCAGGAAGAACCATTTCGGAAACAGTTAGCGGCTGATGCTTGACAACCCACATTTCGTAGCCGCCCTTGGCTACGGGAATACTTTTTTTCGGCTCTTCGGCCTCAGGAATGCTTCCTGCTAACAAATCGAGTTCGTCCATTTTACTTCTTTCCTTCTTTTTCTAGGGTTGATGGTTCTTCTATCGTAAGTTCTTGTATGTGGATGGCAGGAATCAAGGACATCTTGTTGCAGGCTTCGCCATCCTTTTGGACTACACCAGACACTTCGATGAAATGGCGGCCAGCCGCCAAATCACGTTTCATGCCTTCGTAAGCTTCTATGCTCACGTTTCTAAATTCAAGCGGGTCCTTTCCGATTCGTTCAATCTTCAGGATTAACCCTTTGTCACACTTTTCGCTCATAGCCTCTCTTTGCTAATGAACTCCGACAGGTCGGTTGGAACAACCTTGTCGCAATCCGTGATGAAATCTGCACCACCCAACGCATACAGGCAGCCCTTCGCAAACATCATCCCGTGGTTTCCGTTTCCGAAATGGACGAGCCTTGCCGATGAACGGAGGTACGTATCAAGTACATGGAACGAATGGTCCTTCGGGACGACGACTGGAATGCCGTGCGCATCGAGTGCGTCCTTTATCTTGGAAATATAGTCTTTTTTACCGATGTTGGCAAGGAGTATTTTACCCCCAATCTTGCACAAAGTGTCGATATACTGGTCAGCCTGTTCGGATGTTCTAACCTTTCCGTAAGACAATGTCTGGTCAACCTTCGGGAACAGCCTGTGGTAGTCGCCGCTAACTGGGTATGTCAGGTATGTCTTGCCCTCGCCGAACTCGATTGTCCTGTAACCAGACGGAATATCATAGTCAGCATCGGAGTCATACTTGATGAACACCCTACGGTAAGAACGCATCATCGACGATTGAGAACACTGGATTCCACACTCGAAGAAACCATAGAGGCGGCTCGCAAAGCTGTCTTCGTGAAACCGCACGTCATGCCGTATCGAGGCCACCGATATAGCAAGATGGTTGTGGGCAGACTCCCCGCCACCAGCCAGGTTTTCTTCAAATTGGCTAATCATTCGTTATACCGTTCTTTTCATAGAAATCCTTGACTTCCTGCAGAACCTCAGGGTAAGCACTCTTTTCGTTGACATAGCAGTTGATGAAAGACTTAACCATGTCAGGGCCATCTTCCGCCAACACCTCGGTGAGAAACTCTGTCATCGTCGGGGTAAGCGTCTGCACGTAATAAATCGACGTATTCACGTTCAAACGCATGCTCGGGCCGACAATAAGGGTTGCATCGCCCTCGATACCGCCCCGTTCAGCAAAGTCCTTGTAAATCTCATCAAGGGTAAGTTCCTTGTTGAGATAGCGCTTGAACTCCTCGTCGGTCATGCGACGCATCAGGGAGCAATAAGCCCTGTTCTTCTTGTAGCGCAAACTTTCGAGATATGTACGGTCATTTACCTTCCTGTGCCACAGGTGGAGGACGGCACCGCCCTTGCAACGCAATTCACGCTTGCCAGTAACCCTGCGGATTTTGAACACGAAGGCATCGTCTTCGGCCCCCCATCCAACGAATGCCTCGTCGAATCCACCAACCTTGTCGTAGGTCTCCTTGCTGAAACAGTTGATAAGGCCAGTCTGACGTGTGATAGGAATGTTGGCGTTGTAACGCAGAGGGATGTCAACCATTTCGTGACGGCATTTCCTACGGGTCTGTGCCTCGCTCAGATACACGCAAGTCCCATACGGGAACACAAGAGGTGCGTCATCGGCGTGGTTATGGATGTTGTCCACGACACCCGCATCAATCCACGAGTCAGCGTCAATCATCACGTAATGAGTGTAGTCTGGGTGGTTCTGAACGGCATAGTTAAGCAGGCCCGTCTTATGGAAGTTCGTATCCTCGATGTCAACTTTGTGATGAAAGGTGACTGGTGGAATCTTTGTAAGACCGTTCTGTTCGACAACGCAGATGTCAGCTTCGGGGTCAACCGCTTTAAGCTGTTCGATGGAAGCGGTAAAGTTCCTGATACGGCATGCGTCAGTAGAATAAAATGTGTAGATGTAGAGTAACTTCATAATTATTTCATAAGATAAAGGATGTCCGCTTCGCTGATATTAGCGAACCTAAGTTCATTCTTGAACGACTGGATGATGTTCATGACACGGTCTGTATGGCCAGGGTGTGTACCGTACTGCAAGTTCCTTGTCTTCTTGGTGTCCATGAAATAGAAGGACAGAATGAGGAAGATTGCACCCTCGGCAAAAGAGCTGCCGAAACCAGTTCCCTGCAAGATTGAACACGAGAAGAGGTCAGCAGAGCGTTCATTATTGCGGGACACATTGTTCATTTTGCCGTTGGTCCTATCGCAATGACAAAGCATGATGTGCCCGATTTCATGTCCAAGGACGAACGTAATCATCTTGCGGGCGAGTTCCATGTAACGGGGATAGTTTTCCTTGACGAGGTATTCTGGGAAACGGCGGTAGAACGCATCAATCTTTTCGGGGAGTATAGCATCCCATTCATCGCCATACGCAAAAACCTCGGTGAACACATGGCCGAAAAGCCATTTCAACGCCTTCTTGGCCTGAGCAGCATTGTGGTTACTCGTGAACTCACTGAATACCGCAGCACAGGTGCATAGCAACAGGCTCAATCCAGCGAACGTATAAACACCGTACGAGTTGACCCCAGTTCTTGCAGCGAACGAATTTGCAATCATCTCTTCGCTGTATATGAATTTCACCCTGCTAATCTTGTCCAGATACGCCCTGTTTCGTGCGATGTAGCTAGACGCATGTATCACGTTGATTGCATCGTCAACCATATCCTGAATGTCGTATTCAGGGGGACTAACACGTTTTTTCCTGTAAGTTGAACAATCCATAGTGTACTCCTGTGTTAATTCTTTGCTTCCCAACCCATCCTTATCTTTCGCCGCATTCGGTACAACATAAGGTTGGCCTTGGACTTGCTGCAACGATGGGCTTCGGCATATATTTCGGTTGCCTGTTTAGGAGATTCCGTCGTGACAAGGTAGCCGTACATGTCCTGCATTTGTGGGTCGAAATCCTCGCACATCCTTGATGCAAACTGGAGCTTGCCCTGCGAGTCCGCATTAAACGGTTCGTTCGATGTCAGGTATTCTATCAAGTCTCCGTCATCCCCCTGCTTTGTAACTTCCGTATAGGTTAAGGTAACCTTCTTGCTTGGATTTACATGCACAAGAGCATCATCCGATATGAACTTTTTGATGTAGCCGTGAAGGCACAGCACCATGTACGAGTTGAACGATGCGCCACCATCTGGGTTAAAATTTCTAACCAGCGTACTGAAATTCACATAAGGTATATGAACCAGTTCGTTGGCATCCAGTAAATACTGTTTAGCGTAATTGTTGTATAAGTTGATTAGATAAAGCGAGTAATTGCCGATTACAATGTCTCGATATAGGCGGTACATTTTCTTGTCATTGGGGTCTTCACTATTCAACAGTGTCTTGCACCGTCCAATGATGGAATTGATTATATTGCCTGTACTCACCATATTCAGTTTTGTTTTTAACGCACTTATGTATGTCTGTGATTTTTTATATGATTCGGATAGTACCTTTTTATCTACATACACCACTTCCTTTTTTATCATAGCTCCTCATGTAAGGAACGGTAGCTAGTCTATTTATCCAGAATTTTTGCATATATGTGTACCATTCCTTCTTATTTATAAGGAAATATAACACTTTTTATATATGATTGCAAGACTTTTTATACACAAAAAATTAAAGTCGGGTATTTCCCGACTTCTCTTATATTTCTTCTTTGATTCGACCATCCTGCATCGTAGCTTTCGACCGTTTTCCGTCTCCGCTATCCGCAGCTTTCTAGCATAGGGCGTTTCCTTCGCCTCGCTTATTTTTATGTATATCGGTTTCATTGTCTTATCCTTGCAGTATGCAGTCTTTGAGAAGGCTCATTGCCTGTGCTACGTCAGGGTCCATCGGCTCAGGCGATTTTACTGTCACCGCCTTCGTAGGTTCACCAGTGCCCCTCTTGACCAGCGTCGTCGTAGTTCCAGCAGGAGTGGAAACGCTGCTCGAACTAAGTTCCTTACGGTCATAGTCGGTCAGCGGTTCAAACTCGTAACCGTGATTACGCTTGAAGCTTTCTATCGTGGCAAGAATGTCGTTGTGGCCATAGCCAGGAGCGTTGATTGCACGGCGGTTGAACTCCCCTATGACATCACGTTCCTTATAGAGGTTTTCATTGTGGTCGCTGTAACCGATTACGTTACCACCGACTATCATGCTCGGCAATGCGCTCTCAACTCCCATAATCTCATCCTACATGTCGGTTCCCATAAACCTACCTTAATCAAATCTAGTTTATACCGTTTCCCAAGTATCTTCGGCTGCAACGCTGTCGTCAACGAATGTTCCAGCCTTCTTCATGTCGTAGATGTCCCTGCGAACCTTGTCCTCGAACTGTTTGAAAGTCTGGTTAACAATCTTGCTCATGCCAGCACCATCTAATGGCTTAATGGTGTATTCTGCAGAAATCGGCTTGCCGTTGTATGTGTTCGCCGTGGAAACCAATATTTTAGTTTCGCTCATGAACGGGACAATATCGAACGCACCATCTAGGTCCTCGCTACCCCGATATTCATCGCTGAGAAGCTGATTGAGGTCTCCGTTAATTGTCGTCCTTATTTCAGTGTTCCATCCCATGTATGGCATAAGAACCCTTACCATGACAGCAGTCTCGTTAAGGACTTTCATCATGATTTTCACTTGGTCGGCATCAGCCCAAAAGAGGAATGTAAAGTATTCCTTCAAACGGGAAGCCAGTTTTGTTTTAATTTCATCTGTCATAACACTTCCTTACAAGAACTGTCTCAGATACGGATTTGCACAGATGACAGCCACAGAAAGCTTCTTGTTGTGGAGCTTTACCGTCTGGCGGTGCCTGATGCGTTTCTTCTTCAAGGGAGCGGTCTGCTCCTTACCATCGGCGTCCTGCGTTGCAGGTTCGATGACATTAGCTTCCTTCACTGGGAGGCTATCTTCCTGAACGGAAACGGATTCCGTATATTTTTGTCGTCTTGTCATGTCGTCCTCCTAATTTAGATAAAAACATCACGACCGTCAAGGATTAAGTAGATAAATCAGTCATCATGAACGGCCTTGCAGACTCGTTCTTGATTTCTTCTAGCTTCTTATCGTTGATTTCTTTCCAAGTGGTATAAATTGTCTGTCCGTTCACCGTGCCACCACCAGGCAGGGTAACCGTGTCCTTCATAAGGATGATGCCGAGCTGCATGCCAGCCCTAGACACCACGAAGTCCCTGAACAGCGGGTTGGCAAACACTTCTGCCTGCTTAGCCTTCAAGTAAACCCTAGCGATTGCATTCCTGTCCGTTTTCGGAGTAGGATATACACGCATACGGTGTTCGACTGGGTGCAACTTGACGCTGTACTGCGTACCGACAATCTTCTTAACATCCTGTAAGTACCTAAGGGCACCAGCATAGGTGATAAGGTCGAACTGTCCCAATCCACCGAGGCCTGCACCGCCTACACCCATCAGGGATTCACCTGGGCCGATATCCCATGCCATCATCGGGCTGAACGTGTTACCGTAGCTCGGGTTCAAATCGACAAGCTGATACACATTGTCTGGAACCCTGTACTCGATGATTCCCTGTTTAAGGTGGATAACCATGTAGTCGCTGTAAGTTGCTTCGGACTGCATATAGCGGTAGAAGTAGTCGAGAGAGTCCTGAATGGCCATAGCGATATGGCCAAGGCCGTTTCGGTTCTCCACTTCCATCTCGATTTCCGTTGCAGGATAGCCAAGCCTAGCCTTGATGTACTCGGTGATATCGTCACGAGTCATCAACATCGTTGGCAGCGGGTCTGGCGGTAAAGTGTAAATGTCGGGATTTCTACGCATTACGCAATCTTCCTCTCTGGGAACCTAGAATAGATTTCTTGGTCGCCCGTCTTCAAAGTGATGTTGAACAGTGGCCTACCCGTCTTGTTGGACGTAACGTTGATTCTGCCCTTCATTCCGCCATCGGGGGTATGTGAAATCCCGATGCTGAAATCCTTTGTCGAATTTATTTGTTCAGCATTGATTCCGAACTGCGGCGTGTAGTACATATCAAGGTTAGCCAAGATAAATTCCTTCAACGCCTGCTTGGACTCGAACTTCTGAATCCTACCGTCAACCAACTCGTGGTGCAACCAATATGTGAATCGGTTGATGAGGTGAGGGGTACGGGCATATATTTCCTCGATTCCCCTGAACGTGAAAAACATCTGCGGGTGCTCTGGGCTGAAATAAATGAAGTTAGCCTCGGGATGCTTGAAACATTCCTCGAACAATGCGGACACGACGGCTGATTGGGCCTCGGTCAGTCCAAGCTTGTCGATGCTGTTATAGAACATTGCCGCTTTGTCAAGACTATCGTTCATATTGACCCGTGAGTTAAGCGTCCTTGTTTTCAAAGAAACGGATGAGGTGATACTTGACTGCCGTCAAGCTGTCAATGAAACCATCAAGCGTACCGTTAAGGCCAAATGTCTCGAAGTGTTCAAGCTGGGAACGGAATTCGGAAATCTTGTCAAGGTCTTCATCGACAGATGCAAGGAAAGCACCCTTGTCCGTCAGGTTAGGAATCTTGCCAGACCATACCTTGAAATCAATGGCCTCGTTGTATGTCGCCTGCAATGTTTCAGCAACCTTGTCCTTGGTGTCCTGATAGAGTTCGTAGCATTCCTGTGCCTTCTCGTGCAGGGCCTTGCTTTCTGCATTCCAGTGGTATTGCTGGTATGCATTCTGCTTGGCGTTCATGAGCGTCAGGATGTTGTACATGATGGCCTTGGCGCCTTCGTCAGCGTTCGGTTCGTTTGCGGCTGTCTCTGGGCTTTCGTCAGGTTCAAAATCAGGAGGGTCATCATTGGGAGCGTCAAACTCTTCGTCAGACTTTTCGCCCTCATCGCCGTCATCCTCAGGGTCAGTATCAGGCGCCTCAAGTTCAGTTTCTGGTTCCTCTGGCTCTTCGTCTTTCTTCTTTTTGCCTTTTTTCTTATCTTCTTCATCGTCATCCGAGTCGTTTTCGGCTGCCTCGTAGATGGCGTTGTGAATAGCAGCCACCGCATCAATAGTGCATTGGTCAATGCCAGCTTGCTGCATTGATTCCACAAAAATTTTATACGGATTCATATTACTCCTCAGTAATGAACTAACAATAGTTTATACCTTGGAGACCATAAAAAGAAAGCCTACGGCTTTAACCGTAGGTAACTTCGTTGCTTTTATTCACTCTTCTGCGGGATTTCATCTTGTCTATGACATAATCGCTCAACTCGATGAAGTCTGGGAAGAACATTCGGTCGCATTCAGCCATAGATGTAGATGTTTCCGCAGTAACGTATATTTTACGCTTCTTTAGGCTTGTTAAGCTGTACCGAGGAAATGAATGTAGAATACCGAAAGGGGAACGGGGTCACCGTTACACCTCCGCAGTTAGGGCACGTATGAGCAACCATCGTCTTCGTCTTGAATGAGCATTTCGCCATTTCGGACAATAACCTTGATGCGTCATCCTTGTTCAGGTTTCCAATGAAGTCAATCTTTTGCTGCGTATTACGGCAACCTGGAATGTCAACTAAAAGAGCCAAATTCAATAGGGCGAGGTACGGCTTGGTCGGCGTGAACCCCTGAGCTTTCCAGATGTCCATTTGGTCCTTGTAGGCATAGTCGTGCATACGGCGTCTGACATACACTTCGACTGCGTTGACACCGCCGATTTTCTCAACTGGGTGGCAACCATATTCCTTGTACATTTCGAACAATTCGGTCGGGTCCACATTCGGGCGGAACCGCATGTTCGTAAAGTCAATTTTGTAGCCAGGGTCGTCAACTATGGTTCCACATTCCTTGCAGGTAAACTTTGTCCAAGTGTACGGGTCTTTCGGGAAAGTAGATGCACGAAGATACTGCAATGTGTAAATTTCATCGCCAGTAAGGATTTGAAGCGGACCCCCAGGGCAGCGTGTGCGTCGGGCAAGGATTTCCGAAATTGTATCCATCTTGTTATTGTTGTCCATGTTTTCGACCATCAGCATGTCGATAAGTCGCAACGGTTGGGCAAGCATCGGTGTATTGTAGAACTGTCCCTTTGACGGAAGTTCATCTAGCGGAAGAAAATCTTCCTCGTTTGTCTGTGGTGGTTCATGTACGGCAACTATTGGTGTCTGAGAAGGAACCGCTACCTGCGGCTGTTGAGGAATGGCTGCTTGGGGAGCGAACCCCTGCGGTGGTTCCTGATTGACTGGGGGAGGAACCCTGTTGGCAGCAGCCTGAGAATACTTGCGGGCAAGCTCTTCACCAGAAATGTGATGCACGTCGTTCGGAGGAGTTTCGCCTTTCTCATGATAGAACATCGAATCGTATTGCTCGTCAGTAACATGAGGGGTACGGGCATCCATTGCAGGGAATGTCTTGTGCGGGTCAAACCATCTTTGCCGTTCGGCAGGTTGATTTTCCGTTTCCTGTTCTGGCTCTTCAATCTTGAAGGACTTCTTAACAGGCTTGACTATCTTAACAGATTGTCGTTCATTGACAACTTTCCTTTTCGGAGGTTCCTGAAAAATCATTGACCCCATTGGATTGCCTGCCAACTGTTTTCTCAATGCGACAGCCTGTTTCAGCAGATTTTCTGGTTCAGCCATTTTATACCCCAGCATAGTACGAGAAGACGTACCTCGGCCCTTCATAATGTTCGCCATTTTTCAGGTCGATTGAGATACGCTCTTTCTCCTTTTCGTTCTCATTGAGTTTATCGGAGACCATTTTTGCCAATTTTTCGCTCATCGGGTCGGGCAAAGTCTTGTCTTCAAACTTGTCAACGATAATAGGTTCAGAAATGGACATGTCCCGCATGGAGTTGTAATCATGCGGGTCATGTCCTTTTTCGTACCACTTCATGTCATATCGGATGACATTGAAGCGGGGCGGCTCTGCACTACTTGTCAGCGGTTTCAGCGGAGTTTGTTGATTCTGCTGTTCCATTTACATTACCGTTTTCTGCAGAAAAACGTCTCTTCACCATTTCCGTACCGATGAGGACGGCGAACAATCTTGCCATTGCCACAGCCTTGTCTGAAATCTTGCCTTCGATGGCACCACGCTGCTCATTATACAGCTTGTTCCATTCGACAGTCACACAGGCATGGCTAATCATGTTGTCAATCTGGTTATAAGTAGCCTGCGGCGTAAACGAAGTGCCCGTCTTTACGCAAAGGTGAGTTTCAGGCTTGAACCAGTCCTTGCGAACACATGCGAATGCGATAGAACCGCATGCGACAGACAACATCGGGTCAATGTCACCGCTTGCCAAATCGTAGTTAAGCGTGTTGGAGCAGTGGATTACGAAATCGTAACGACCGTCACGTTCGTCGAGATACGTGTTGGTGATGTTCTTGAAATTCACGTTCGGTGCAGTGTAATGCACGATATGACGCACATCGCCGTTTGCAAGGAGAAGCATCAAGTCTTCGGGGAACTCGGAACCAGAGCAAATAGTGAAGTTGTACTTCTTGTGCTTGGCAACGATGAACTCGATGACGTTCTGCGGGAGGACAGCACCCTTGACAAGAATCTTCGGCTTGGAAAGGGTTGCACTGTACGTTCTTGCCTGATTGACGGCGTACACCTGATACATTTGCGGGGAGACCGTGAACGGAAGGACTGTAACATCGTTTGCCCTTGTTTCAGGAACAAATCCGATATCGATAAGGGCATGCTTCAATTCAGAGGTCGGCACAATGATGGAGTCGGACATCTGGAGAAGGTCTTCAATCACACGGGCTTCAAAAATAGTCTTTCCACGGCCACCAACGCCGTCCCAAACAAGTTCGTCAAGAATGTAGATGACACGGAAGTTCACCTTGCGAATAGCATCGTTCTTTGCTTCCTTTTCGGCGCTAACCTTTTCGTCATCGTTCTTGTCATACGCAGTGTCCAGCACGGTATCACCGACAGTGTTCTGGAAACTACTGAACTTCATCTTTTGAACCACCTCGAAAACGGCAGGGTTCTTGATGTTGTCAAGAATGACGACAGTTTCCTTGTTGATTGCAAGCTTGGAATAAAGGTCGATGAACATAGATGATGTCATCGTGATGTGGTTGAATGTGCAAAGCGCATCGTAGAACGGGCACAAGTGTGCGAAATCTTCGTTAAAACGACCACCAAATAGGCGAGAGTCACCATCGTTCACATGGATGATATCCACGGTAGCCTTTACCTTGACCTTGTCTTCAATGAGTTTTTCATATAGCTCAGTAGCTTTCATAGTATCCTTCTAACATAAAAGGTTGTTATTTACACAAGTAAAATACATTTTTTAAACATTATGTCGCATCAAAACTGCTAATCATGGAAATAATTTTATCCTTGGCGCTGGTTCCGTCGCTCAATGTCGGAGGCGGCTGGTCTGCATTTTCCATGAACAGGCGGGCAACTTCCATCTGGCTCATGGTAACGACCTTCTTGGCTTCCTCGTCATCCTCTTCGACGATTGCCACTGCATCCTCAGGATTATGCTCCTCGACATGCTTTCCATACGGGGACATGAATACATGGAGAGGATTCTTCGCTTTCAGCTTGTCAAGCGGGACAATCGCTTCCTCAGCGGTCTTGGACACATCGTTGTTGTACTTGACAAGATTTCCGCTAAGGTCTGGGAGGGCATCAATGTCATCAAAATCGTTTACTTCGACATAGCGTTCACCGATTGTATTTTCAATGAAATTAACTTTCATGTTGTCGGTATCGCAGGTGTAGTAGCCAGGGATTGTACCGAGGTGTGCAAAGGACTGGTGATACGGTGTTCCGAGATAGACGAAACGGGTGTTTCCAATCTTCTTTGCAGACTTGCAGTGGTAGTGACCGCTGATTACATAGGTGCAATACTTGGACATCTCGTTCGGGTCAAATCCTTCGACGGAAATGTTACCCGCTTCCATAAGCATGCCGATGATGTCAAAATGACCGAAGAACACATTGTGGTCACGCTGTGCAGGAGTCTTTGCCACAGACTTCATGTAATTAAGGGCATTTTCCTTGCTTGCAGGTGTACCGAGCCACGGGAACAGATGCCAGTCGTAGTTACCGAGAGTAATCTGCACAGGCTCCTTGTCAACCAGAGTAACATTCGGGATGAAACGCAGGAACTCCAACGAAGTGAGGCAATCGGAGTTTTCGTACTGCATGTCGTGGTTTCCAGTAATCGTGATGATATGGAAATCCTTCATGCGGTTGGCAAAAAGGTCGATTACATAGTGGAGGGATTCCACCGTAACGATGTTGCGGTTATCGAAGATGTCGCCGCTAAACAGGATGGTGTCGATACCTTCCTGTTTGAAATCAGCGATGATTTTGTCAAACATTTCATCACGCTTCTTGTTGTGGTAGTCGGTAATGACCTGATTGTGGAAGAAAGTCTTCCCAACATGGATGTCGCCGATAATTCCGATTTTACTCATTTTCTTCGTCCTTGTGTTCAATTTGTTTCTGTTGTTCAGTCTTTTCGCCTTCTTGGAAGAAGAGGATAAGCTTGTTCATATCGTCTGGGGTAGCATCAATGGTTCCATCATCGTTTGTAAGATGCTTAGCATCCTCGATGTTCTTGATTTCCATTGCAAGCAGGTCTTCTTCCTTGCGGAGTTCCTGAGTCACCTTCAACAGGCGTTCCAAGCTCTGACCCACGCTGGAAATCATGGAACTGACAGCAGACCACATCTTGTCGCTCATATCCAGAGATGACTCAACTTGGTCATTAAGCTTGTCCATGAGGTTAGACGATATGTCGTACAGACGGTTAGCTTGGGCCCTAATACGAGCGCATTCAGCAAAATGCTGTTCAGGAGTGAGCTTTCCGAGTTTTTCCTGTGCAAGAAGCGCTGTTCCCTTGGTCTCGAAAATCTGACTCTTGGCCTTAATCTGGTTGACCATCTGCTTGGTCTCTTCTATACCTTCCTTGGTCGAACCAATGGGAAGCCTCAACTTCTCTTCAAGCGCCGTGAAGATATCCTGTTTCTGTTCTGCAGGTTGTTCCTCGGCCTTTGGTTCATCCTTAGGTTCGGCAGGAGCTGACTCCTTGCTCGGGTCAACATCCCACGGCATATTCATGTTAAACGGGTTAAAAGTTTCGTCAGACATTATTTGTCTTCCTCCACCTCTTTATCAAGGTCAATGAGGCCTTTTTTGCCAGACTCTACGGCAAGAGAATTCAGGTCAAGAATAGTCTGGACATTTTTAGGATAGAACCTGACTGCATCAGCAAATCCCTTCAAATTATCGATATAAGCCTGTTTCTTCTTGA
>ERZ809477.25-NODE-25-length-18193-cov-8.346510_pt1 | contig 18193 bp, 22 predicted proteins | sample MGYA00521238_ERZ809477 | MGnify/ENA primary metagenome ERZ809477 (study PRJEB31581, sample SAMEA3312793) | metagenome | study: EMG produced TPA metagenomics assembly of the PRJEB8939 data set (Metagenomic analyses of Rumen microbiomes reveals... | reverse complement strand
CGATCTAGATGTTTCCGGCTCTAGTGTTTTTGGTAACACTCTCGGTCAGATCACCGTTTAAAACACAGACTCTAGCCATGAGAGGATCTTCAGGCTCTTGCAAGATATAATCAATCGTTTCCTTAAGAAGACCCTCTTGGCACAACTCGTTTCCCAAATGCACATCTGCGAGTGCGATGACCTCAACAGAATCACATTCCGTTAAATCGAAATTAACTGTCAGCATACCACTTCTCCGCTATCTTTCCGATAGAATTGAAGTCTTCCTTCATCTCTTTGTTTTGGTCTTCTAGACCCTTTATTTTGACTTTGGTAGCGTTCCATACTCTCTCAATTTCCTTCATGAAATCATCATCTGTTCCTGGTAAGAAATTGGTAGTGATATTGGCACACCATCTACCCTTTGCGATCTGATACCATGTGTAGCCGTCATTATCTTTCTTGTCAAAGACATTGTAGTAACCAAGCTGCACATGACCAACGATTTCAGCATCCAAACTAGGCTTCACCCTGATCCTTAAGGACTCATCAGTAGTCTGTATCTGATCTCTTGTTTCATCTCTCTCGACAGGAAGAACAGGCTCATAGGGATAATGCAGATAACCTAACAACGTACCGCCAAAATCTCCTACTTTGGCATTTCTAAAGGAGTCAGGATCTCCGCTCCTATATTCACTTGTCATGACATCGGTTTCGCAGAAGATGACATGACCCAAATCAGGATTGCCGTAACTGTAAACGATAATATCTCCGGCAACAGGAACGTAATCAATGGACTTTACTTCCCACGGATCTCTGAAATTCTCTAACCAATCTCTTGCGTTCGTGTAAGACCCTGTCTGCGTTTCCCTATCCCACCAACAAGGAGCAGAGAAACCACACTCCAACGCTCTGTAATAAGCGTACCATGTGCATTGATAGATACTTGCAGCTGACCAATTATAAGGCACCGTTCCTTCTGCGACAGGCTCTGTCCTCGGCTTAAACATTACCCTATCCCCTTTTCATTCTGTGCGTTAAACTGAATGTCTTCGTACTTGATGTACTTCAAGTCCTTAAGACCCTTGATCTTTGCGAAAATATCCAGGGCAAGGTCATAGCACCACCCAACGATTATCCCTATTGTCTGCAAGACAGTAATTACATTGTCAGGCAGCACGATCTGAATAAGACTCAACCCATACGCAAATAAATTCAAAAGGATGCAGAACATCAAAATCGCAAAACAGGCAACGATAGCCTTTGCGACTCCGTAGAAATGTTTCTTCCAATCAAACTCTTTTGTGAATAGGGCATTTAAAGAACCCAAAATGATATTCACGATATACATACCACCGGCAACAGTCAGAAAGACCATAGCCACATCGATCTTGTCAAAGATGTATGCTGAAATGTCTGTCAAGATTCTGTTCATTCCACTTTCTCCCATCCCTGTGGGTAGTCTGTCGGACTCCAAACACAGTTATCAATTAAGCAGATATAATGCTCACCATTAAAGGTGACCTTATCCCCTGTCATATAAGGGTTCTCGGCAGTAGGCTGAACGTATTCAGGGAATTCCTCTTCCTCACCGCCCTCATCAGGCTGCGAATGATTTCTCGCAAATAAGCTGACGGCAACATCAGGAGTCCAATCACTCTGTGAAGTGTGTTCCTGGATGACCTTATAAAGCACATCGTTGTACCTTACTTTATAGCCTACTTCGTACAGAACACCCTCTTGCCACTTTGGAAATACGTTTACGTTTTCCTCTGCGGTTTCATCATCAAGGTTTTCAGCCATAGACTCAATCAGTCTTCTCAATTTTCTAGCTTCTTCAATTACTCCCATTTACTCCCCTTTCATAATTAGATTCAAGGCATCTCTAGGATTGTCTACATTTACGTTTCTGCCCAATAAGATTGACAAGGCTCTGTTCCCTGACAGATCAATAGGACTTTCCACGCTCGGTGTCGCATTAACCCAAAAATCAAAATTGACCGTTCCCATCCTATCCCCAATAATGACTTCACCTTTCAGTTTCTGTGCCGTGTCCGTTAAAGAGGTAGGCACTAAAAAGGAAACCGCACTTCCGTTGATCGTAGGCACGATTTCCTCTGTTCCTATAATTACTTTGGCACTTGTCGGTGTGTCATTTAAATTGAATTGTATGGTTCGGTTCGTATCGTACTGACTTACGATCACTAAAGGTCTTACCCTGTCCGTTATGTCCGTTAAATAATAACTCTGTTTCATTGTGGTGACCTCTCCGTGTGAATTTGGAACGGATTGGAATATATCTCACCGTTCTCATCTTTCAGCTTTACCTTTGCAATTTGGAAACCGCTATTCTCTGATACATCTGCGATGCAATCGGCTTTCAGTTCACCGTTATCGTTGTATAAGGGCATCTCTCCGTAGTTTGTGACTATGGATGCGGTCTTTAATCCTTGCGGATTGGACTTTTCGTACAGTAAATAAACACCGCTCATAGCAGACTTGAATGCGGTGGCATCGTTATATGAACTGTCTTTAATTATTATTTTGTTTGTGTTCCCATAATAACGAATTGACTTGTCAGGCATATTCCCAAGTGTTGTCGGTGATGTAATGTACTTTGAACAAACAAGTGTAGTGCTTGTATAAGGATTGTTTTTTAAATCACTTATTGTACCGATAAAATTGCCACCTTCTATGTAATATGTCAGCATTCCCAAATCAACCACACCGTAATTATTCAAATACACACCCAATTCATAATAAAGTTTATTTCCGCTTAAACTACTTTGAAAAGCACTTGGATCAGTTCCGGCTGATGTGTCTTTTATTGATATAACACCACCTGTTGATAAAGCTATGACCTTATCTTTCACAGATAAAGTGTTTAGTGATGCAGATGTATATTTTGTGCATTTTATATTTGCCACATTGTCATTAGATAGCGGTACTTTTGCATTGTTTTGAATACCATAGGAAATAAACCTCGGTGTTCCACTATCGTAATACCAAGCCAAACTTCCCAAGTCCACCTCTCCTACCCTCGTTATATACCCTGTTTCATCTAACTCATCATAGATGCTTCCGGCTGATTTTAAGCCTGTGGGAAAGTATGCTGATATAGGAAGAGATAAGGTGTGTTCTTCATAAGGTTCATAATCCACAGGCACATCATCAAAAGAAACTTGAATATTTGTGTCAAAGTCTTGGCTTTGTGCGATGTTGTAGTCGGAACAATACCAAACATATACATATCCTGTGTAATTAACATTGAATGATGAGGACAATGATGCGTTTGATATTAAACTGCTCAATGGAACACCATTCATATCCTTAACGGATAAATCGCTATTTAAAGGTTTTGTGTTATTTGCATAACTGAAACCTAATCTGCCATACTTAAAATTGCTTACTGTTATCCTGTATTGTGTTCCTTTTAGGACTAAAAATTCACCTAAATATTTGTTATCCCATTGAGCTACACTTACGCTTTTAAAATGTAGTGAACCATCAATGTTTTTACTAACTAAAGTAGATTGTGTATCAACATTTGACGTATCTATAAAGTTCTTCCCTGTTGTCTTTATCCCACTTCCGTTAAACGATAATAAACTACCGCTATCATAGGCATAATAGGATAATGGGAAAAGTGAGGTGAATTCACTTGCGGTGAGAGTGTCTAAACCCATTTGGGTAAGATCAAAGATCATCATATTCTTCTGTTGCCAAGTAAGGTTTGCTACTGTGTTTTCAACATTAGGATAGGCAACTGTTGTAGTTTCAACGGCTGTTTTAATGGTTGATAATGTCTGCCAATTTGTGTTATCGGCAAAGACATAAGAACCACCGCCTAAATGGTTGCCATAGTAAAGTCTTATCGCATCACTAGCATTGGTCTTTTTCACACTTGCAAAGATGAGATATTTATGACCGTTTATAAAACTTATATTCTGTTGTATTCTTCCATAAGCGGTTGCACATCCTACTGTTGCTATATTATTGGAAACGGAAATTGTTGTACCGCTATATCCTACCCATACGGATGTATCTGCGAAATCACCGTTCTGCACAAGCTGATTCCATACTAACGTATTTCCCCTAATCTCTTTGATCTTCGCATACCCATCCACATCACTAGGACTTTCTCTGTAGAGAAATTCCTCATCCTCTCGCAGACCGTCTTTATATTGAATGTCTGCGATGATTGGTGATGTGCTTGGTGTGCTTGTGTTGGTAGGGAGAATCTGCTCTGTACCGCCTTTAAATGATTTATACACTAACTGATTGGAAATGGATGACGGAGATACCCCTACACCGTTTTCGTGCAGATCAACGGAGAATTTTCTTTCTTCCGTATCGTACTGTGAACAATGTAGTGTCTGTATATCGTTCGGCTCTACCGCCATATTTACTCTAATTTTGTTCATCGACCATCTCCCATATTAAAGACATTTGAGCAGATGTCATTCCGCTCTCAATCAGTTCCTGTTCAGTTAGTTTCCTAAAATTGAAATCAACTTCCATTTCACTTAAAGGGAGAATCTCGTTTAAAAATGCCTGTTCATTTTCTTTAGGCACTTTCAGAAACTCTCCATCTTGCTCTCCGTATTTCTTGAACAGTTCCTGTTTCCGTTCGTAATACTCTTTCAGTTCATCATCGATCATTCTTTTGTTCCGTGCGATTTTAAGTCCGGCTGAACCCTTGATGTCGGCTAATAACGATAATGATGAAGAAAGATTCTCGGCTTGTGATAATTTCATTTTCTCTCCCTTATGACCAAGTCACGATTTTATAGTTTGTTCCGCTTATGGTGATGTTTGAGAAACCTATTTGATGGTTCTGCATCTCCAACTTGTCTGATGCCGTGATGTGAATATCATCGGCTGATGAAATCTGTATATCCTGTCCGCCTTGTGAGTAGATTCTTACCGCACCCTGTGCATTGAGGACAAGGTCAGAGCCGGAATTGATGCCCATACTAGAATTGGCTGGCATCACGATTGAATGGAAAGATGTGTTTCCACCATTATTACTGTATGTATAGAGGTTCATAACGCTATATCCGGCAGAAGAATCCATATAAATCTCTGTGGCTTTGTTTGCCGTACCTCTAAAGTAATTGTTCATTACTGTTCTGTTGGTATTTGTGGCACAGTTCATCTCTATTGAATTTGCCGTTGTCTGATTTGTGGTGTCTTGGTTGCTCAATGTTATGCTAGATGCACCGCTATCACTCACATACAAAGAAAGCATATTTGCATAGATATGCCCTGTCGGCTTGTAATTGGTCATACGAATGTTGGTATAGTCTACACCGCTACTCGTTTTCTTTGTCATCAGCAAGGTATTGAAATCACCAACGCTATCAGCGTTATTGACAGTAAATGCACCCTGTGGATCGAATTCGACATATCCGCTTCCCTCAAAAAGAACACCTGTGTCAGTATCGTTCACTCTTGCGAGAATGTTTGTGCCGTTCGCATCACCGAACCTTATCTGTGAACCCTCAATGTATGAACCATATATTTCAAGTGCTTTCAAAGTAATGGTGCTTAATGAATTGAGGATAGCGTTGCCGGAAATATCCCAACCGCTCGACCAAGTCTGTCCGTAGTCCTCACTCAACATAAAACCGCTACTTGTGATGATGTACTGATATTGAGATGATGCCAAATCTTCTGCATTGTGGAGATAGATTCTGCCCTGTGTATCTCTCGTGATGTGCAGACCTAATCCGTTCACAATCAGCTTTGACATTGATTCCAATTCGCTTTCAAGGAAACCCTGGCTTGTTGAAACATCTTCACTCACGATCTCGTTTATGACTGTGTTAAGATTTGCTCTCGCATCTCCCAACTCAATCTCATCGTATTTTTCCGTCAAAGCGTTCCATACCGTTTTTATTACCCTACTAGATGCCGTGACCCCTAACTTGTCAAAGTAGACATGAACGGTATCTCCCAATTTCACTCTCTCCAAAGGAAGAATGTCCTTGTATTCATCCGTCTGCCATAATGGGATAAACGAAATCTTGATATTGACTCTAGGAATCTCTATGTCATTGTTTGTGGCATAGGTTGTAGCGTAGCTTAACAGTTCAGCTGCCGTAGGGATCTGACCGCTATCGTATTTATTTGAAAAGTCCACATTTAACACTTTCGGTGTTGTGGCACTCGTTTTGTTGTATATCCCTGATGCTTCGTAGGTTACCTCATCTACAATAGCGTAACCATAAACCGCATCATAGACATTCTCGTTGTTCTGCTCCTGTTCAAAATCTGTAAGGTTCTTGCCATAGGATATTTTGACTCCGTTGTCCGCACCTCTCCGTGCCAACATCTTGACTGTTAGGTTATCGTATTCGTATTCTCCCCTAAAAGTGTCTAATAATGACCCTTCATATCCACCCAAGCACTCTCTCCAGGATCTAGGGATATTCAAGTTGAAAGTACTTGTTGTGTTTGAAATGTCCGTAGTCATCGTAAAGGGATATGCTCCCAATACTTTGGCTAATAATTGAGTAACGCAGTTTGAAGCACCTGTGGCACTAAATGGTTTGATAGTGACTTTACTTAAGTCATAGGTAATATGCTGACATTTGCAAGTCACCACAAAATTTATAGGCTCACTAATACTGTAAATACGGAATATCTGCTCACTATTATCCCCTACTTTGATTTTTACTAACCCATTTTGCTTTAAAAGTGGGTAGTATTTATCGTTTGTAGATACTTGGAATTCAGCTTCGTAGATTCCATTCAGTTCTTCCGTAACTACACAGGAGATGGGATTGATCTGACCCACTCCGTTTGTTGAGGAAGAAGCCAAAGTAGACAAAGATTTCGTACTGTCAAGTATTTTCATAATCTCCACCACCTCGGATAGATTTTCACATCACTAAATCCTGTGAAACTGATCGTATTTGAGTCCTTAAGAACAGGGAAACCACCATTTATAGTCAGGTCATCGTTCCTGTTAATCGTTCCCTCATAGCAATCCTGTGTTTCACAATCAATAATGGTTGTGGAAGTGTTGGTTGCAAGAGTGAGAACCGAAGAGTTTACGGTGATTGCCCCTGTTCCCTGGACTTCGATCAAGGGAAGTGCGATTTGGTGAGTAGGATTGAGCAATGTGGTTGCTGAAGCAATCCCAATCGCAATCTCCCCTGATTTAAGCCATTTTTGAGGATAAACATTGAAGACCAAGGTAAAATCTGCGTACTTTAAAAACGCTCCTGTGTTAGGCTGAATTGCATTTACAAAACAAGCCTTTTGATAGACATCAGGCTCTTTTGAATTCTCCAGTCTTCCATATCCGTCTTGCGAATAGAGAAAATCGACCAAAGCTGCAAAATTAGATAAAAAATGCTCTCTGATAAAGCAGTTGACCGAAATCTCTTTCGCCTTGTATCTGTTATTGGAAACGGATAATGCTCCGTTTCTTCCTGGAACTTCATAAAAAGTGACATCCTTTTCAGGGGTTACAAACAACTGTGACCCATCCCAAAAAGTACCGAAATCGGCAAGTGATTGTCCGTTGAAAGTCAAAACATCCATTAAGCAAACACCGCCTTTCTTCTAACCGTTCTCTGTGCGAGAGCAGTTTCTATTTCATCGACTAACTGATAGCCGTTCGCACCCTGTGGCACGTTAAGATTGATGACCACACCACCGTAATTGTAGGAATCACCGCCCATGCCTAGATGATTGGCGATGTTTTCGGCAGCTTGGTCGATCAGATACATATTGTCATCGATACCCTGTGCCAATCCTTTCATGAAGTCAGGCATCCATGTATGGAAATCGCTCAAAGCACCCTTTTCCGGCTCACTAAAGTGCAAGTAAGACCAAATTGTGGATGCAATGTTCTTGACGGAACTGATCAAAGATGAAACTTTTGAAGTAATTCCACTTATGATGTTTCCTATGAGATCTCTGCCCCATGAATAGGCACTTGAAACAAGGTTTGTAAATACGCTTTTGATTGTTTCTTTAATGTTATTGAATGTATTCGCAGTATTCGTTTTGAATGTCTGCCATCCCTGTTGCACCTTACTGATGAAATTAGGTATATCAGACAAGGCAAACAGTATGATTCTTGCAACAAGATGCTCAAAGAAAGTCAACAAAGATGTCAAAACATTATCAAGGAATGTAAAGAACCATTCTTTGATCACTTCGATGCCGGTCGCAATCTTTTCAGTTACCTGATCCCACAGTTCAATAAAGAATTCCTTTATTTCAGCACCGTGTTTGATTGCTTCGTAGATTGCGACAATACCGGCAACAACCGCCAAAATAGGAATTATTGCGGATGATAATGCACCTGTTACCGCTGCCCATGTAATTCCCAAAGTGTCCATAGCAATCTTGATATTTGAAGCAAAAACCAATAATTTGCCAAAAATAACGAGTACTGGACCGATTGCAGCAATCAAGGCAGCCATATTGATGATAAACTTCTGCATTGGCTCGCTCAAACCTGTCCACCATTCCGTAAGATTTTGAAAAACACCGGCAAGACCCTCGATAAAAGGCTGAATGTATTCTTTTAAGGACTCACCCAAAACAGATGTGAATTGTTTGAAGCTTTCTTTTAGCTGCGAGGTCTTGGAATTGAAGTCTTCATACCTCTTCGATGCTTCTTCAGTCAACGCTTCGTTCATTTCATAAGCGGAATTTGCCATATCAACGGCTTCTGTAACTCCGTCATAATCTGATGTCAATCTTCTAATCAAGTCAGACTGCCTTATTCCGCTCCATCCTAGTTCATCCATGAACATAATGAGTTCTTCGCCACCGCCTTCAAGGTTGCCCATGCCTATGAGCAGTTCTTGCAAGGCTTCAACAGGCTTCGTTCTCCATAAATTGGAGAATTCCTCTGCGGTCATTCCTGTGATCTCTCCGAATTTTTCGACATCTTCAGACCCTGATGCAACCGCTTTTGTGATCAGCTGCATTGTGGTTGACATGGCAGTACCACCGGCTTCTGCCGTTACACCGACTGCGGACATTGCTGCTGACAGACCCAATATTTCAGGTGTTGTCAAACCTACCGTATGACCGGCTGATGCCATCCTGGTTGCCAAAGCAAGAATACTTGCTTCATCTGTGGCAGTATTGTTGCCTAGTTCAACCAAAGCTGAACCAAACTGGTCAACAGTTCCTGTTCCTTCCCCCATGATGTTCATAAACTGTGCGATAGATACCGCTGCTTCCTCTGCTGCGATGTTGGTAGAGTCACCAAGCATGATAATATTCTTTGCGAATTCAGGAATATCTTGCAGTTGAACTCCCAACTGACCGGCAGCTTCAGCAACTGCCATGACGGTTTCCGTAGAAGATGCAGTTTCAAGAGGAATTTTTCTTAATTCTTCATTTAACCATGCGTATTCTTCGGCAGTACCTTCGACCGTCTTCTTTACACCAGTAAAGGCACTCTGCAAATCGGCAAAGTTTTTAATTGAAACGGTAGCAAGTCCGGCTAAAGGAAGAGTGACATAAGTAGTCAGTATGCCACCGACATCCTGGAACATCTCTCCCCATTTTTTAAGATCTGATTCGTTCTTTTTGATATTTTCTGAAATGAGATCTATCTTGCCGATAAAGTTATCAGCCGGTAGATCCTTCATTTTGTTATTTAAGTTGTTTAATTCTGTCTGTGTTTGGTTGATTTCGGTACGCAACTGCGACATAGCCTGTTGCTGCTTGTCGGTCGGCATACCGTTCATCGTTGTTGCGATTTCTTCCCATTGACCTTGCTGATGTTGCAGCTTTTTGGTCATGGAATCTATCTCTCTCTGCAATGAAGCACGTTGATTATTGACATCCTTCATTGATTTGAAGTTTTTATCAAAAGAAGAGGTCAACTTGTCCGTTTCACTTGCCCACTCTTTTGTGTATTGGGTCAAAAGGCTTAATTGTCTTTGATATTCTTTTGCACCTTCAACTCCAATTACTGCACCGATTTGAGTTTTAGCCATTTTCCTCTCCTATTCAAGCATAAGTATTTCTTCAAAACTTAATTTAGGCGGTTTCTGTTTCGCACCACCCTCATAAATAGAAAGGCAAGAAAGCATATCCAACATCTCTCCAATAGGAGTACATAGGATCTCTTCCTTGCCCATTCCCAATTTCCTACCGTAGAAGAGAAACCAACTTAAATTAAGTTTGTTTGCTCTTCTATTTCTTTTTTTTTGGGTTCTTCGACTTCAATCGTTGTTTCAGCACCGACTCCCATTCCTTCCATAGCACTCTGCATGAGTTCCGTGTAGGTCTTGTCATCCAAATACATGATTTCTTCGACTCCCAAAATCTGTGGCTGATATGAACGATCCATGAAATGACGGTTCATCTCATACCCTTCGTTTAAAAAGTGAATTATCTTCGCTCCAGTTTCCAATGTGGTTGGAAGATCTCCGCTGAATAACTCACCTAATCTCTCCAAATCGCCATCAGGACATAATTTGGCGAGGTCGCTTGTGGCTTTTACTGTCCGTAAAAACTTAATTTCCCTTCCGTTGATTTCCATAAGACTCCTTAAATAGTGCCTGAAATGTTCAGCAGACTTCTGATGATATTCTCGGCAGCTGCTTCCGTTGTCTGTTCAGCGACAACTCTTCTCCATCTGTGGTTGGAAGAATCATCTCTCATGACAGTAGCGGTGAGTTCCTGGGTCTGAAAATCAATTGTTTCTTCCTGTGTGTTGGCACTTAAGCCGTCAACAGAGAAAGCACACTTCGTGAAGACAACAGGAACATAGGATGTCACACCAGCTTCCATATAGCGAATGATGAAACCGACACCCATGTAAGGAATGCTCTGCCTGTCATCGTATTCGTAGATGGAAACGGAATTGCCGTTGATGGTTTCGGTAGTAGCCGTAGGAAGACCCATGATGAGTTTCCTTGCTGCATCCTTTAAGCCATCAACAACCAGGTTCAATGTAGCACCTGTGAAGACACCACCGACAGACTCTGCGATCACGTTGTCAGCATAGAAGTTGGTTGAATCGCCTGTTGATGCTTCAAGAGAAGCACTAACACCTCTTGCTAAAATCTGACCGTCAGAATAAGTCGGAGATCCACCGTTAGCATCGTACTTTGCTACATAGGGTTTGGAAAAGCCAGTAATTACTTTACCATTTGCCATTCTTCATACTCCTTCTAAAATTATTTCGACAAATTGCTTCGATAGACTCGTTCAGCGATTTTTCCATAGCTTCCAAGCATGGTTTCCTCGCTTTGCGAGATGCTCTTGAAAAGACAGGGTTCTTCTGCATGAAGCTTGTTCCGGCTTCAAGGGATCTTGCCAATACGATTGCCGGAGTATAACCGCTCCCATCCTTATAGGTCAGGACTCCCCTGTCAACACCTGTCTTTCTATTGATAAAACCGTTTTTGTTTTCCAACGGTGATACACCGAATTCTTCGATTAAGAAGTTCTTTTGGATTGTTCTTAAACCTGTTCTCTGATCAACTCTGCCTGGGCGGTCATCGGTCGGCATATTTTTCAGTTCCTGGACTGTATAGTCTGCCACCACTTCAGACCCTTTATCGACCGCTACATCGATACACGCTTCAGCATTAAAAGGATTGGAAAGTCTTTCCAACTTTTCAACATACTCCTTTAATCCTTTAAAACGGTATCTCATGCGATCTCCCAACTCCATGTATAATGGATCAGGTTGGTTTCATCTTCGTAAAGAACGGAATCAAGACTCCATCCCAAAACTTCCACGCTATTCAAAGCATTCTGTATTGCATCCACGTTAGTATCAAATTCGGTTAAAGTATAATAATCAACCGTTCCAGTTATAACTTGTTCTTTTTTGTGATTTGATGACCAAAGGGAACTTCCCTCTGAATCTTCTGCCCATACGCAGAAAGGTGCTTCCATCCTGGAGTGCCAATAGTGATAAACCTTTAACCCCTCGATCGAGGTCAAGGCATTCTTAATCTTCAGAAGTAGCGACTGCATAGTAGTTCTCCACTCTTGTCAAGGTCAGTTCCGTGTATTTAAGACCGGCAATCACAGGCTGACGGTAATATTTGGAATCTACCATTTTGGTTCTAGGGTTCGTATCTTCTCCATGAGAAACCATTGTGATCCTAAACTGCTCACCGTTGCCTAAAACTGCGTACTGTCCGATTTGGACAGACATATCCCACGGAATTCTCACCAATCTGTCAACTCTTTGGTTTACACCCTGTGCCGTATAGAAACGAGAGAAGCCGATTGTCCTGTTCTCAAACCAATATTTATTGACTATCGACAGGGTTTCACTCGGCATCAAACCGTTTGCTGCATCGTTTACTAAATCGCAAACGAATAAAACACCATCATCACGCATCGTTCACGTTTTCCTGGAACACACGGTTGTTTAAGTTATAACGTAACGCTCTTGGCATCACCGAAACACCATCCGCTCTTTTGTCATACAGATAGGCAGCATACATCGTTATCAGCATGAGATCTCCAACATTGTTATAGTCGAGAGTGATACCCTCTCTCTCAATAAAGGAAATCGCTGAATCGATATACTGTGTCAACTGTGCTTCTTTCTGTGCCTTTGCATCGGTGTCCATATAATCCGTGATAATCTCTAGATTATATTCGAGCATCGTTATCAGCGTTTCTAACTGTGTATTCGTGTATGCCATAAATCTCCTTTGAGGGGAGCATTACGCTCCCCCTATCATGAATTAGATCGAATTAGCTGCGTCAAATGCGAAGCTCATGGTTGCATCAGGAGTTGTGTTGGACAGACCCATAGCAACGAATGCTTCTGCGATCTCGACATTGCCATCGTAACGAGCAGTACCCTTGAAGACCGTCTGATCGTTCAGGAAACGAACGTGTTCAGAAGTAGCGAACTTCGCACCGGCTCTTTCAGCCAGTAAGTACAGATCGAAGTAACCTGCGATGATGACATTGTCAGGGATGAAGTCGAGAACTTCGACAACACCGCCTAAAACAGGCATATAACCGTTCATGCCTGAAACAACCTGACCGGCTGCGTTGACAGAGATGGTCTGTGCCATTAAAGCGGTATAGGTCTTCTCGTTCATGCACCATACTTTTTCACCACGGCTATACTTGCCCTTGGCAGCACCGAAATCGGTAACGATAGCTGCGAATAACTGTGCAGCAGTCATGCCGGAAGAGTTGATTGCCTTGATGTTGGAAGTATGCAGATCGACCCAAGGTCTTGCGGTAACAGGATAACCAGCCGGTTCTGAAGTTTCGACCAGTCTTGTCATGATGCCTTTGGGCATACCGTTGCCAGTACCGTAAAGGATAGCCTTGTCGAGTGCAAGACCGATTGCCTGTGCGATTGCGGTGATCAGTTCACTTGCAAGATTGACATCGCTATCTTCCAGGTTGGCATTGCAGATTGCGAAATAGCCACCGACCTTGAAGCAGTCAACAGTCACATCGTAGAAAGCGAGTGACAGTTCATTCAGGTTTGCACAACAAGCAGTCCATACTGCTTCAGGAATCGTACCCATGACACCTAAACGTGCTTCGCCACCGACTCTTCTTACATCAACGTGCTTGTAGAGTTTGGAGTAGTTCTCCAGGTTTTCCCTGATCAGTCCAAGGAAGACTTCAGGAATGGTGATACCTACGTTCGTTAAGGCTCTCTTTTCAGCGATAGCGGAACGTACTTCTGACAGGTAAGATTTGACATCTTCACGAGCGAAGAACTGATCTCTTTCCTGTGCGGACATTTTGAAAAATTCTCTTGTTTCCATCGTTTTATTTACCTTTCTCTCTTCAGGAACTTCTTCTTTCTTTTCTTCAACAGGTGCTTCCTGTTCTGCTTCCAAATCGGCAAGTTCCTTTTCCAATTCGGAAACTTCGCCACTTAAAGACTTTTCCTGTTCCTCTGCTTCAGCTTTTTCAGCTTCAAACTTGTCGATCTCTTCCTCGACTACCTGTTTTTCTTCATCGGATAAGGCTTCTTCAATGGCTTTCTCGATCTCGGACTCTCTGACCTTGAATTCCTCTAACTTATTGCGGAGTTCATCAAGTTCAGATCTCTTCGTGTCGAGTTTCTTCTTTGTCATTAATGCTCTTAATGCCATCTTTCTACTCTCCTTTTAATTTGGATAACATCCGCATTTTCCATTCCTCATGCTCACGCTTCTTGATGTTTTCCTCATCAATGTGCCGTGCATCGATGTGTGTCGCTTCATAAGCCGGAAAAACGCACGGAGAAATCTCAAACAACGGTGAAACTTTGTTGATGGTGTAGTGAACGTGACCGTCTTCGGAAACGGTTCTCGTTTCATCTCCAATATCAAAACCAAAGCTGCATCCTGTGACATCTCCCCTTGCGACACGCTCATAAGCATTCATTGCATCGGTGTCATTCGGATTGATTTTAATGCGACCCCACAGACCGTGGTCATCCTGTCTTAACTCCAAAGTACCATTGGTAGTCCTACCCAAGATTAAATCGGTATTGTGGTTAAATAACGCACGGACATCATCGTGAATCGACTCATCAAACGCTCCAGGGGCGATGCTTTCGGTAACACCATCCCATACTTCGTAATTTGAGTTGAATACACTAAAGTAACCTTCTATAAAGAGGTCATTACTGTCCTCTGCGTTTCTTGTCTGAATGTCTTCAATGTGAAAATATCTCTGCTCCATACTTTCTCCTTAATCGTTGCCGGAAATCTTCTTCTGTAACGCACTTTGATCTAGAGGGATATAGTTTTCTAGTACCTTATAGTCATCAAGACCATCCACAGGAGTCATTCCAATCCTATCCCTGGCTTCGTTTCCGTTTACCCATCCTCTGTCACCAAACTGTGTGTAAACGCTCGTTAGCGAAGCCAAATCGTAGTCTAGTAAAGAAAGAACATTCATCTTCAAGTACCATTTGGGATTGATGATGAGTTTCCTTGTCATCTCCTGTTCGATAGACCTTACTATCGTATGGATGGTAGTGTTGATGAAGTTGTTCCACTCCTGTTGGTTGTAATCCCCCACACCCAAGATGAAAGGCGGTACACCCAAGATTGCAGCAACCGTTCTTTTATCCAGTTCCATTTGCGAGTCAATCGCCAAGTCCTTTAAACTCAACGGTTTGACCTGTTCGACCTGGAACTGTTCAGCCGGAATCAGCCACGGTTCGCCTACCTCACTAGCCTTAACGTAATTGTCCAAAATCTTCTGTCTTCCCTGTGATGTTGAGAATTCATCGATTAACGAATCGACCCTTACGATCAAGGATGGTTTGTATTTAGAACCCAAAAAGCCTTTTTCTGTCGCACGGATCTGTTTGAGATTGTTTGCGACATCTCTTATGACCGCAGTAACACCCTTGCCCTTCCAAAGATAGATCTCATCAGGATTGTAGGTGAAATGCAGTAAATCATCCGGCTTTCTGTTGGCTCCGTCTACCTGAACATAGTAATCTCTGTACGAATTCCCTTTGGGCATAAAATTGACCCTAAAAGGGGCAATCGGCTCTAAACTTTGGATTATTCCCCCATAAGTATGAGGAATTACAATGGAATTGCCGTTTCCGTACAGTAACATATTCATCACGATGGTCTGCATCCAATGGGAGCGAGTCATCGTTGAAATTGGGTCTATGTCGATTTTCCTTGACAGTTCATTTAAGATCCTGACATCTCCCTTTTTGGAGTTTTCCATCAGATGGATGGTCATAGAACCAATCAGTTCGGCTATCTTCTTACAAGCCGTCATGATTTCAGGATTCTTGTCTAAAGAAACGTAATCGTGACAACAAAGGTCATCGAAATCAGAACCCATAACGTAACCGATGGTTCTCTTCTGTTCACTTTCCAATTTTCTTTTTTTCTTGCTCATAGTTACCTCTAATCGAACCAGTCTTTAATCACTTTGGCTCTCGATTCCGATTCAGCGTATCGAATACACGCAAAGACACTCGCATCAAAAAGGTCGATCCTCTGTGTTGGATTGACCTTTTCGTATTGAACGGCATCATCGGTCTTTTCGATTGCGTGGACATTACTCACACAGTATTCGTAGGCTTCGGAGTGCAGATAATAAAGATTGCCATCCATTGCACTCTTCTCGATATGCCTGAAACCCTGTGATTTCATGTAGAAATACTGCGGTTGGTCAACGATTTTGAACCCTGCCTTTCTCATCGCAGGGAAGTATTCCTCACCGGCAAACTTTCTATCGTGACCGACCTCTTTGATCTTGAAACCCATATTCCGCATTTCAATAAACCAGTTCACCACATCTGCCATGTTGACGGTTTGGGAGTTACATAGAGTAAGCCATCCGTCATCCATCCACCCATATAATGGAATGTTGTCCTCTTCGGCTTTTGCAGCTGCCTGTGTGATTGGGAAGAACCCATGAGCGATGATAATATCGACTCCTTCGTAATTCCCAAACAGACAAGCTGCCGTTAAATCGTAGCAGCGAGAGAGATCAGCACCGCCATACCAACTTATTGGAAGTTTGGCTAACTCCTGCAATGTCCAGTTGTACTTCTTGTCACTTGCCCTGAACATATCAATATCGAACCATGACTTCATCGAAGCCGTGTAGATATTCAGTCTTCTAGAGAGAAAATCTTTTCTCTTCAAAGGGTCATTCTGTGCCTGGAGAGATGCTTGTAAGATTTCTTCAGGTCTTATGGTGACTCCGTAATTGGGGTTCGCCTTTTGATGCTGAATTGGGTTTGTGTAGTCCACATTCCCCTTGTCATCCTGGTCTGCCCTTGCCATGAACACGAATAGCGAGTCATCCTCGACAATTCCGTTTATGACCTTTAAGCAGTACTCCTGATGTGCATATCCAAAACCGTTGATGTTATCTCCGGCAGTTGTGATTCCAACCATCAAGGAATTCTCATAAGCTGCCTGTGCTTCCTTGAATCGGTTGTATTGGGATGGCTTTTTGAAACTAGCCACCTCATCCGCAATCGCAAAGGAACAGTTAAAGGAGTCCTGTGCATCAGGGTTTGTCGGCATCGCAATGATTTCCATAGAACCGTCATTCTTGCCGAAGATGTACTTGATGGTATGCTCAAAGGAATTGTCCTTGATCTCCATCTTGTTGTCCAAATTCTGATAATGCAGAGAATACGTTAAAAAATGGAATGCTTCCAATGTCTGTCTTAAAGCTGAAGCCACTATGTAGGTCTTCGACCCTGAATGTCTTCTTAAGATGGAAACGGCAAACGATAGTCCGGCAATCAGACTCGTTTTTCCGTTTTTTCTGCCGTATTCAATAAAGGCTTCCTTGTAGCGTGTTTTGGATGTTCCCTTGTAGTAGAACCCTAACAGGTTGTAGACAATAAAGACCTGGAACGGTTCTAGAATAAATGGCTTCCCTTGCAAGGGATTGCCGTCTAGATCCTCGCCTTGCTGATGCACCAAAACATTCTGCATGATGTTGATGGCAAAATCAGGATCGGCGGTTCGCAGTTCTATATCATCCCTTTTGAGATCTTTTTGAAATCTCTCACAGGCAAGGACTATTTCCTTACCGGCTACTCTTTTGCCACTTACAACATCCTCTGCGTATTGGATTGCGACATTCTTGAAAGATTTAGCCAAATCTGCTTATGATCGCTTCCAAACCGCCATCATCGCTCTCCTGGATGTTCAGCTTCTTAAAACTTGATGCCGTCAGTCCAAGTTCGCTCCAATATTTGAGTGCCTGACCGTTCAGTTCCACTTCCATTGAAATCAATGGGTTCTTGTGGATGTTTTCTTTATTGGAACGGTCTGTTGTAACTACGATGGTAGGCTTTCGCCCTTCATCGATGTACTGCTGATGTACCTCATCTCTCGTTTCCAAAATCTGTGCGAGAGTTTCGATAACCGAATCGAAGTATGGCTTATAGGTCTTCGCATCTTCGCAATGTTTTCTGATCGTTTCGACCCACTTACTTTTTTCCATACCAATACCTTCGTTTTTCCTTCCCTTTCCTTAAGACCCACGATGGTATGTCGATGTTGTTTCTTCTTGCCGTTCTGACTAACAGTTCTTTCCCTATATCCGTCAATTCATCAGTTTCTCTATCATGGAATGAGTTATGTGTCGCTCTTGAAACACTTATTAAGTTCCATTCTTCAAACTGATATTCAGGAAAGTCCTTGACAGGGAAAATGTGATGCACAATGTCGGCATTCTTGAATTTTCCGTACCTTTTGAGGTATTGGTCAATGTATTTATCCCTTAAAAGGAT
>ERZ809477.24-NODE-24-length-18742-cov-5.843314_pt1 | contig 18742 bp, 13 predicted proteins | sample MGYA00521238_ERZ809477 | MGnify/ENA primary metagenome ERZ809477 (study PRJEB31581, sample SAMEA3312793) | metagenome | study: EMG produced TPA metagenomics assembly of the PRJEB8939 data set (Metagenomic analyses of Rumen microbiomes reveals... | reverse complement strand
GCCTCCAGCGACGGGTTCCATTGGATGTATAGCAATAATTCTTTCATAATCGTTTGATTCAGCGGGCAAAGGTACAAAAAAGCAGGCGAACCACCAAACGATTCGCCCGCTTTTTTGGTTGACACCAAGCACCTGCTGCTTTCAACGATTAGTCCCAGCGGAGCTTGATCATGAGGTTGATTCCGTAGGTTTCAGTGGTTTCCTTGTCGATTTTTCCCTCTTCCGGCTCGTAGTTGATGATGACGCTATGTCCTTGCTCGTCTTTTCCGTAAATGGGGCTGACCCATTTTGCAGTAGAGGTGTACTTGGCATAGAAGGGGTATGTGCCGCCTACCCGTTCACCTTTGTCGTAGTCGTAGAACTCGCCGTCCTGGTTGTCGGTGTCCATGATGGCCTGTTTGTAGTTGCTGTCTTCATACCCCATGGGATCCTGTATGCCCAGTCCGGAGTAGTAGCAGTTGAACTCCAGGTAGTCGTCGCGCCCTGTACTATCAATGTACTTGCAGTATCCCTTCACGCTGAGGTCGGTGAGACGGAAGTTGTTCTTGTCGAACATAATGGTGGGACTTGCAGCCTCGATGGTGAACTTGAGGTCGTAGTAGTCGCCGTAGGGACGGTCGGGATAGACGTAGCAGTTGGGGTCAGGTTCGGGCTCTTCTTCACTTATGTAGATGTGTTGGTTGTCGGCTCTGCGTGCGCTGACCTTGTAGACGGTTTCGCTGACGCGGGTGATGGTGAGCTCGTCGTTGTCAAACTGCGTGTTGCCCTTCCAGATGTGGTTCATCGTGCCGGTGAGTCCCGAGCCTGTGATTTTCTCTATGCGCAGTTTGCTGAAGTTGATGAAGCCGAGTCCGTCGTTCTTGTCGTCGTAGGGCAGCTGGGTCACTTCGTAGGTGGCGGTCTTCAGGACGTTCTTGCCGTCGTCCGAGGCATAGATGTAGACGGTGCCCTTGCGCTCCTTGGCGGTGGTGTTCTCCTTGATGTCAAGGTGTACGTTGTAGCCGTTCACCTCGACGTCAATCCAGTCGGCACCCGACGAGGCCTTGATGTTCTTGTACATGGTGATGACGGTGACGACGCGCTGGTCGCCCTCGGCCTCGACGACGAGTTCCTCGGGGTCGAACTCAATGTCCCAGTCGTACTTGTCGGCCTCGGGTGTCAGCTCCAGCTCCATCTCCTGTACGCCGGGCTTCACGTCGGCAGGCTGCTTCGCCGTCTTACCGCCCTTGGTCACCGTGGTCACGGTAGCCTTTTCGGGCTTCATGGGGATGGTGGCGTTGCCGTTCTTGTCGGTGGGGGCCACGGTGAGGCCGCCGTCTTCTTTATAGACGATGACCACTGCGGGCTTGTTCGCATCCTCGGTCTCGGTGTTCTTGGCTTTCACGATGGCCTCGTTGTTGGCCTTGGCCGTGGCGTCGTCCGTATTCTCCTCCATCGCCTTGTCAATGAGCCAGTCCTCGGTCTCGCCCACCATGGCGTTCACCACGCCGTTATCTACTCCGAGGTCTTCGCCAATGAACTCGCCAAGCTTCTGCTTCGTCCACACACCGCCCAGTCCGGCAACGAAGCGGCGGTAGTCTTTAGCTGTGGCTGTGCCCTTGCGAATCTTCTCGCGCAGACGCTTGGTCTCCTCGATGATGGTGTTGACATCCTGCCACTTGCCCACAACGCCGCCCGTGGCAGCGTCCCACACGGCGACGTTGAAGTTGGCGGCCTTCAGGGCCTGCTCCACACCCACGCGGTAGGCATCCTGGTGGATGGGGTTGCCGTTGCCCTCGTGGTGCTTGTCCACGTAGTCATAGAAGGTCTGCACGCCGGGTCCGTCGCTGTATTTCGACACGTTTCCGCCGTCATGGAACCATTCCTGATAGATTCGCGGGCAGGCGTTGGTGTACTGATGGTTGATGAGGTTGGTGAACCATTTCTTGTAGTCGGTCTCGCCTTTCTTGTAGCTCGATTTATTGAACAAGTCCCTCATCTGTTCCTCGTTGCCCATGATCTTCGACTTATTGAGCACGTCGAGGATGTCCTGCTCGCGGTTGTGGGCAGTGACTCCCCAGCCGTAGTAGACCATGTCCCATCCGGCCAACCACACGCCGCGCGTGGCCACGTGGTCGAAGAGACCCTGTTGGTCGAGCCGCTTCACGGCCTTGAGGAATTTCTCCTTGTTGTCCAGCATTTCCTCTAAGAGCTTGTACATCTCCGTCGGGTCGCTCTTGTCGCCGGCGCCTGCCAGCAGGTCGCCCTCGTAGTTGTTGCTGCAGAAGCGCGTGAAGAGCAGTCGCATCTTCTCCATCTTCAGGCTCATCTCGATGAAGTTTTCCATGTCGCTCATCTCCGTGGGCGTGTTGTTGTTCTGCTGCTGCTTGTTGGAGTTTTCGCTCTGGTTTTCCTCATCGTCTTTCTTGTCGCAGGCTGTCAACATCCCGCCGATGCATAGCACCATGAGTGCCATGAACATCCAATTTCTCAGTTTGTCTGTCATACTTCCTTTTCTTTATATTGATGATAATCTACCTGCAAATATACGATAACAATGCCGAATAATGGACTAACAAAACATAAAATCGACTAACAATATATGAATTGTTAGTCGATTTTGGCTCGCCACTCGTTGGGAGTCATGTGCGTGACAGCCCACAAAGCAGCAAAAGGTTTAGAAGCAATATCCTAACGTGATGTCAAAGGAGTGGAACTTGGTGGAAATGTCCTCGTGATATACTTCGTATTTGCTGATGTTGGTCAAGTCCATCGAGTAGCCGATGCCGATGAGAAACTTGTTGCTGATGCGGGCGCGGACACCGAACTGCATGCCGAGCTGGATGCGCTTCCAGGCGGCATCGCCCATGTCGTCCTTTGAGAAGAGGTCGATGCTATCATCATCGTCGTCGTCTTTAGATGCCAATGCTCTGGAATTACTCTGTCTGCTCCAGTCGTCATCATCCCAGTCATCCCAGTCTTCATCATCATCATCCCAGCCGTAATCGTCGCTGTCGTCGTCAAACTTCAGCTTGCCGAAGATGTTGCCGCGCAGGTAGATACCGGCGAATGGCTCGATGGCAAAGCTCTCGCTGACAGGATAGGAGAAGAGCAGGTTGACGGGGACTTTCGCCGAAAGCATATTGAACTTTTGGCCGTCCTCGCTCTTCCAGACGTATTTAGCTGCAATGCCAGCCTCAACATAGAGGGGCAGGGTGCTGCTGATGGGGAAGGCATAGTTGTAGCCTGCGGAAACGGAGTTGCCGCTTTCGCTCTCGCTGTGGCTGCCTGATTTGACTTTCTGCGACTCGAAGTTGTACTGCAGGTAGACGGAGCTGAAGGCGACGGGTGCTGCCAGTACTCCAGTTGCTGCAGTGCTTGCCTTGGGCTTCAGGGCAGTTTCTTTCTTCGCAGTCTTTGCCGTTTGCGTTTCCGTTTTCGGTTGGGCCGTTTCCTTTTTATGTGGTGTCTGTGTCTGCTGCTGGTTCTTTTTCATGAGCTGGTCAAGCGTCACCACTTTTTCCTGGGCGTTCACGGCCACAGGGCCTGTAGCCATCATGATGGCTGACAAGGCGAGAATCATTGTCTTTTTCATACTGATTGGATTTTAGATTGTTAATTATTGGTAGTTTTATTTGGTCTGTACAACGAGATAGCGCGTCTGGCTCCAGAAGGTTGCGGGGTCTGTGATGGTCAGCACCGACACGTCTTTGCCAGTCTTCTCCAACTTGTAGCTGTTCTTGGGCATGTTGGAGATAATCTTGGGCTTGGCCGACGGTATTTCCAGCTGGGTGAAGTTGCGCATATCCTTCTTGGTGAAGTACTCGGTAGACATATCCTTGCTGACCTTCTTCTTGGAGAGGAAGCCTCCGCCGCTGGTGATGCCGGCCTGCTTCAGGACGTCAGAGGACCCTACTACCACGTAGACGGCATTGTCGCGCTCGGTCTTCTCCTGCTCGGCCTTCTGTTGGTTCTCCACGTATTCCGCAAACTCCTGGTTAGCTTTTGTCAGCTGTCCCACATGGCTCTTCAGCTTAGCAATGTCAACGTTCTTGTTGTTGAGCTGAGTGCGCAGGTCGCTTATCATCTTGTCCTTCTCGTCTATCTGCTGATTGAGAAGGGTTACCAGACTTTGAAGCTTGTCGATTTTTGCGCCCCGAGCCAGTAGTGAGTCGGTGAGGTTCTTGATGCGCTCGCGCTGCGAAGACAGTGTCTGCGAGAACGTCTCCAACCGCTTCAGCATCTCTTCACGTGAGTTTGCTTTCTTCTCCAGGCTGCCGTCGAAAAGTTGCTGTTCCTGCACGCTGATGGCATCAAGGCCTTCGGTCAGTGCATCGACAAAGGAGACCATGTCGCTGAGTTCACTCTTGTGTTGCTCGTCGGCTTGCCGAAGCGAGTCCACTTGGCTCTGCAGACTTGCCGTGTCGCCACCGCCGCCGCAGGCTCCCATCATGAGGGCGGCAAACGAGAACAGGGCCACCCATTTCATAGAATTCTTTTTCATACTTCTTTTGTGTTTAAGGATTATTTCTTTTCGGTAGTATAATCGTACTTCAGTTGAGCATTATATTCTAATATTTCCTGTAGATGATGGCCATCTGGATAAAGTTGTCATCCTTAGGATTCAATTTGTAGAATTCCCGGGTGGTTTTGCCATTGATGGTCTCCTTGAAGTTCAATACGCCCGGCTTGATGTCTTTGCCATTGATTTCATAACTAGAGACCTCTCCAAATTCAGAATACCCACCAAACTCGAATCCACCACTTATCCCCAGTTCATAGACGACTTCCTTGGTGCTGCTCTTCTCTTTATAGACGCTTTTTACGTTACTGATGCTTGCGCCTCCGGTTGAATGATTTTCAAGGCCGCTGACACTAAACGAGAGAGTGTTCTCATAGTCGGTATCGTCGATGGTGTATTTCTCCGTCCGGCTGAAGTGCATGCCCTTGTTGTCCTTGGACGACTCCAGTCCGTCAGTACTGTTTGAGACGGCGCTGCCCCATGCGAGTGAGTAGCCTGTTTTTATATAATCTCCCTTTATAGATAATGTGTTAATTGTACAGTCAAGATTAATTGACAATTTCGCATAGAGGTAGAAATCATCTTTGTCATCCTTATTTTCCTCTTGCTCAATGTATTCGACAACAAGGTCTTGACTGATGCCCTTATCATCATCGACAACCTGCTGGTTGCTCTTCATGGTAACAAAGGCAATCTTTCCATAATATTTGTTCAGAATAGACATTCCTTCTATCTGAGCAGGATTGTCTTTTGTGGCAGTTCCCAGACAAACATATTCTTTTACTGACTTTTGAGCATAGACATATGTCGTAAGTCCTTCCTTGTTCTGGTTTACCTGAATAAGCTTTCCATCGTCTATGAACGCTTTCTTTATCTCTTGGTTTTTTGTATCGTATTGCAAAGATTTCACAGCGACGCCATAATTGTAGACAAGAGAATTGTCGGTTACAGTAGATAGTGAGGTGGTTTTATTCGCATCGCAATATTCAGGTTCTATCCAAAAATTCATACCTCCGCCATTTTCAGCGCAAAGTGTTGATATGGCGTAGTCCTTGTAGCCTTCCGTCGAAAAGAAGTTGATGTTCTTTTCGAGCAGGAATTTCCTTACTGCATCGTATGCGTTATAAACCTTAGTACCTTCCTTGCGACGATATTCATAGAGGTCAACAATGTCATGGTTGCTTGTTTTCAACGACAGGTACTCAATAAACGTTGCCAGTCCATAGCCGAAATTCCTATAGTAGAGATACTCACGCTTCTGGGGGAAAAACGATGCCATCACCTTAGGGCCGTGTTCCCGTGTTATTTCACTATTGATTGAACCTCCAATCAGTTTCTCTGACCAGCAGCCTATGGCTTCGTCGAGCATTGCCCATTCGTCGCCCTTTTCTCCTGTCTTTGACTTGGTCCAAGCCCAGCGCTTATCGTACATATTGTCGTATATGGCATGGAGTGTCTCATGGATGAGCGTTCTATCGACATTATCTGAAATGGCATTATTTTCAGCACATTGGTATAAGTCACTTACTGAAAGATATACAACGCCCCAACTTGAGGCTAAGCAACTATTGGAATACTCACCGCAATTGGACATAGCCGTGATGATATATTTCAACTTATGATCAATCATTTTATAGCCGTTGTCTTTCAGCTTCTGAAATGTAGTGGGCAGTCGGGCGCTTACTAATCTTATCATATCATTCTTGCGACTAGAATATTTGCCCGTAAAGCTAATCCACCAGTCTTTTTCCCGAATGTCCTTTCCCATATCATAGGTCACGCTGAACAGGCTGTCTGCAGGTGCAGCGTCTGCCCTTGTGGTCGAGGCAAACATATCCTTGGCAAGGCCCACCGTGAAATGAATGTCGTTGTCCTCGTTAGGATCCAATTCCTTGATTTCTGTTTCGAGCGTGTTTCCAACAATTTTGGTATCCATCGGTATCACAATGGTCTTTTTCTCGCCAGTGTGTATGTCCCAACCTTGCTGTTGTAGTAACATTACTGCGTTTTGGGGAGAGTCCTCGCATTTGAGCGACAGTTTAATGGTTCGATGTGTGCCCTCTTTCGGGAGGGTTATTTGGTAGAAGTCAGACAGCGGGTCTGCAAAAGTTACTTTGTCAGCCTGTGCTTTGGTTACAGCCACCTTCACGTCGCTGCTGAATGTGCCGCTGGGGAAGTTGATGGCAATGTCACCCCTCTTGAGGGTTCCGCCGTCAGGGGTTACTGTTTTGTAATCTCCCTCACTGACGGGAGTGTCGGGTTTGACGGTCTTATCCTGTTCCTCGCTGTCACTACTCTCGCTGCAAGCTACAAGTGAGGCGAACAGCACGGCCATCAACAATAGTCCGTAGAATCTCAATGTCTTCATTGCTCAATGGTTTTAGTTAGTACATAATTTGGTGCAAAAATAAGCAAAATAATCAAAAAAAGCAAGTGTCAAATCAAAAAAAGACTATCAAATCATGGAAATGATAGTCTTTTTGCCGGATTTTGCCTTATATTTGGGCAAAGGCGTAGGTATGTGAAGGATTGTATTAAAATTACACGTTGAAACGGAAGTGCATGATGTCGCCGTCCTGAACCACATAGTCCTTGCCCTCGACGGCGAGTTTGCCGGCTTCGCGGACGGCGGCCTCGGAGCCGTACTGGATGTAGTCGGCGTACTTGATGACCTCAGCCCGTATAAAACCTTTTTCGAAGTCGGTGTGGATGACGCCGGCACATTGTGGAGCCTTCCAGCCCTTCTTGTAGGTCCAAGCCTTTACTTCCATCTCGCCGGCGGTGATGAAGGTCTCGAGGTTCAGCAGGGCGTAGGCCTTCTTGATGAGGCGGTTGACACCGCTCTCCTCCAAGCCCAGCTCCTCCAAGAACAGCTGCTTGTCCTCGTAGGATTCCAGTTCGGCAATATCTTCCTCCGTCTTGGCGGCGATGACCATCATCTCAGCACCCTCTTCCTTGGCCAGCTCCCCTACCCTCTTGGTAAAGTCGTTGCCGCTCTTGGCATCAGCCTCGCCGACGTTGCAAACATAGAGTACGGGCTTCGAGGTCAGCAGGAACAAGTTGCGGGCGCAGTCCTGCTCGTCCTTCGACTCAAACTCCACGATACGGGCGTTCTTGCCTTGTTCCAGCACCTCTTTGTAGGCATGAAGTACCGTCACTTCCACCTTGGCGTCCTTATTACCAGCCGCAGCAACCTTCTCCGTCTTGGCCAGTCGGCCCTCGATGGTCTCGAGGTCCTTCAGCTGCAGTTCGGTGTCGATGATTTCCTTGTCGCGGATGGGGTCGATAGTGCCGTCAACGTGGGTGATGTTATCATCCTCGAAGCAGCGCAGCACGTGGATGATAGCGTCCGTCTCGCGAATGTTTCCAAGGAACTTGTTGCCCAAGCCCTCACCCTTGGAGGCACCCTTCACGAGTCCTGCAATGTCCACGATTTCGCAAGTGGCGGGCACGATGCGACCCGGATGCACCAGCTCAGCGAGTTTTGTCAGTCGCTCATCGGGTACGGTAATGACGCCTACGTTAGGCTCGATCGTACAAAAAGGGAAGTTAGCTGCCTGTGCCTTTGCACTCGACAAACAGTTGAAAAGTGTGGACTTACCTACGTTAGGCAGTCCCACAATACCACATTTTAATGCCATTTTCTTTTATAAACGTTTATAATCTGGGTGCAAAGGTAGTCATTTTAATTTGATTAGTAGGGCTTTTTAATGATTTTTTTGCCTTTCCAGAGGTAGATACCCGCGGGCAGACCGTCGAGTGAGGCTGCATCACGGCGTATAAGGCGACCGTCAAGGGTATAGACATCGGCGGCAGGTGAGTCGTTTGCTAGGAGGTTGATACCCGTGTCTTCGTTGATGGGCTGGATGCCTGTTATCATGTCCTGATAGCTATTGAAACTGTAGCCCGGCGGGTCCAGCAGGTCAATGTCGTAATAGCCATCCTCGTGGCCGTACCAGCCCCAGTTGACGTGTACCAGTCCGTCCTCATTGTAGCCGTCGATGACAAACGAGTGGGCATAGATGCCTTCCGTCAGGCTGATGCTGATAGCCTCATAGAAGATAGGTCGTCCGTTAGTCAGTTCTTCGCGAACCATATTAAGCCATTCGTCACGACTATAGTCGCTACGCATACGAGTCTGCATCCGCTCGCCGTCGTAGTGGAAGTATTTGACTAAGGCATCGCCAGCCGTGAAGTTGGTGGAAAAGGAAAAAGTCTTCTCGAACAGCATGTTACTGGCAACGGCACAATGATAGAGCAGCTGGGCTACGGCGCGTGCCTGAGCCTCAGTGTAGTCGCCGCTGTAGTCGTCAATCATGTTGTCCCAATCGTAGTTGGCCTCTGAAAAATCCACTTTGAACGTATTGGCGTTCGTGCTTAGAACGGGATAGACGACGCTATGACTGCCTTCGCCCTGAGCGGGCCATTGGTGGTAGCGCATAATCTGTCCCATAGCCACCGCTACACAGCCAACACGGCAATGCTGTTCATCGGGCAGATAGCCGGCCCAGGGTGTCGGTTCTTTCAGTGGACACATGAAGTTGTAGGGTGCCCGCTGGCCCCACGTCGAGGAGAGCAGTGGTGCCACCGATGGCGGATATTCGCTGGCGTATGTCGTAACAACAGCTAACACGAGCAGTAACAACACCCTAACAATCTTCATAACAGATAGCCGTGTTTCTTTAGTTGTGTTTCGAACTTCTTGAGGTCATCGTTCTTGACCAAGATACGATAACCCTCAGCGCGGATGACCAGCTGACGCAGTATGGGGTCGGTAGTAATCAGTTGGATGAGGTCGCGGTTTTGTGGGTCAAGGACATAACGCTTATAGTTGGTGTTGTCTTCCTTCAGCGGGTGGCAGTGTTGCAGCAGCGACTGGAAGAACTGTTCCCAGAGAGGTGGCAAGTCGCTGGAGATGAACTGTCTGAAAATCTTGATTTTCGACTCCACGTCAGCCTTCGTGTGACAGCTGGAGAGAAACGAAAGAGCCGATGACTCGAAGCGGTTCTTGGAGATGGGCTGTGAGGTGTCCATCAGCAGTTGGGCGTAGGGGTTTGGCTCAACGAGTGAGCGAATGATGAGCCGCTCGGGGTCGAGCTCGAAGTACGCAATGTGCTCCTGTTCGGGGGCTTCGTAGTCATCTGTCAGCCCTAAGGCATAGCGGCCTAAAGGCGTCAGACGGATAAACTCGAGCGATTCGAAAGGCGACAGGCCGTCATCGATGTCTTCGTTGATAGCAATCTCGGCTGCGCCGACGCTAGCCAGCAGGAAGGCGCACGTCTGTAATCCCGTATATCCGAACTCCATTGCATAATTGTTGGCGGCAATGACTTGTCCGGAGTATTCATTGGTCATCTGTGTGCTCGACTGCTCGTCGTTCGGATGAAACACGAGGGTGGTGAAGCGTGAGGTGTTTTCGCCGTTCTCGATGCCGTAGATTTTCAGGTAGATGTCTCGTATGCTGACCCAACGGTCAGGCTCTTCGCGAAGCCAGGTGAACATGATGTTGCAGAGTTTGCCCTGACGACCGTAGTTGGTCATCTGCTGTCGCAGACCCTTGATGTGCGGATAGAGCAGGTTGATTAACCAAAAACTGAGTCGTGAAAACTCGCAGAGCAACAAGCGCAGCGTATCTTCATACGTAAGGTTATCATCCTTGACGAGGAACTCCTTGGCGAGGGTCAGCAACGGTATGTAGGAGAAGGCGCGCAGATTGGCCCGGAACTCCGTTGTGTCGCCAGGAAAGAACTCGGCCAATGCCAATTTCTTCTGGGCGCGCTTCATGTCGGCTGTGCCCACACCTTTCTTTTTTAAAGGGAACTCGCCTTGCTGGTAGAGTCCGCAGAAGAGCTGATAGTGAGCCTGACTGTCAGCCTCAAACAGCAACGTACGATAGTGACCTTCAGGCAGTTCGTTCAGACCAACCTCCTGGTCAAAAGCTTCAGGGAAGAAGATGGGCAGGAAGAGGGCGTGGATAGCCGGGCTGATGGTGATATAGCTCTCATAGTCGCGATAGCCATAGCGCCCCACTTCGGCAGAGCGGAAGCTCTCTGTTCTGAACCAGCCGTACTCACGCTTGTTCCAGACAATCTTGTCGCTATAGTAATAGTATGAGCGCTCTTGACTGAACAGGTTGGTGGTGCTCTTGAGTATCTTTTTGGCTTCCTTCTGGGTGACAAACAGCTTGAAGAGCACCGTGCGCCATAGCTCTTTCATTCCGTCGCTCAACGAGTCGATGTACAACTTCAGGTTCTGCTCACTGGCCAATATGAGGGCCACACCTTGCGCAATGGCGTGTTTCGACGAATTGGTTTTCGTCATCAGCGTGGCCTCTGTAGCTTCAACGAGACGTCCGTTTCGGGTGGCGCGCATCACCTTGCCATACTGGTTGAACCATGGGATGAACGTCTCGGCGTAGTTGAGCAGTTGGTTCTTGGTGCAACGGCCCTCCAAGAAGTTTACAATATTGCCCCATTGCTCGCCGGTAGGCTCTTCGAGCACGAGGTTAGGCAGTGTGGGGACGGTATTTCCGAATAAGTCTTCGTTTGGCATCATTTTTCAATTTTTGTCTTCAATTTCCAAAGATGTACTTGATATCTTCCTCGGTCAGTCGCTTGGTGATGGCAGCGTCACCTGTAATGAGGCTGTCGGCGAGGTCCTGCTTCTGTTGTTGCAGCAGACGGATTTTTTCTTCAATGGTGTCGCGGGTGATGAGGGCAAAACTGAGCACCTTAGCCTTCTGCCCAATGCGGTGCAGACGGTTGATGGCCTGCTCCTCGGCCGCCTTGTTCCACCACGGTTCAAAGATATAGACGGTGTCGGCGACGGTGAGGTTCAACCCTACTCCACCCGTCTTCAATGTCATCAACAGGGCGCGGCCGTTGGGGTCATTCTGGAAACGTTCCACAACGTCACGACGGTCGCGGGTGGAGCCAGTCATCGTGGTGTAGTCAATGCCCAATTCCGTCAGCCGTTCGCCTACCAGTTCGATACCGGCTATGAAGTTGAAGAAGATGACCACCTTGTGGCCGCCTGCCACCGCCTCCTCCACCTGTTCGCAAAGCAGCGGAATCTTAGGCGAGGCAATGGCACCGTCGCTCAGACTTTCAGGGACAGAGGCAATTCGGCGAAGCTCGGAGAGTGCCTGGAACATCATCATCTGCGACTTCTCAATGCCCTGCGTCTTGATACTCTGCTGAATGGTCTGCTGATAGTACTGACGGCGCTCTTCGTAGAACTGCGCATGGCTGGGTTCCATCTCGACGTAGAGCGTCTGCTCTGTGCGGTCGGGCAGTTCTTTGAGCACGTCCTTCTTCAGGCGGCGCAGCATAAAAGGAAAAATCTTGCGGCGTAGGGATTCGGTAGCCTCCTTGTCGGCATCGTGTTGAATGGGTGAGGCGTACTGACGGTTGAAGTCGTCGAGTGTGCCAAGCATGGCGGGATTCAGGAAGCGATAGAGCGAGTAAAGTTCCGTCAGGTTGTTCTCTATCGGCGTACCGCTCAGGGCTAGGCGGTGCCTGCCGTTCAACAGCAGGACGGCCTGCGTCGTTTGCGACTGCAAGTTCTTGATGTTCTGCGATTCGTCGAGGATGATGTAGTGGAACTCCTGTTTGCGGAACTGCTCAATGTCGTTGCGTACTAAGGCGTAGGTGGTCAGTATCAGCTGCTGCTTCATGGCCTCCTTCAGGTCGCGCTGCTGGCCGTAGTAGGTATAGTAGGTCAGCTGGGGCGCAAACTTCTTTAGCTCGTCCTGCCAGTTGAAGAGTAGCGAACGGGGCATGACGATGAGCGAGGATTTCTTCTCCTTGGGATAAACCCTGGTCAGCATCGTGATGGTCTGCAATGTCTTGCCAAGTCCCATATCATCGGCTAAGCAGCCACCGAAGTTATTGTCGTAGAGGTAGTTGATCCACTTTACGCCCTCCTTTTGATAGTTGCGCAGCTTGGCGTTGACACCCGTCGTAGAGAGCCGCTTCGAGGCCAACTGGTTGAAGCCCTCGTAGGACCCCCGATAGTGCTCGAAGGTTTTCCCTTCGAGTTTCTCTGCTAACAGGCTCTCAATCTCAGGCAGGTCGAAGAACGACACTTTTACCTTGTCGCCCTTCTCCACCTTTCGGAAGATGCGCTCTAACCGCTTCACGTATTGCTCGTCAACCAGTCCGCGCTGACCGTCGCTCAGCGTAACATACTTCTGTTTGTTATACTGCTGCAGGAACGAGCGGAGCGACATTTCCTGGCCCTCGATGTCGATGGTGGCCGAGCCTTCAAGGAAGTCAATGCCCGACGACAGCTTCAGGTTCATCTTGGGAGCAATGGGCTTTACCTTGTAGTCTTTCAGCCGTTCGGCACCAAGTAGCTGGTAGCGACGCACTAACTGCGGCAGCGCCTGTAGTAGAAAAGGACCGGCTACGTCCTGCGGAATGATGAACTCGCCACCGTCGTCCCAGACGTCCTTGGCCGCAGTCTTCGTTGGGGCGTAGGCAATGATGGTTTTTCTCAATTCAGCCTCGTCCTGAGCCTCGTCAGTATGTACGATGCGGCGCAATAGCACCTGGTGTTCCATCGTCAGCGTGCATAGGCAGGTCAGGTCAAAACGTTCAGCAAAGTCGGCATCGGTGCCAGGCAGGGTGTGCGTCAGCCGCAGGTAGAGCGCCATATCAGCGTCCACCTTCTCGATGATGATGGTAGGAACGGTTGTCACTGTTTGTTCTGAACGCACCAGTTGGTAGTCCTCGTAGTCGAGGTCAACATTGTCAATATACGAATAAAACACCGAGAGGTATTGCTCCAGGAGGGTTTGTGGAAACGGTTCTTGGAAAAAACCGATGCGCAGGTAGTTCTCACCCAATGAGGCGATGGGACAGATGGTGTCACCAATCAGGGCGAAGACGTCGCTCAGCAGCTGGAACATTTGTGGTGGCTGACCTTCGGCGCGGGCAAAAAGCATGGGTGTACACTGGCCTTTGTTTGTTGAAATCTGCAAGCTAACTGTGGCTGGCGTGTCGCTTACCTTGATAGGCTTCAACTGACTGTTTACCAGGTTGTCGCAGCGTAGCAAGGCAAACAACAAGTAAGGGTAGTCGTGTAGCCGGATACCGTTGTCCTCACTCGTGTCCCAACTGATGCGCATGGCCTGTTCCTGTCGGATGGTGTCGATGATGCGCAGCACGTTGAACGTTTCGCCCTGATACTGTTTGTAATCAGGCGTTATAGGGTTGCCGTTATCGTCAACAATGTTGATCATTGCGCCCCGTTCGAAGGTTAGTTTGAACAGCACGCTTGTTTTGCTACCGCCCTTTGTTGGACTGCTGAGGCGGAAGTTGTTTTTATGGAATTGACTGAGGAAATCGTTCATAATGCCACAAAGGTAGACATTATTTCTGAGAAATCAACAAACGGCCTCTTTCTTTTTCCTTTTTTTAATGGTTGGGTGTCTGGTATTCAAACTCGTCGAACTGGCTGTAGCCCATGTCTTCCAATAGTTGTCTGCTCTGTATGATGTCGTGAGGTGTGTTGTAATCAGGAATGTGCGGCAGCCGGATGGTCACTTTCCCCTGCATGTTTTGACGGGCCAGCCAGCGAAGGTTGGCAATGACCTGGTGGTTACTGCGTGTGGTGTAGTGGCGGTAGATGTCGGGATTCATGTCCTTCACGTCAACATAATAATGATGGATGTAAGGCGCGACAGCCTCCAAATGGCGGCGGGCCACGTTGAGTGAGGTCTCGAGATAGATATTCCACTCCGTCGGGCATTGTTGGCAAAAATCCGCTATTGCGCTGCTGCGTAGCAATGGTTCGCCACCGCCGAAAGTGATGCCGCCGTTCGTGGCTTGGAAGTAAAGATCGTCGATTGCAACCTCATCGAGGATGTCCGCCACGTCCATCTGCCGCCACATCCCGTCGGCCTTCAGGCACTGAGGGTTCAGGCAATAGCGGCAGCGGAGCGGACAGCCGTGAAAGGCGACGAGCGTGGTGACGCCCTCGCCGTCAGTCGTGAGTCGGTGGCGACAGATGCCGATGAGGGGAACGGTCATGATGGTTTGAAGATGACGGGGATGGTGTATTTTGTACGTACCGTCTTTCCGTTCTGCTTGCCAGGATTCCACTTGGGCATAGAACGGATAAGGCGCAATGCCTCACGGTCGAGTTCCGGACTAACCTTCTTGACGACCTTGATGCTGTCGATACTGCCGTCACGTTCGATGACGAACGTTACAACAACGCGCCCTTGAATGCCCATAGCCCGTGCTTCTGCCGGATAGCGGAGGTTGTCGTCCAGAAACTTCATGAGTGCCTTGTTGCCGCCAGGGAAACTGGGCATTTGTTCGACAACGCCGAAAATGTGGTTTTCGTCCTTCGGCTCCTCTTGGACCACCACTTCACCAACCCGTAACACTTTCTCTTCTTGGTTGTTCTTGACGGGAGCCTGAGCCATAGCTGGTGTTGCCGTCAGCGCTGACAGTCCTGCCGATAGCCCGACGATAGCGACGGCCTTGCCTAACTGGCGCCGCAGGCTGAGCTGTTGTTCGATGTATCTTACTTCTGCCTCGCAGGCGGGACAGGTACCCATACACGGTCCCTCGTAGTGACATTCGTGCGGTTCATACTTAATGTCGTTGGCCTCTGCAATTTGCTTGCGGATGGTCTTCAGTGTCTTGCAAGTTGCTTTTCCTTTTACCATAGTCTTGATTGTTTTTTAGGTTTCTGCCTGCAAAGATACAACATAAAAACCCTCATGTCAAGAGGCATCTGGACTTTGACACGCATTGACAACAGGAACTCGTTGGTTTACAATCAGTTAGTATTGACATGAAACCGCTCTTGACACAGCATTAGCCTAAGATTTGCTCGGCATGTTCCTTGGTTTTTACCTGTTTGCCAGCGAAAATCTGCTTGATGATACCCTCTTCGTTAATAATAAAAGTGGTGCGGATGGTGCCCATCGTCTTCTTGCCGTACATCACCTTTTCGCCCCAGGCACCCATCGCCTCAATCAGCGTTTTGTCCACATCGGCAATCAGCGGGAAGGGTAGTTCGTGCTTCTCCTTGAACTTCACGTGCGAGGCGGCAGAATCCTTGCTCACGCCAACCACCTCATATCCCCTACCCTGCAGTTCCTGGTAATGGTCTCTCAAGCTGCAAGCCTCGGCGGTACAGCCGCTGGTGTTGTCCTTCGGATAAAAATATAGCACCAACTTACGGCCCTTGTAATCACTCAGACGGATGTCCCGTCCCTGCTCGTCTTTGCCCAGTATTTCGGGCGCTTTATCTCCAATATTCATAGTTTTTAGTTTTTTATCGCTGCAAAGATACGATAATTCTTCGAATATTTTGTACTTTTGCACGCAAAAATATAAACGATGCAACCAGTACTACATTTCTATGACTTCGGCGAGGGTGTGACAGCCTTTAGTACGACTCGACAAGGTGGTTTCAGCAAGGGCAATTATGGCGAGTTCAACATCAACCGCTACTGTGGTGACAACATGGAGGCCATCAGTCAGAACCGAGCTCTGCTCTGCGGACTGTTGGGGATTGATGACTGCCGATTGCTGATGCCCCATCAGGTGCACGAGACGAAAATTGTAGCCGTTGACGAGACATCGCACGAATCCGAACTTGAAGGTGTTGATGTGCTAATGACTAACATTCCGGGCATCTGCATCGGCGTCTCTACCGCCGATTGCATTCCTGTGTTACTCTATGACAAAGTTCATCGTGCTGTCTGTGCTATTCATGCAGGTTGGCGAGGCACGGTGAAGCGCGTTGTTGAGAAGACTGTTGCCGCGATGATGTCTACCTATGGCACCTGTCCTGCTGATATTCAAGCCCAGATTGGTCCTGGCATTCACATAGAGAGTTTCGAGGTGGGCGACGAGGTTTACGAAGCCTTTGCTAACGAGGGTTTCGAGATGGGAACCATCAGTCGCAAAGTTGGTCAGAAATGGCATATTGACCTCCTTAAGTGTAACCGTCAGCAGCTCCTTGCCTCTGGTATTCCTGCTGCTCAAGTCGCCGTCTCTCCTATCTGCACCTATCAGCACCCCGAAACCTATTTCTCTGCCCGCCGTCTTAGCATTAATTCCGGCCGCATTTTTACTGGCATCCTGATGGGTTAGTGCGCTTCAATGATGCTCTTTTCCAAGTCCTCCAAAGCCTTGATATCTTCTGCGTCGGCCTGTTGAGCTTCGTAAAGCTTGCGGGATGCGTCGAAATCATCATAGACTCTGCGGACAACGGCTTCCATTTCTGCGTTTGAGATACTGCCCTTGCCCTGTAGGATGTCTTTTTCCTGAAAGGTGAGCAAGCTGTCAACGTTCTGACGCCAATATTGGAGTGTAAGGTCTCGGCGACCTTTCACGCGCTCTTCGGCACTGGTGAGGAAGATGTCAACGAGTCGGTTCAAGGAGTCAATCTCATCGTTTTGCAAGTAGTTTTTGGCTACGATGATGTCACCTTTCCGCACAATGCTGCCCTTCCATGTGGTCAGTCCCATATTGGGTTTCTTGGCATCGGCACGGGCGACTATTAACTCTGCCGCGGTCTGATGGGTAACGGCATAGAGCAGTTTGTTTTGGGTCTCGGCAAAGAACATCTGCGTCGCCTTGTCGGTCTTGTCATAATCGCTGCTAAGAGCAAAGAGGTCACGCACCTTTTGATAGAACCGCTTTTCTGAAGCCCGAATATCCCTAATACGGGCTAACAGCTCATCAAAGTAATCTGGTCGGCCATCAGGATTCTTCAGTCGTTCATCGTCCATCGTGAAGCCCTTGATTAAATACTCCGTCAGATGCTCCGTTGCCCATTGACGGAATTGAGTACCACGAATGCCTCGCACCCTATAACCAACGGCTATAATCATCTCCAACGAGTAGAAGACCACATTGTAGTTCTTGCCATCAGCGGCAGTAGTCAAGTATTCTTTGACAACTGATTTTTCCACTAACTCCCTTTCCTTCAGGATGTTAATGATGTGATAACTGATAGTTTGCTTAGAGGTGGCAAAAAGTTCAGCCATTTGTTGCTGGTTCAGCCAAATCTTCCCATCTTTGGCATAAAGTGCAACTGATGCCCGTCCGTCAGCAGTACGATAGATAATGAAATTCTGTTTGTCGTTCATAATCATATTTGTTTAGTGTGCCTCCAACCAGTTGTCACCGAAACCGGAATCGGCGACGAGAGGGACGTTGAGAGGGAAGGCATGTTGCATCTCTTCGATGACAATGGCTTCTACCCTACCCTTCTCTTCCGGATAGACGCTGAAGTTGAGTTCATCGTGTACCTGCAGGATCATCTTCGAACGGATGCCCTCTTGACGGAAGCGATTGTGGATGCGAATCATCGCCACTTTGATGATATCGGCGGCGGTGCCTTGAATGGGTGCATTGATGGCATTGCGCTCGGCAAAGCCACGAACGGTGGCGTTGGCAGAGTTGATATCCGGTAGATAGCGACGGCGACCGAACAGGGTAGTGACGTAACCTTTTTGGCGAGCCGTCTGCTTCGCCTGTTCCATATAGTCGTGAACGTCGGGGAAGGTGGCAAAGTAGCCGTCAATCAACTGCTTCGCTTCCTCGCGGCTGATGTCCAAGCGCTCAGCAAGTCCGAAGACGGTGATGCCGTAGATGATGCCGAAGTTGGCACGTTTCGATTTGGTACGCTCGTCGCGTGTCACCTCTTCTATCGGTTTCTTGTAGATGTTGGCGGCGGTGGCAGCATGCAAGTCCTTACCCTCACGGAACACTTCAATCATCTGGGGGTCGTTGGAAAGATGGGCCATTACGCGGAGTTCAATCTGACTGTAGTCTGCTGAAAAAAACAGACAACCAGGCTCAGGAACAAATGCCTTTCGAATCTCCTTACCGTCCTCACCGCGAATGGGAATATTTTGCAGGTTGGGGTCAGACGAGGAAAGACGTCCCGTAGCAGTCACCGTCTGGTTAAAGGAGGTGTGAATATGTCCCGTACGTGGATTAATCAGTTTTGGAAGAGCATCGATATACGTACCGATAAGTTTCTTTAAACCTCTGTGTTCCAAGATGTCTGATACGATTTCATGTTTGTTGCGCAGCTGCTGAAGCACTTCTTCTGAAGTGACGTATTGTCCCGTCTTGGTCTTCTTGGCCTTCTCAACGATTTTGAGTTTATCAAATAGAATTTCACCTACTTGTTTGGGCGAGGCTATGTTGAACGACTGACCAGCCAATTCATAGATACGCTTCTCCAGTTCGTTCATTCTAT
>ERZ809477.23-NODE-23-length-19098-cov-6.881216_pt1 | contig 19098 bp, 22 predicted proteins | sample MGYA00521238_ERZ809477 | MGnify/ENA primary metagenome ERZ809477 (study PRJEB31581, sample SAMEA3312793) | metagenome | study: EMG produced TPA metagenomics assembly of the PRJEB8939 data set (Metagenomic analyses of Rumen microbiomes reveals... | reverse complement strand
AGATCTACACTCTTTCCCTACACGACGCTCTTCCGATCTCGATCTCCAAGAGATGATTATAATCGACTATTATCTTTGCAAGAAGAATTGGATGGTACGAACTATGAATTAATATCTTGGAATAAAGGCTATGTTCCATACCCTTTTGCAAAGGTAGTAGATAAGAGAACCACATTATGGGAGCTTAAATGTCAACCATTTGTTATTGAGATCTTCATAGATATATTTCCTATGGATCTTTCTGAAAATAATCCAATATTTTTGGAAAAACAAATTAAAAAATTTGACAGATATCTAACTCTCTATTTATCATCGATTTCCGATTGTTCATTTAAAGACTTATTACATCTTTTGTTGCATAAACATCTACGCTTTTTTACACGTGGAGTGTTGGGGCTATTCACTCATCACCGAAAAGAATATTACTATGAAAAAATAAAGTCTTTAGATAAAGAACACTATTGTAAAAAAGGGCATTATTATGTTTTGTTTTCGGCATGCTTTGCATATAAGTATAGGAAGGAAATATTTAAGAAGGAATGGTTTGATGATTATATATTGATGCCGTTTGAAGGTATTGAAGTAAGAATGCCAATTGGGTATGATGCTTATCTGAGTCATGTGTATGGTGATTATATGCAATTGCCCCCTGAAAAAGACAGGATAACAAGGCATTTTCATTATTACATGAATCTTGAGGAGAGAAAGACAATAGCTGATATTAGGGAAATCAAACGAATAAAAGAATAGGTTTCAATCTACGGCAAATTATCCGAAATTAGTTTGTTAATAATTAATAATTGGAATTATAATGAATTATGTCATAATTCTTGCTGGTGGTATAGGTAATCGTTTGGGTGCCGGTATCCCTAAGCAATTTGTTGAAGTTCTTGGTAAACCTGTAATTGCATACACTATGCAGAAATACCAAGAGCATCCAGAAATCGATGGTATCGAGTTGGTCTGTGTGGATGGTTTTCAAGATGAACTTAAGAAAATCGCAGAAGACAATCAGATAACAAAAGTTATAAAGATCGTCAATGGTGGTTCAGAATATGAACGCTCTATCATGAATGGTGTTGCAGGCCTGAGAGGTATAGCAAAGTCAAATGATGTTGTCATGATTCATTGGGCTGCGTCCCCATTTGTGACAGAAGATATTATTTCTGACAATATCCGTGTTTGCAAGGAGAGGGGAAACGCAATGAGTGCAAGTCCTGCTTATCTGCTATATGGTAAGAATGATGGAGACTGCTCTAACCAGAACATCAATCGTGATACTTTTAAGGTTTTGGCTGCGCCGCAGAGTTTTTTATATAAGAATATTGTTTCTATCTACGAGGAGGTTAACAAAAGAGATTTGCTAAATAAGATAGAGGCTCATACTACTGCAATTATGACAGAGTTGGGTCTACCAATCTATTTTTCAAAAGGCAGTCAGACGAATATGAAAATAACGACGAAAGAGGATCTCGAGCTGTTTACAGGCTATGTTTTGGCTCAAAAGTATAAATCAGGCGAATTAAAGTTTTGAAAAATGGATAGTATTCAAACAACAGGCGGCGTTCTGCATCCAAATGACATCGAATTCATCAATAATTGTATTTGTGAGGTGTTCAATTGTGAGCCTTCTCAAATAACAGAATTACAACCACTTCAAAAGGGCCTTTCGAACTCTGTCTTATCATTTAAATTTAAAGGGGGGAAGTATGTTTTCCGCTACCCAGGGTTAGGGTCGGAAATACTGATAGATCGTGGTCGTGAGTCAATCGTTCAGAAGCAGATTGAAGATGCTGGAGTGGATACGTCTTTGGTAGCCATGAGTGTTCGTTATGGTTGGCGCATTTCCCATTATGTTAAAAGCAGACCTTTCAACTATCATGACGTGAATGATATGGTGAGGGGAATCATTCAACTAAGAAAGCTTCATGCAGTTCGTCCAAAAGTTAGATGGGAGTTTGATATTAAGGAAAAATGGGAATCTATCCGCGATATGACGCCAGCAGATAGATATGGGGAGAATTTCTCTCAATTCCCTGAATTTGGCGAAATAAAAGAACGCATCTACAAACTGTATGAATTGGCAAAAACAGATGGAATAAAGAAGTGTCTGACTCATGGGGATTGCCGTGATGAAAATTTCCTCATCAATGACGAGGAAATCCATTTGATTGACTGGGAATACGCAGGTTTTGGAGACCCAGGCTTTGACATTGGTACTTACGTTTGTGGCGGTGATCACTCAGAAGAGGAAGTGGATAGAATCCTATTTACCTATTTCGGGAGGAAACCGTCGAAGAAAGAGTTAAGGCATTTCTATGCTTATATTTCCATCTCTGGCTTCTTCTATATGCATTGGACGATGTATAAAGAGTCGCAGGGTCAAGAGATTGGTTATTTGAAACCCCTTTGGTATCATTTTGCCAAAGAGTATAGCAAAAAGGCATTACCATTGTATAACGATTAAAGAATTTGTGATTATGACATATATCATTTTATCAGCAGGCAAAGGCGTGAAACTTCAGCCTTTGACTCTAAATCATCCGAAGTCATTATATAAATTGGATGACGATACAACTATTTTACAGCGGCTTGTTCGTACAATCAGACGGTATGATGCAGAAGCAGAAATAGTAGTTGTGGTCGGTTATATGTATAAACAAATCCAGCGTGAATTGGAAGATGATAATGTGACATACGTTCACAATCCATTCTATTCCGTAACAGGTTCGATGGGCTCGTTATGGTTTGCCAAGAAGTATCTACAGCGTGAGAACATTACCATCATAAACGGAGATATAGTTGCAAGTGATAAATTAATAAAAGAAGTAATATGTCAGCATACTGACTATCCTTGCGTGTTGCTTGACAGTTCCCACAAGGATACAAATAAGTATAATGTTCAGGTTCAGGATAATATGGTATGTGTAATGAGCAAGAACCTCACGGATTACATTGGTAATTATGCGAGCATTGTCAAACTTGACGCGGTCTCTTCCAGATTCCTCCTTGAGCAACTGAACCAAATGGTCAATGAGGAAATGTACAATCTTTTCTATGAAGATGCCTTGGTGCAGATGATATTCGAGAAGAATTTTGAATTATATTATAAAGATATTCAAGATTACGTGTGGACGGAAGTTGATAACGTGGATGATTTATTGAAGGCAAAAGAAATACATCAGATGGATTTTAGGAATCACTAATGTTTAAGTAAAAATGTTACTATGGCGGCAGCGGTAGTATTTTTGGATAAAGGCGTTCTGGACAACCTGCAATAAAATCAGATAATTATTTAAGAGATATTATTGTGTAATTATGCAAGTAGCTTTAGTTTGTAATTCAGCTTTTGGCACTGATGGTATATCGATGTTTGTGATGAACAATCATCGATTCTTTGGCCATGAGAATGTCAGATACCATCTGATATATTCTTCTATCCACAGCCTAAGGGAAGTGGTGGACGGATATGTACAAGACTGGTGCAAGGATGGTGACAAGTCTCTGTTTATCAGCAAGGGCAATGGAGCGCTTGCATTTGCCATAAATTTCTACCGGTATTTGAAGCAAGAGAAGATAGATGTTTTGCATGTGCATGGCAGTAGTGCTGCTATACTCTTGGAAATGATTATGGCCAAGTTAGCAGGCGTAAAAAAGATTGCGACACATAGTCATAATACTCAAGGGAATCACAATACTATCCATAAGATTTTACGTCCTCTTGTCAATTTATTTGCTGACGAACGCTTGGCGTGTGGCTATAAGGCAGGGCAATGGATGTATGGCAAGAAAAAAAAGTTTACCGTGATCCCTAATTGCATCGATACCAGTAGATATCTTTTTGACGAAAGGTTTAGGACAGAAGCTAGAAGTGAGTTAGGAATAGAAGAGAATTGCATCGTCTTGGGGCATGTGGGTATGTTTACAGAAGTGAAGAATCAGAAGTTCCTTTTGCAGTTGATGCATGAATTGGGGAGAGATGGTAAATGTGATTTCAAATTGATGTTGATAGGAGATGGAGAACTTTTGGAAAATGCCCAAAAAGAAGCTAAGCAGCTGTCTATATCAAATAATGTGTTATTCCTTGGCTGTCGGAATGATGTGCCACGGTTAATGATGGCAATGGATGTATTCTGTATGCCATCGCTTTATGAGGGATTCCCCATTACAGCTGTAGAGGCTCAGGCTACAGGATTGCCTCTGCTGATGTCGGATAATGTTTCTCTTGAGGTTAATATCACAGATCTTGTGAAACTACTACCTATAGACCAAGGCACAGAGCTTTGGGAAAAAGAGATTAAACAGGCCTCCAAGACGCAGCACGAAAGGAAAAGCTATGCAGACAGAATAAAGGCAGCAGGCTATGACATAATATATTCGGCGGAAATGCTGGAGCAGATTTATAGGAAAAATATTGATTTAATCTAATGATAAAGTCACAGATTGTTAATAGAATTATAGAAACAGAGGGATATAAGATTAAAGATATCATCCCGATGAAGGGAAAGGTGTTTTCTTATGTGAACCCTGTGTCATATTTAGATGCATTGAAGCACAAAGAGTTGTACTCATTCATGGATGGGCTTTTTGTGGATGGGTCGCTGATGACTGTTGCTGTTCATTTGTGTTATGGAAAGCGTATAACCAGACGAAGTCCGGATATGGTTGGTTTTTTCCCAGAGGTGTTCGAACATGCCAATTTGAATGAAAAATCAATTTGTGTAATAGGAAGCTCTCAAGAACAATTGGATAGAGCGATTCAAAAATTCTCCAGTTGGTATCCCAAGATAGAGTGGAAGTGTTGCAGAAACGGCTTCTTTTCCGATGAACAGGAGATGATGGACTACGCAAAGGAGATAGTACAGAATCATCCAAATATTCTAATCTGTGGATTAGGGAGCATCCTTCAGGAACGCTTTCTTCTGATGTGCAGAGATGCAGGGTTTGATGGAGTCGGATTTAGTTGCGGAGGATTTATTCGTCAAATTGCTGACTATAATTGTGAGAAGTATTATCCCAATTGGATAAACCGTATGAATATTAGATTTATGTATCGTATGTATAAGGAACCTCATACGAGGAAACGTTATTTGGTAGCAGGATTTGTCTTCCCTGTACGTTTTGTATGGGAGAAGTTCTTTGGATAATCAAATTAGAAAAATATGAAAAAGATATTAGTGACCGGTGGTGCCGGGTTTATTGGCTCGCACACCGTAGTGGAATTACAGAATGCAGGCTATGAGCCTGTGATAGTAGATAGCCTTTTCAATGCGTCGGCTGACGTGATAGGTAATATCGCCAAGATTACTGGCAAGAAGCCTGCCTTCGAACAGATAGACTGTTGTGACAAGGAGGCTATGACCGGAATATTCAAGAAGTATGGCGACATCGAGGCGATTATCCACTTTGCGGCCTATAAGGCAGTAGGAGAGTCGACGGAGAAGCCGCGTGAGTACTATAGGAATAATCTTGTGTCGCTGTTGAACCTGCTTGACCTGATGCCAGAGTATGGGGTGAAAGGTATAGTGTTCTCTTCCAGTTGTACTGTGTATGGTCAGCCCGAACATGTGCCAGTGAATGAGCAGAGCCCAATATTACCTGCCAACTGCCCATACGGAAACACGAAGCAGATCTGTGAGGAGATTATCCGCGACACAGTGGCTGCCGGAGTTCCTATCAAGAGTATTTTGCTTCGCTATTTCAATCCTATTGGCGCACATCCCACATCATTGATTGGAGAGCTGCCTATCGGCGTACCCTTGAATCTGGTCCCATATATTACGCAGACAGCTATGGGCATCCGTGAGCAGCTGAGTGTATTCGGTGATGATTATAACACCCGTGACGGTTCCTGCATTCGTGACTATATTGACGTGGTGGACCTGGCCAAGGCACATGTGTTGGCTATCACACGAATCTTGGAGAAGAATGCAGAAAAAGTGGAGGTGTTCAACCTCGGTACCGGAAATGGTGTTTCAGTGCTTGAGTTAGTACACGCCTTTGTAGAGGCTACAGGTGTGAAGTTGAACTACAAGATAGCACCTCGCAGACCAGGCGATGTGGAGCAGGTATACGCTGACTGCACTAAGGCCAATGAAGTGTTGGGCTGGAAGGCTGTGGTGTCTCTGAAGGAGACGCTGCTGAATGCCTGGAACTGGCAGAAGCGTCTGAGAGAAGAAGGAATTATGTAGAAATTGAGAATTCATGAGAATTGATAATTAGATGAAACTGAAATTATTTGTGCCGGGGAGGCTGTGCCTTTTTGGGGAACATACAGATTGGGCTGGTAAGTATCGATCGATGAATGCCGATATCGTGCCGGGCGCATCGATAGTGACAGGTATCGAACAGGGTATCTATGCAGAGGCGGAAAAGAGTACAGTCTTCGAAATGTATAGTGAGGCTCCTGAGATTTTGGATGTATGGCAGGACTTTAGTTGCCAGATGGATGAGCAGGAATTGAAGGGGATTGCCCGTAGCGGGTCATTCTTCAGCTACTGCGCCGGTGTGGCCTCGTATATGTTGGAATGGTATAAGGTGGGCGGTGTGAAGATTACACTGAAGTCGATGACACTGCCCATGAAGAGCGGACTGTCATCGTCTGCCGCTATCTGCGTGCTGGTGGCGCGTGCTTTTAATCAGCTTTATCACCTGAATCTGAACACGATGGGCGAGATGAACATTGCCTATCTTGGGGAGTTGCGCACGAGTTCGCGCTGTGGCCGTCTGGATCAGGCTTGTGCCTTTGGTGTAAGGCCGAACCTGATGACCTTTGACGGTGAGGAGGTGGAGGTGAAGACGATGAAATTGGGTGGATCGTTCTACTGGGTATTTGCTGACCTCTGTGCTGAAAAGGATACCATCAGGATCCTGCGCGACCTAAATAAGGGCTTCCCGTTCGTCTCCAACGAGATGGAGGAGAGGGAACAAAGGGCTTTAGGTGAGCTAAACAAAAAAATAATCGACCGCGCCATAGCGTATATGGAGAAAGGCGATGCACAGGCTCTTGGAAAGTTGATGGTGGAGGCACAGCAGCTGTTTGATAGCAACGTGGCACCGATGTGTCCCGAGGAACTGACCTCGCCGAAACTGCATGAGACGCTGTCAGACCCGGAAATCGGACGACTGACGTATGGCGGCAAAGGGGTAGGTTCGCAGGGTGATGGCTCTGTGCAGTTCCTGGCCAAGGATCAAGAATGCCAGTTCCGGTTGATTGCCTATCTGAATGGGAAGGGCATGAAGGCTTACGCGTTGACGCTGCAACCAGAATCATGCAGCGGACTCTATCCGCAGAACACCTACGTAGAAGAAAAAGGGAAAATAAGTTTAGGTTATCAATATTCAGGAGGAAGCAAGACAATGAAAAGAATTTTAGTGACAGGCGGTGCAGGATTTATCGGATCGCATTTGTGTGAGAGACTGGTAAACGAGGGACATGATGTAATCTGTCTCGATAATTTCTATACGGGTTCGAAGGAGAATGTGTGGCATCTTTTGGGCAGACCCAACTTTGAGATTGTGCGCCACGATGTGTGCCAGCCGTATTGGGCTGAGGTGGATGAGATATATAACCTTGCCTGTCCGGCTTCTCCGATACACTATCAGCATGACCCGATACAGACTACGAAAACGAGTATTTTCGGTGCTTACTATATGCTGGGACTGGCACGTCGTACGAAGTGTAAGATTCTTCAGTCGTCGACAAGCGAGGTATATGGCGATCCATCGGTTCATCCGCAGTATGAAAGCTATTGGGGGAATGTGAACCCGATTGGTATCCGTTCGTGCTATGATGAGGGCAAGCGTTGTGCAGAAACGATGTTCTTTGACTATCATCGTCAGCATAATGTGCGCATCAAGGTGATTCGAATTTTTAATACTTATGGCCCTCGCATGGCGCAGCATGATGGTCGCGTGGTGTCGAACTTCATCATGCAGGCATTGCGTGGTGAGGATATCACTATCTTTGGCGATGGTCAGCAGACGCGCTCCTTCCAATATGTCTCAGACCTCGTGGAGGGCATGGTTCGCATGATGGAGAGTGATGATGATTTCACGGGTCCTGTGAACATCGGCAATCCCGGTGAGTTCACGATGCTGGAGCTGGCAGAGAAGGTGATTGACTTTACTGGCTCGAAGAGCAGGATCGTCTTTCAGCCTCTGCCTCAGGATGACCCAAAGATGCGCCGCCCAGACATCACCTTGGCCAAGGAGAAACTCGACTGGGAACCGAAAGTGAAGCTTGATGAGGGTCTGAAGAAGACTATCGAGTATTTCAAGACCACACTCTAATCAAAAGGAAAGATTATGAAATTTGAAAGGGTATACTGGGGGTATATCATTCTTGCTCTCGAAGTAGCAGTGTTGATGGGTTTCTTTATTTGGTTGTTCGCAAGGCGATGAGAATCGTCAACTATATTATTCTGGCGCATAAGAAACCAAGGCAGGTGAAGAGGCTGGTGGGGAGGTTGGCTGCGGAGGGGGTGCATTGCTATGTGCATGTTGACCAAAAGTGCAGAATGGAGGAGTTTACGGATGCCATACCTGAAAGTGACAGCGTGACATATATCAAAGACAGGGTGGCCTGCCGATGGGGCAACTTATCGATTGTGGATACCATCCTTCATTGCTTCAGGGAGATTGCGGCTGAAGGACAGACGGGACACTGTGTGTTGCTCTCTGGACAGGACTATCCGCTGAGAGGTGGTGAAGAGATCCGGGATTTCTTAACGTCGCATGCTGACAATAATTTCATCAATATCTACCCCATCCCAGACCCGAAGAAAAAATCGGAAGGGGGCGGAAGGGAACGACTGATATCGTACACTTTCGACTGCAGGAACCCGAAGGACGGACGTATGAAGGCTAAGATACAGCCTCGGTCGGTGAAGCCTAAGACCATCTTGGGCTTTTTTCGTTTAGTAAGATACAGACGTGATGTGTTGCCTTTCGCATGCAAGGCATGGCTGCACCGAAGAGAATATCCGAAAGGATTGGCGGTGTGTTTCAACGAGATGTGGATGGCGCTGAATATGAATACGGTGAGGTGGCTCTTGGAGGCGTGGGACGGGCACCCGGAATACAGGGATTACTATCGGTATACGCACGTGCCGGACGAAACGGTTTTTGGGGCTATGCTAATGGCGAATGAAGAGATGAGAGCGTCGATAAGACCTATGCTGCACTATGTGTGCTGGGAAGGTGGTGAAGGCGGGTCGCCGAAGACGCTGGAGATGGAGGATGTGAGATGGTTGATGGGGGATGGTAGATGGAAGATGGAAGAAGGAAGAGAGGTGATGTTTGCAAGGAAGTTTGAGGAGGATAGTCCTGCTCTGGACTATATAGATGATGAGATCGAAGCTGGTAGAGAAGATTGTTGAGACAGATCTCACAGATTTTTTTGCTGGCACCAAAGGAGGGATTTATTCGTTTCTGAATCCGGTGTCGTATCTGGAGGCAATGAGGCATCAGGAGCTGTTCGGGCAGATGGACGGACTGTTCGCTGACGGGGTGCTGCTGGTGTGGGCGATAAGAGTGGTGTATGGTGTGAAGGTGCGCAGGCGTAGCTTTGACATGACATCGCTTGCGCGTGTACTACTGGAGGATGTGGTGGCGCATGGCCGTTCGATATATATCGTGGGTGCCAGAGAGGAACAGCTGGAACGGGCTGTCGGCGTCATCCGCGAACACTACAAAGGCATTGACATCGTGGGATTCAGGAAAGGATATTTTGACAGTGAAAAGGAGGAGCAGCTGGAGGCGCAACATATTGCTGCACTGCAACCTGACTTGCTGATAGTGGGTATGGGGGCTATTAGGCAGGAGCGGTTCTTGTTGAAGGTGAAGGAGGCTGGTTTCAAGGGCGCAGGCTTTACCTGTGGCGGGTTTATCCATCAGGCATCGCAGAACAGACTGGAGTATTATCCGAAGTGGATAGACAGGATGAACCTGCGGTTTGTCTACCGTATTTGGAAGGAACCGCACACACGAAAACGATATATAAAGGCTGGGGTGTTGTTCCCGTTGAAGTTCGCTAGGGAGAAGTGGCTTGGTTGAAATTGTCACACAGAAAACACAGAAATCACAGAAAAATTAAAAAATGGTATGAAAAGTTTAAATCGTTATCATATTCTGGCTTATGCGCAATTTATGGTTCATGGTTCACGATTCATGACCATTAATGGTTCATGGTTCATGATTCATGATTAATGGTTATAGATTGAATATTACATACACAAAATGGAAGAAGAAAAGAAAAAATTAAATCGTTATCATATTTTGGCTTATGTCCTTATCGTGTTAATGATATTGACGATACTTGGCATTTGGGGGGTGATGTACTATTATATTCATGGTTAATGGTTAATGGTTCAGGGTTCATGGATTATGGTTCAGGGTTCATGGTTAATGGTTAATGTTTCATGATTCAAGGTGAATGGTTAATGGTTCACGGATACTTATAGTGAATGACCAATTATGGTTCAGGGTGAAGATGTCAGATGGCTGAAGTAAGGATACTGAATGTTGATATACTGTCTGTCAGAAAACAGGAGCTGCTGGAGAGGCTGAAAAAGGGGGTGGTGTTCACACCGAACGTGGATCATCTGGTAAGACTGCAGAAGGATAGGGAGTTTTATCGGGCGTACCGGCAGGCGGACTGGGTGGTCTGCGACAGTGTGATACTGCACAGGATGTCGCGCCTGCTAAGGCATCGCATCACGGAATCGATACCGGGGAGCACGCTGTTTGAGGATTTCTGTGACTTTCATCGAGAGGATGAGGGTTGCAGGATTTTCATTTTAGGAGGTAAGGAGGGTGTGCCGCAGAAGGCGAAGGAGAATGTCAACAGGAGGATTGGCCGGGAGATGGTGGTGGGGGCTCACAGCCCATCGTTTCAGTTCGTGGAGGATGAAGCTGAAAGTAAGCAACTGGTTGAGATGGTGAGGGCCTCGGGGGCTACGGTGCTGGTGGTGTGTGCAACGTCGCCAAAGCAGGAGGTGTGGATTACCGGGCATCGGCAACAGATGTCAAATGTGAGGCTTTTCATGGCGCTGGGAGCAACCGTGGACTTTGAGGCGGGAACGGTGAAGCGTTGTCCGTTGTGGTTGCAACGTATGGGAATGGAATGGTTCTGGCGGTTCTGCCAGGAACCTCGCAGGCTGTTCCGACGGTACTTCATTCAGGATATGCAGTTCTTCTGGTATTTCGGTAAACAGTTAATGGGACTATACAAGGATCCATTTGCATGACATACCTCCTTTTTCAGTGGTCGCATTGGGATTATGAGTATCTGCAAAGGGCTCTTGGACCAGATTGCAGGGTACTGTTCTCAAAGGACTATAAGCAGCGGGTGCTACGCTACCTGAGTGGGAGCATACCTGTCGTGTGGAGGTCGAAGAAGGACGATACGATAGTCTGCTGGTATGATGTGCAGGCGGTGCTATGCTGGTGGATATGCCATCTGCTACATCTGAAAAGGAATATCATTTGTATCAATATCCTGCTCAAGCAGAAGCCAACACTGAAGAACCGTATGGCTTCGTTCCTGTACAAACGGGCTTTTCTGGCCCAGAACTTCAAGGCAACCGTTACTTCGCGGCACTATGGGGAATGGCTGAACAGCAAGTTAGGCATTGATGTGAAATATACATTGTTGCATGATGTGTATCATGACTATTATGAGATGCCGCAGTTCGCAGAGAGTGAGAAGGACATCGTGTTCTGTGGTGGGTGTTATGGACGTGACTGGCCGTTGATGATGGAAATCGTCAAGGCGACACCTGAGGTGAAGTTCTATATGGTGATGATGGGGAAGATGAAGGAACGGTACTTCGGGAATATGGGCGACAAGGATTTCCCGACGAACGCGAAAGTGCTGACGGATATTCCGTATGAGCGGTTTATGAAGTGCCTGTGTCAGTCGAAGATAGTGTGTATGCCGATTGATTGCGAATCGCCACAGGGATTGATTGTCATGTTCGAGGCTGCTGCCAACAACAAGATGATCCTGACCAGTGACACGCCGACGACACAGGAATACTTTGATGATAGCCAGCGAATAGGCAAGGACGTGAGTCAGTGGCGGGATGCCATCCGCTACTATCTGTCGCACGAAGAAGAAAGACGTGAGAAGGCAACTGCGTTTCACGCATTTCTAAGTGAAAGATGTAACGAAACCGCTTTTGCTGCCACAGTGAAGAAACTAGCCATTTATGGTTAAGGGTGAATGGACATTTATGGTTCATGATTCATGGTTCAGGGTTCATGATTAATGATTAATGGTTCATGGTTCATGATTCATGGTTAAGGGCTATGCGATGAACGCGAAGCTAGTGAAGATTTGGGCGAATTACTTGGAAGTTTAAAAGGAATTTTGTATTTTGGCAGCGGAATAAACAAGATATTACCCCACGAAGCTGACAATCCTTGGTCAGGATGTCGCTGACAGGACTCGTCAGGAGATAGCATGGGAGATGCGTAAATTCGCGCCTACGATTGACCTTGCGGCCCAATACATCGATGTTCCAGACCGGCCAGGCAAGCAGGTGATTGCCATCACTTTGTGCTGAACTTCGTCTGCCTGACCATCAGGTTCAAGAATCACATTGTACCTTACGTCAGTGGGAGTGATGGGCTAAATGATAGTCGAAATGATAAGGTAAATGATAGGCTAAATGATAGTGTAAATGCTACATATCGTGTAGTAAAGGACAATCCGGGAATTCAGCGTAAACGGATTTCAGTACTTACAGGGAAAAGTATTCCGACTATAGATCGTCATATAGCTATTCTTGTGAAAGAGAAACTCATAGAGCACAAAGATTCTGATAAGACTGGTGGATATTATCCGGTATAGTCCATACTTATGTTTAAGGGCTATTAATGGTTCATGGTTAATGATTAATGGTGCATGGTTATTTTTGGTTAAGGGCCATTTGTGGTTCATGGTTATTGGTTCCTGGTGAATGGTTAAGAGAATAGGGGCGCACAGGGGACAGGAACCTCTTTACGCCCTTTACGAACACGAAATGCACGAATAATATGAATATTTTAAGTCCCGCAGAAAGAGCAGAAAGCACATGTTTTTGGGAAAATGCTTAAATGGCTTTGATGCTGAAGGCTTCTTGGAACGGAATCTTTTCATGATTTTCATGATGATTTTTCCATGCTGTCTCATCGTGGCTCAGCCGTGAAATTTCTCGTGATGACTTTGTGCCAAAGCGGTTGCAGACGCAATCGAGTACTTTCATCTCTGTATCTGTGAACATCGACAGGTCTGGCTCTGAGGTGGTAGTCAGTACACTTCCCACAAAATCGCCCGTCTGTCGCAGTTCTTGCTCCACCTCGGGAAATTCGCTGTATACTCTGTCCCATCGCTCCGGAACCGGTCCAAAGTTTATAGCGCGGTATGACAAACCGGTCATCGCCATGCCTCTTTCACGATATGACAGGAAATCGACATAGAAAAGCAGTTTGTTCATTTTCGTACACCACACTTCTTCACACCTGTTTAGCAGATATAGCATGATGTTCTTCAATCTGTCTAATGAAGTCTGGGCATAGCCGTTTTCTGCACTTCGGGGTGTAGTGAATATGCGAAGGGTCTCATATTGCTTCATCTTGTAGGTATCGCTTTGGTCGATGACAATCTTCACCTTGTCTGCTATTTTCCTATACTCGGCCTGGCTCAACTGGTTTCGGGAACTTTCTACCATCTCCAACATCACTTTGGGATTCATGATGGAGCGTATCATTCTGCCATTTGAGACATTGGGAACCTCTCCTTGCTCGTAAAGACGGTATTGGTTTGTGCCTATGCCAAGAATCAGCGACATCTTTGCCGCACTGACTCCATAGCGTTGGCGAACGGCAATGATCTCATCGGTATAGGGTATGCCGTATTTCGCCCGATACTGGTTTGTCACTTGCTCGTAACAAACAGTGTCGCTCTCTGTGGTGGTAAATTGCTCACCCCATTCGTCGTCACGAAATGCAATATGGATGTATGAGAACTTTTCCCCACGAAAATCCCATGTGTCGGGTTCATAGACAACCCGCATGGGCTTACCGGAATATGGACTGCTTACTGTCATGACTCTGAGGATTTAAATGGATACTGCATAGGATGCTCGGCTATGTGGAACGAAATACAGATGGTCTGGCCATTCTGGTAGCCCAGTGTAATCTTGATATACACTTCCCTGCCTTTCACGTCTTTTCCAAATACCCATATTTCGCCCTGTTGATTCAATACATCGATAACGGGTCCCTCTACATAGTCTTGCACCTGTATGCTCTTAACTATCAGCTCACGCTGCATAGGGGTTATATCAAGTTGCTGTAGTGCCTCTTTGTTCTTTTGACGGTCATCTCGGAAGATGATGCCAAAGACCTTTACCTTGGTATTAAATTGTTCTAAGAACTTCTGTACATCTTCTTTCGTAATCATTCCTTTGCTCGTAATTTGGATGCAAAGATATATAAAAATAATGAATTCGGAAAATATTCAACGTTAAAGTTGATTTTTCGCTTTGTTTTTAACTATTTTTGAATAGTCGTGGTTGCAAGCGAGCATAGATTGAGCGTTATCCGGACGTACGGGCAGTCTGGCGAAGGAGCCTCGCAGGGTTACTTATGGTTCAGGGATACTTATGGTTCATGATTCATGGTTCATGAATTATGGTTCAGGGTTCATGGTTAAGGGTTCATGATTAATGGTGAAGGGGTGTGTGCAGGAGCATATGCCTCTTTATGCCTCAAAGAAGGCTGAATGCCTGAATCTACGGAACTACGGATTTGAGGAAGAGTTATTGATGATATGATTGAAGAATCACATAATATAGAGCACAAGGAAAGTTGGCGTGACGAGTATCTGAAATGGATATGCGGCTTTGCGAATGCACAGGGAGGTCGCGTCTATATTGGTGTGGACGACGAACGGAATGTTGTTGGCGTGGAAGACTCGAAACGCTTGATGGAGGATATCCCGAACAAGGTGAGGGATGTGCTGGGAATCATCGTGGATGTAAACCTGCTGAAGGAGGACGAGAAAGAGTATATTGAGATCGTGGTGCCTCCATATAGCAATCCTATCAATTATAAGGGTCAGTACCATTATCGCAGTGGCAGTACGAAACAGGAGATGAAGGGAGCTGCGCTGAACAGGTTTTTGCTGGAGCGAGGCGGTGTGCATTGGGATGAGTTTCTGGTGCCGAATGTAAAGGTGGGGGATTTGTCGGAGACGGCGTTCAATCGTTTCAGGAAAGAAGCCTCAGAAAACGGACGTGTGGATAAAGAGGTATTGGAGGACAGTAATGAGGCGCTCATAGAGAACTTGCACCTAATTGACGAGACAGGTCAGTTGAAGCGCTCGGCAGTGATGTTGTTCCATCCAGATCCTGAGAGATATGTGGCGGGAGCTTATATCAAACTGGGATTCTTTGCGGGCGAGGATGATGACTTGGTATTCCAAGATGAGGTGCATGGACCGCTGATGCTTCAGGTGGATGAGGTCATCAGACTGCTTGAAGAGCGTTATCTGATTCATGCCATTTCGTATGCTGGTCATCATAGACGCGAGGCAATTCAGTATCCTGAGGACTCGCTGCGCGAGAGTGTGCTGAATGCCATAACTAATAAAGACTATACATCGGGCTATCCGATTCAAATAAGTGTATATCCAGATCATTTGTCGGTGTGGAACTATGGTCAGCTGCCGGAAGGATGGACTGTAGGCAAACTGTTTGTGAAGCATCCGTCGATGCCCTTCAATCCATCTTTGGCAGGTGTGTATTTCCGCTCGGGTGACATTGAGTCGTGGGGTCGTGGCTACAGGCGTATCGTTAGGAAGAATGAGGCTGCGGGTATTCTCCCTCCCATTGTGGAAACCGAGGATGGACTGAGAGTGACGCACTATGTGGACGTAAACGCACAGGTTCGTGCCATGGGTACAGAGGAGCGTATGGCCCCTATACTTGAGCAGGTGTTGCATAATCACAGGGTGACGAATGCAGATGTACAGAAGATGCTTGGGGTGAGCAGGGCTACTGCGATGAGGCTTCTAAAGAAGTTGGATAGTATGTTGGAACCCGTGGGACATGGAGCCGGTGGCTATTATAGAATACGCAACTATTAAATGGCTCATAAATGCATCATAAATGCATCATTTGTCAAGGGCATGTTTTATAAGGTGCTTTTGTAACTGTCTGTTAGTCAGTAAAAAGGTCTATATTTTATGTAATGAGGAATTGCATCATAAATGACTCGACTATGGTTCAGGGATATTTGTGGTTCATGAATTATGGTTCAGGGTTCAGGGTTCATGATTAATGGTTCATGGTTAATGGTTAATGGTTAATGGTTCATGGTTAATGGTTAATGGTTCATGATTCATGGTTCATGGTTCATGGTTAAGGGCTATGCGATGAGTGCGAAGCTAGTGAAGATTTGGGTGAATTACTTGGAAGTTTCAGATATAATTCGTATTTTTGCAGCGGATTTTAAAAGATGATTATGGCACAGATACTTTTAGACAAAATTAGTTTTATAGCGATGATTGTAGCTATGTTTGCAAAAAAACATCGCTATAGTGAGCCTGTGGCCTATCAGTATATTAACAAGTATGGTGGTGCGAAGCTCCTTATCGATCATTATGGCTATCTGCATACGCAGGATTATGACCAGGTCGTTGAGGATTTGGGTGAATATTGCCGTCGACAGGGAGGGACGTTATAATGAAATTGTAGGGGGGAACAGGTTGCACTTTTTAAAGGTGGATATATTACAAAAGAACGTTTTCTCCGGAAATTGAAGCTTATGCGCGGCATCACTTTCCAATATGCTTTCTGTACAGAATTGGCCATCAGTAAATTGCGGAGGTTATGACGGAGAAGAAACGAATGGAATTCCTTAAGCTTAAGTTGACGGAGGAGTTGGTGGCTATTCTTGTCGAAGAAACGGGCTGTTCTGTAGAATCTGCTTTCGACAAATTGTATAGGTCGCAGACTTACGCCAAACTGTCTGATCCAAATACTAAGCTATATATCCAAAGTGCAGGGTATATCTATTCTCTACTTGAAGAGGAATTGTCTGCAGTTGGGTGAAGGGGAATACTTATGGTTCACGGTTAATGGTTCATGGTTCATGGTTCATGGTTCATGATTCATGGTTCATGAATTATGGTTCAGGGTTCATGATTCATGGTGAATGACACACAGAAATTACGGAAAGTGCGGAAATATTTAGTGGAACACGAAGATATGAATCGGACGAATAGGCGTAATTTTGGGTGAAAGAGTTGGGGATTCGGAAAAAATGTGTAACTTTGCACCTGAAAAGGTGCGAAGGCACTCATAAATCGTAAATGACTAAGGACAATATAGTAGAAATTAACTTGGAGCGTCTGCACTATCTCTTGAGGTTGTTCAACCTTTCAGAAGAGGAGTTCTTGTCGATGCTTAATAGTGGATACAAACGGCCGTTAAACCGTGAGGAGGTGTTCACTAATGAGATGTCTGTGACTTTATTGAAGCGTATAGATAAAATATTCAATAAGGGTATATACTACTATATTGACTTTACACCTGTATCGCAGGGAAATCATGCGAGCATATTCTTCAGGAAGCAGAGCTTTAATGGTCTGCTCAATTTAGAAGCTAGAAAAATGGTGGACAAATTTGAAACTTTGAAAAATACGCTTGATACTTACAACGCACTGGCGGATGTGTCTTTTGAGCGTCTGTTGCCATCATATACAGTAAAAGACAACCCACGTAAAACGGCCTGCGCAATTAGTGAACTGTTGAAGATGAGGAACCATAAGGACGAGAAGGAGCATCTGAAGTTTATGATTAATCAGTTGGCTAAACTGAATATTTATGTGTTCGAATATATTGAAACCGCCAACAAGAAAGAAAAGAGTAATGTTGAGGGCTTCTTTATTGCGCCGAATGTCATAGTCGTAAAAAGACAGCAGGGCCGACTGAAGAGAGAACTGTTTACCTTGGCACACGAACTGGGACATTGCGTGATTAACGTGGAAGAGGTTGAAAACGTTTCGGATGAGTTGTCATCTGGTCTGTCGGAAATAGAGAAATGGTGCAATGACTTTGCTTTCTACCTTTTGATGGGTGATGAAACAGTCAAATTGGATGGTTTGAAATATGCTAATTCCCAAAACGACTATGCTCACGACATGATAAAAGGCATGTCGGATGTAACGCATGTCAGTATGCTTGCCATTTATACCCGGCTTGTGATAGAAAAGAAGATGACCCAGGATGACTACGCGCTTGTGAGAGGTGGCATCATGGCTAATGTGAAACGGGCAGAGGAGAAACGAAAGCATGAGGTGGCAGACGGTAATTCGGTTATGTCATCTCCACGCCCAATTATTTCGAATCTGTTTCGTGATACCATGCAGTGTGCGCTCTATAGAGGGGTGATTGATGAAGCGACCTTTTGCCAACAGTTGAAGGTGAAACCTGAAAGGATGGAGGCCTACTTGTGATGGAATACTATTTTGATACCAGTTCGCTTGTGGCCCTGGCTCGCTACTATCATCCTTTTGACAAAGATGGACGGCTATTTGAATTTGTGCATAACAGATTCCAGAATAATGAGATCATAGTTCTTGATGCTATTCAGTACCAAGAAGTTTGGTAATATGGTTGACAAGAATTTCGCGGTGGCTGCTTTGGTGAATAACGGAAAGGTGAACTATTCTATCATGAAACAAGGTTTCTTGAACAGCGGTGATGGAAAATTGATACTCACTATGTATAACCGATTGCATGATGACAAGGAGGCCGAGGTGTGTATTGTGACGGAAGAATCGAAGACAGGGAATGATGGCAAGATATTTAAGAAGATTCCTGCTCTTTGTGAAATTTTAGGAGCTAGATGCATAACGTTAGTTGATTTCTTGTCAACAACGTCATTCCATGTAGAGTTGTGATGGGGTGGAGGTGTTTCTTCGTAACTATCTTTTTCATGGTTCAGGGTTCATGGTTCATGATTTATGGTTCATGGTTAATGGTTAAGGGTTAATGGTTAAGGGTTAATGGTTAAGATCGAGATCGGAAGAGCGTCGTGTAGGGA
>ERZ809477.22-NODE-22-length-19518-cov-5.543955_pt1 | contig 19518 bp, 30 predicted proteins | sample MGYA00521238_ERZ809477 | MGnify/ENA primary metagenome ERZ809477 (study PRJEB31581, sample SAMEA3312793) | metagenome | study: EMG produced TPA metagenomics assembly of the PRJEB8939 data set (Metagenomic analyses of Rumen microbiomes reveals... | reverse complement strand
CGATCTCTCGATTAAAACAAATCACGCGCGAATTGGCAATAAACGATACGTTTTACAACGAATTTCAACGATTTATTGAAAGATAGGGAGCAATGAATGCAAGTTACATCACGGAATACTATGAGGGCATCCAAAACGGAACCTATAACGTCGGCAAGTGGATAAAACTTGTTTACAATTACATCATTAATGGCTTAAATGACGCAATTATAGTTTATGATGACGTAATTGCCGAAAAAGCCATTAATTGGATTGAAAACCATTGCTTCCACGTTGAGGGGCCTCTTGCTCCGGGCCCGTTTAAGCTCGAACTGTGGCAGAAGGCAATGATCGCCGCAATGTTCGGTTTGCGAGACCCAGAAACTGGAAACCGGCAATTTCGCGAGATTGTTCTCGTTATTGCTAGGAAAAACGGGAAATCACTCCTTGCCTCAGCTATCGCAAATTACATGCTACAGGTTGATGGAGGTTACGGAGCAAGAATATACAATGTTGCGCCAAAACTTGATCAAGCTGCGATTGTATACGATAACACATGGACGATGATCCAGCTCGACCCTGACTGGAAAGAACGGAAAGCTGCTGTACAGGCGGCAAGAGAAAGCCATCGAGCTGCGGAAGATGATCCCAAGAATGTAAAACATAGACAATCAGACCTGTTCCTTCCTGGAACAAATAGCACAATGAAAAAGGTCGCCTTTAGCGCGAAGAAGTCAGATGGATTCAACCCATCGCTGGTTATCTGTGATGAGGTCGCGGCGTGGGAAGGTGACAAGGGACTAAAGCAGTACGAAGTGATGAAATCCGGCATGGGTTCTAGACCTGAGCCGATTATGCTTTCCTGTACGACCTCTGGATACATCAATGACAGCGTATATGACGAGCTGATCGCCAGAGGGACGGCGCTGCTTCAAGGAAATAGCGGAGAGAAACGGTTCTTGCCGTTCTTCTACATGATAGATGATATCACCAAGTGGGACGATATTGAAGAGCTTGAAAAAGCAAATCCAAACCTTGGCGTGTCAGTCACCAAAGATTACCTGTTAGAGGAAATCGAGGTAGCGAGGGGTTCGGCTTCAAGGCAATCGGAGTTTATTTGTAAATACGCCTGTTTGAAGCAGAACAGTAGTCTTGCGTGGTTGCCGGCGGAAGTTGTTGAAAGCGTGAGCGGCAAAGAGATTCGGCTGAATGACTTTAAGGGATGTTACTGCGTAGCTGGTATCGACCTTTCACAGACAACCGACTTAACAGCGGCCTGTGCAGTCGTTGAGAAAGATGGGAAGCTGAACGTGATCTCGCACTTCTGGTTACCGGCAGCGAAAATCGACGAAGCTGTGCAAAGAGACGGGTTACCGTACTACAGCTATATTGATAGAGGATTTATGAGTCCATCCGGTGATAATTTTGTTGATTACCACGACTGTTACAACTGGATGGTCAACCTGGTACAAGAATATGAGATCCTTCCGCTAAAGGTCGGGTATGACAGATATTCAGCCCAATATCTAATTCAGGACCTCGACGCATTCGGGTTTCATACTGATGACGTGTTTCAAGGGGATAACCTCTGGCCGATCATGCAGGAGCTTGAAGGTGTTATGAAGGACGGCGGAATCAACTTCGGAGATAACCAAATAATGAAAGTCCACCTGCTCAACGCAGCGGTCAAAATGAACGTGGAGAGAGGAAGAGGAAGGCTGGTCAAATTGTCACCAAACGCGCATATCGACGGTGTGGCTGCACTGCTTGACGCGCTTACAGTAAGAGCAAAATATTATTCAGAGATCAATGAACAGTTGAAAAATTAGGAGGCTACAATGTCACTTCTCGACAAGCTGTTAGGCAGAAAGCCAAAAGAGCCGGAATACTTTGAGAGTGTGTTTAAACTGCTCAACGGGTACCAGCCGGCATTCCACACGTTCCATGGTGGAATTTACGAAAGCGAGTTGATCCGTGCGGCAATTCATGCCAGGGCTACTCACATTTCGAAACTGAAGGTTGAGGTTCAGGGTTCTGGACGACCGGCGCTTCAGTCGAAATTGAGACACGGCCCGAATGAGTTCCACACATGGTCGCAATTCATGTATCGGCTATCAACGATTCTTGATGTAAATAACACAGCATTTATCATTCCAGTCTATGACAAGTATGGTGAACTGAGTGGCGTGTATTGTCCGCTTCCAGAGAATGTTGAGGCTGTTGAGTACAAGGGAACACCATATTTACGCTATTCCTTCTCGAACGGTCAAAAGGCCGCAATCGAGATGGAATTTTGTGGCGTGATGACGAAGTTCCAATACAGGAGCGACTTATACGGTGAAACGAACCACGCGTTAATTCCGACGCTCGACTTGGTGAAGATCAACGACGAGGCGATCAAAGAAGGTGTTCAGAACGCGGCCAGCTACAGATTCATGGCACAGCTGAGCAACTTCGCGAAGGCTGAAGATTTAGTCAAGGAGCGGGAGCGGTTCACAACAGAAAACTTTTCTTCAAAGGCGAGAGGCGGCGGAATGCTGTTGTTCCCCAATACATACAGCAACATTCAGCAGATTGAAGCCAAACCGTGGGTTATTGACGCTGATCAGAGGAAAGCCATACAAGACAACGTCAATGCCTATTTCGGCGTGAATGAAGACGTACTGACAAACGCAGCATTCGGTGACGCTTGGTCGGCTTTCTATGAGGGAGCTGTTGAGCCGTTTGCTATTCAGTTCAGCGAAGTCATGACGCGCATGCTATTTACCTTCAGGGAGCAGTCAACAGGCAACAGAGTTATGGCAACAGCCAACAGACTGCAATACCTTTCAAATAAAGAGAAGGCGGAGGTAGCTGCCATCTGGGCGGACCGTGGAATCGCGACGATCGACGAGATAAGAGAGATTTGGAACATGGCTCCGCTTCCTGATGGTGTTGGTGAAAAGATTCCGATTCGTGGCGAATTCGTTAATGCTGCGACCGGACAGCATTTCGGAGATGAGGCCACGGAGGTGAACGAAGATGAATGAGCAAAGAGATTACAGACTGATGGAGCTGCGAATTGCAGACCAGGTCGAAGGTGAAGAGAAGAACTACAAGGTTGAGGGATATGCGAGCACATTTGAGCCGTACACCCTTATGACAATCGATGGAGTAGACTGGAACGAAAGAATCGACGAGCACGCGTTTGATGAGGCTGATATGAGCGACGTCGTGTTCAGGGTAGATCATGAGGGTCCGGTTTACGCACGGTCATCCGCAGGAACCATTGAGCTTGGAACAGACGAGCATGGACTGTGGAACAAGGCCGATCTTGGTAGAACGCGAAGAGGGCGCGAGCTCTATGAAGACATTGCGGCGGGTAATTACCCACAAATGTCCTTCGCTTTTACTGTCGCGGAAGATCATATTGAACGCGACACAAATACGAGAGTGATTGATCGGATAGCTAAGGTGTTTGACGTCTCACCTGTTAGCTTTCCGGCTAATCCAGGCACAAGCTTAAGCGTTTCCACTAGAGCGAGAATTGACGGAGAGATTGAGGCTCGCGCCGCGGAGAGACGGCTTCAGGAAGAACGCGAAGAGCAAATCAAGAGAATTAAAATTCTTGCGGAGGTTTAAATGGAAATCAGAGAAATGTCAGTTCAGGAGCTTGAGGAGAGAAAGGCCCAGATCGCGACTGAGGTCGAAAATCCCGAAGTTGATCTGAACGCTCTCGAAGAGGAAGTCCGCGCAATTAACGCGGAAATCGAAGAGAGGGCAAACGAAGAAGCAAAGAAAGCCGAAATCCGGTCTGCTGTAGCTGCTGGAGAAGGCGAAGTAACTGAAGTTATCGAAGAAGTTGTCAAAACAGAGGAGAGAAAAATGACAAACATGGAAGTAAGAAACACTGCTGAGTATGTTGACGCTTTTGCAGAGTACATTAAGAGCGAGAATGATACTGAGTGCCGTGCGCTGCTCACCGAAAACGTGTCCGGTTCTGTTCCGGTTCCCACAGTTGTTGAAGACATCGTTCGTCACGCTTGGGAGAACGAGGGTATCATGTCTCAGGTTCGGAAAACCTTTATTAAGGGCAACCTGAAGGTTGGTTTTGAAATTAGTGGTACTGACGCTGCATTCCACACTGAGGGTGGCGAGGCTGTCGCTGAGGAAACCCTGGTGCTGGGTGTTGTGACTATTCAGCCGAGAAGCATCAAAAAGTGGATCAGCATTTCTGACGAAGTATATGACCTGCGTGGCGAGGCGTTCCTGCAGTACATCTATGAAGAGCTGGCATATCGGATTGCTAAAAAGGCTGCCGATGAGGTCATCGTTCAGATCGAGGCTTGCGGAACCGTTTCCACAACCACTTGCGTTGGTGTTCCGAAGGTTGTTCAGGCCAGCATTGGTCAGGCTACCGTTGCTACCGCTCTGGGTCAGCTGTCCGACGAGGTTAACAACCCGGTCATCATCATGAACAAGCAGACCTTTGCCGCATTCAAGGGTGTGCAGTATGGTGGAAACTTCAGCACCGACATCTTTGAAGGATGCCCGGTCATCTTCAACAACACCATCACCGCTTACAGCGCTGCGACCACTGGCAATACCTATGCAATCGTTGGTGATCTGGGTGGCGTGACTGCGAACTTCCCGAACGGTCAAGGAATCGACTTCAAGTTCGATGAGATGAGCAAGAAAAAAGAGGATCTGGTTGAGATTCTGGGTCGTGAGTACATCGGCATTGGCGTTACACAACCTGGAAGTTTTGTCAAAATTACCAAGTAATTGTTGACAAGTGAAAAAAATAAGCTTATAATGGGCTTGTAAAAAAATCATTATAACAGGGAGGAAACCATGAAACTGTATTGCATTGATTGTGGCGCGTCCATCGAATATGGTGGGCGCGGCCGTCCACCAATATACTGCACGGAGTGTAGAAAACAACGCGATAAACTGACCAAAGAAAAGGCATATAAAAAATGGCGTGAAAGTGAAAAAGGTCAAGAATGGTGGAGTGAGTACATGCAGAGTGACAGTAGAAAGGAACAAGACAGAAAGTACTATCAAAATAACAAGCAATCCATCAAAGAAAAGCAGCAAAGGTATTGCCAAACCGAAAGCGGGAAGAAGTCAAGACAAGATCGAAAGGCGAGGCGCAGAGCCCGAGAGGCTGGCGTTGAACATGAGCCTTGGACGCGAGAAGAAATCACAAAACGAGACAAAGGCATCTGCCAAGTTTGTGGATTACCCGTTTACGATTATGATGATGTTCCAAAGAGGCTAAAACCGCAAATAGATCACGTTGTACCGATTAGCGCCGGAGGTGCGGACAAAGCTGATAACTTGAGATTAACGCACGCGTTCTGTAATAATCACAAAAGTGCTGGTAAAGCAGATGTGGAATATTGCAAATCTGTTATTAGCTACGAACTAAAAGCGCTTGCTGAAAAATTGTTATAGGGAGGATTGTTATGAAAAAAGTACTGATTGGCGTACCTTGCACAAACCAGTGCCCCGCCGAGTTTGCTGATTCGTTAGCAAGATTAACATCGGTTGGTGCTCCTGATTGCAAACTTGGGCTTATGTTCAAGATTGGATCACTGATTTATGCAGCAAGGGATGATATTGCAAGAGAGGCTATCAAAAGCGAAGCGGACTACGTTATGTGGTTTGACAGTGACATGGTTTTCGCTCAAGACACTCTCCAGAGGCTTATGAAGCACATGGAGAGAGATGACGTGGACATTGTAAGTGGCCTGTACTTTAGGAGAGTTGAGCCCTACACGCCGGTGCTGTTCGACAAGCTCGAGCGTACCGATGAAGGCATCATCTGGTCGGACTTCTCCAGGATTGATAACGAACTGTTTGAGATTGGTGGCTGCGGCTTCGGCTGCGTGCTGATGAAAACAGAGGTCTTCATGGGAGTGTTTGCAAAGTACAAGCAAATGTTCACGCCTTTCATGGGAGCCGGAGAAGACATCGCGCTCTGTATCCGGGCCCGTGAGTGCGGCTATCGAATTTGGTGTGATCCAACTATATCACTGGGACATATTGGATATCACACTGTAACAAGAAACTTTTTCCTTGAATACCAGGCGAGGCAGGAGGCAGAAAATGCTGGCGAAAGTGAAACAAGCGCTGAGAATTAAAACGGAAGCCTATAATGATGAGCTTAATGGACTCATTAGTGCGGCGTTGCTCGATCTTGGCGTAACAGATATTTCAGCGGAGGTTCTTACAACCAATGCAGATATGCTGGTGACGCAGGCGGTAATCACATACTGCAAAATGAACTTCGGCAACGTGGCACAGAATGACTATTATAAGTTCAAGAAGAGCTACGACGAACAGAAGGCGCAGCTGTCTACCTGTACTGGTTACACAATCTGGATTGGGGATGGTGAGTAATGTTTGATACGGTAATAACGTTGAAATCAGAACCAGTCATCACCCATGACGACTATGGAAATGAAGTCAAGACTACCACAGACAGAGAAATATTCGCACAACAGCGTGGAGTCTATGAGAGTGAGTTCTATAATGCGTCACAGGTTGGCTTACATCCATCGAAAACCTTTAGAATTTCCAACACGGAGGATTATCAAGGCGAAAAGGTTCTGGAGCACGAAGGAACGTTATACACGGTTGTTCGCGTCGATTGGGACGGCAACCGTGACACTATTAACCTTGTGTGTGAGGAAAGAGCTGGGTTCAATGAAGAACCTGCGCCTGAACCTGACAATCAGGGGGTGAATGAAGGATGACGATGTATCAGACACTGGCAACGCTTGGAAAACCGATTGCGTACGGGTACCATTCAAAACCGGTAACGGTTCCGTACCTTGTATTGCTCGGTGCAGGTCAAGATCAATTCGAAGCCGACAATACCTACTATGTAACAGCCGACCGATATCGGCTTGAATATTACTTTAAAAAGAAGGACCCATATTTTGAGGGGCAGATTGAAGCGCTGTTACTTTCAAACGGGTTCAAGTATGAAAAGTCTGAGGACATCTACATAGATGCCGAGGACGTGTTTGAAATCTACTACACATTTTAAGGAGGCTATTAATGGCTAACAAAGTAATGTACGGCGTCTCCAATCTTCACATTGGCGAGTACATTGTTGGAACTGACGGATCGGTAACTCTGGGCACTCCGTATGCTATCCCGGGAACGGTGAAGATTAGCATGGACTCAGAGACAAACGAGAATAAGTTCTATGCGGACAATGTAACGTACTGGTCGGGTTATTCCGATAACGGTTACAGTGGCGAGATTGAGAACGCGCTGTTTGATGACACATTCAAGACTAGATTTATGAATTACAGCCAGTTGGCCGACGGTGGAATTGCGCAGATCAAGGGCAAGCAGAACAAGAACGTATATTTTGCGTTCCAGGTAGAGGGTGACGACAAGGCACGCAGGGGTATTTTCTACAACGTCTCTATCGGACAAATTAGCAGAGAATACAGCACAACCGAAGATTCAATCGAGCCTTCAACCGCTACACTGCCGTTTACCGTAAATGGCGATAATAAGACTGGCGTAACCCGTGCGGCGTACACTGACGGAAGTGCTGTCTATACGACAATCTTTACTACCCCGCCGGTACCGCACACAACCTAATCACAATAACAACCCAAGACGGGGAAGTTCCCCGTATTGGGAAGTTAAGACAATCCGGGGCTGGGAGACTCCAGCCTCGGGAAGTCACTTTATTATTAGTAAGGGAGGTAAACAATGATTAAGGCTATCGAATTTGAAGGCCAGAAAGTGGAGTTAAATACTTCCGCCGGATGGCTGTTTGTATATAGAAATAGGTTTGGGCACGATATATTCCCGGATCTGATGCCGATTATTGAGTCGGTTGTTGGTGCAATTGCGACAATGCTTGAAAATGGTGAGGCGGAAGTTACGCCAGACAGCATGAAAAAATTAATGAATGACGATACAATAACAGACGCATTCATTAAGCTGGCGGGAATGGAAATTACGACAGTTTACCAGGTGTTGTGGGCGATGGCTTATAACGCTGATAAGAGTATTGGTGGTCCGGAAGATTTCTTCAACAGTTTCGAAAAATTCCCGCTCGACGTCGTAATCCCTGAGTTGTTTACTGCGATTGTTGAATCTTCGGTAAGCTCAAAAAACGGGGAAAGGCTCCTGAACGGACTGAAAAAGATTCGCAAGTAGGACTTGATACAGTCTATATTGCAGGGGCCGAAAGAAAGCTTTCGTACGACGCGATAATGTCTATGGAAATGGGTCAAATAGTCGATTACATCATTGAGTACGATAAAGTTATGGACCCAGACCGAGAGAAGAAAGAGCGCGAAACTGTTCACAAGAGAGAGGCTACGCAAGCAGATATTGATGCACTGTTGGGGTGATGAGTTGGCAAGAAGCAAATGGACAGTAGATGAAAACCACACGCTGGAAAGCGCTGTTAATGAGGTTCTTAACGATTACAAGGAAGACCTTGATAAGGACAACGACAAGAACGTCGAGGCAGCCGGAAAGCGTGCCGTAACACTCCTTAAAGAGCAGTCGCCAAAAAGAACGGGCGCGTATGCAAGGAGTTGGACATCAAAAACTGAAGGTAAGGGAAGCAGCATAAAAGCTACAATGTCGACCGTGTACAACAAAAACCACTATCAGTTAACACACCTGTTGGAATTTGGTCACGCGAACAAGAATGGCGGACGAACACCTGCACATCCACATATTAAGAAAGTTGAAGAGCAGGTCATAGAAGAGTTTTATCAAGACGAGAAGAAGAGCGCAGAGGGTAAATAAACATGGCTGGAAACATCAAGGGAATAACAATTGAATTTTCGGGCAATACAACAAAGCTTCAAAAAGCACTGCGCGAAATGAACAAAGAGACACGCGAGACCGACAAGGAATTGCGTGCGATCAATAAGGCGCTGAAGTTCAATCCTGGAAACACGCAACTGCTTGCACAGAAACAACAGCTGCTCGGGGATAAGGTTCAGCAAACAAAAACAAAACTTGATGCATTGCGTGAAGCGCAACGAAAGTTCGGGGAGACGCCGGGCGCGGATAAGCAATCTGGAGAATATCGGCAGCTTGAAAGAGAAATCATCGAGACTGAATCAAAACTGAAGCACTTCACGGCAGAATTAAAGAAGCTTGACAATATTAAATTTGAGCAACTGGGGAAGAGGTTCAAGGATCTCGGAAACAAGATGACTTCGACCGGAGAGGGGTTCACAACAAGAGTCACCGCACCGATTGTTGCTGGGTACACGCTTGCTGCTAAATATGCATCGGATTACGAGGAGAACCTTAATAAACTAGATGTTGCTTTTGGTGATAATGCCGAATCTGTAAAGAAGTGGTCTGATACCGCAAAAACAGAATTCGGCTTGTCGAAGGTTCAAGCAACCGACGCCGCGTCTGCGTTTGGTGCACTAGCTAAGGGCATAGGCATATCAGACAAGGACGCTGCAAGCATGTCAACAACACTTGCTGGGCTTTCTGCAGACCTCGGTTCGTACTTCAATGTTGGTGTTGATCAGTCGTCAAAAGCTCTTGAGGGAATATTCACTGGTGAATCTGAGGCACTGAAGAAGTTCGGTGTCGTTATGACTGATACAAACCTGAAGCAGTTCGCCGAAGATCAGGGGCTTGTTTGGGATGAGATGACCCAGACGGAAAAAACGATGCTCCGTTATCAATATGTCCTTGATAAAACGAAGGACGCACAAGGAGACTTTGCAAGGACCAGTGACGGAACGGCAAACAGTATCAAGATTGCAAAAGCCTCACTACAGGATCTCGGAACGTCAATAGGAACAGTTCTGCTTCCTATAATCACGCCGATTATTCAGAAGATCACAGAGTGGATAAATAAATTTAACGAACTGTCACCAAGAACGAAGAAGATAATTATAGTTATTGGAATGATCGCCGCAGTAATTGGTCCGCTTCTGATTGTGTTCGGAGCAATAGCGTCGGCGATAGGAAGCATAATAGCAATAGCACCAGTGTTGGGCGCAGCGTTTTCGGCACTTCTTGGGCCAGTAGGGCTTGTCATCGCTGCCATCGCTGCAGCAATCGCTATAGGTGTTGCGCTTTACAAGAACTGGGATAAGGTAAAGGAATTCCTTATTACCTGCTGGAACGGAATTAAGGATGCCGTAACATTCATATTTGATTCCATTAAATCATACTTTACGGGACTGTTGGATTTCTATAAGACAATATTCACAAACGCATGGAAGGCCATTAAAACCGTAACCGTGACGATATGGAAGGCTATCAAAAATGCGATAACCGCACCAATCAGAAAGGCATACGATGTAATAAAAGGCATCGTCGACAAACTTAAGAGCATATTCAAATTCAAGTGGTCGTTGCCTAAGCTTAAACTTCCGCACTTCAAGATCAAGGGGAAGTTCGGGCTTGATCCTCCACAGGTGCCGCACTTCAGCATTGACTGGTACAAGAAAGGCGGTATCTTCAATAGCCCATCTGTAATTGGTGTTGGTGAAGCTGGTCCAGAGGCGGTTATTCCGATTGACAGACTGCAGCAAATGATGAACTCCATGGCGGATAGCATTGTTAACGGCATTGCAATGAACAACATGGTACAGGGAGCCGCAGCTGGTGGAGAGATCACCATCCAAAATTATCTGTTTCAGGGTGGACCCGATCTTGGTGAGACTGTCGTTAAAACTTATGACCAATACAAGAAAATATTGGGGTAAACCATGGGAGACTTCGTTATTTACAAACACACTCTCCAAAATGACGGCAGAGTCTATATTGGGCAAACAAAGAACGTGAAAAATCGATGGATTCCATCCGCATACAGAGACTGCACCCGTTTTTACAGGGCCATAAATAAATACGGATGGGATTCATTCGATCACGAAATTGTGCTTTGTGGACTATCATTAAACGAGGCGAACATATATGAGGAGCTGTTGATTGAGCAATATGATGCAACAAACCCCAAATATGGTTTCAATTTGTTGAGTGGTGGGCTGAATAAGGAAGCATCAATTGAAACGCGAAGAAAGATGAGTAAATCGCAGCTTGGGAAAAAAACCACCAAAGAAACCCGCAAAAAAATGAGTAGGGCGGCAGATAATAGAAAGGTTCCAGTTATGTGTGTGGAAACAGGGGTGGTATACGACAGCGTTTCGAGCGCTATGCGCGATACAGGAATCGATTCTGGTGGAATTTGCGGATGTTGTAAAGGAAGGCAAAGTCACGCCAAAGGATATCACTGGAGGTACGCATAATGTCGATTGGTATATTTAACACAATAACCTTGAATGGTGAAGAAATTTTCAGAGGAAACGATTTTACATTAAGTAGAGAATGGATTTATGCTGGAGAGTATGAGACATGCACAGGGAAGCGTGTTGGCGACATTGTTGGCTGGAGATATGCGGACCTTTCGCTTACATGGGACAATATCCCACAGAGCCAATTGCAAAAAATTCTTGCATTATCCGGAAGCGCAGTAAATTTGGTCTTCTCTAACGAGCTTAATCAAAGCGTTACAGAGTCGGTTATCCCAACCGTTACATCAGCCAAGGTGACGAGATTGACAGACCCGGACGGAAACGTTGCGTGGTCTGGAGTTGGTCTCACATTAAGATTCATCAACGCACATTAACGGGGAGAAAAAAACATGTCAGCTATTGATGTTCAAAACGCAAAACAAATACGCGATCCCATGCAAGTGTTGATCGAGTTCGAGGTTCCTGATAACATTCCAATGACTTACTCAGGTTATTCAGGAACTGCAAAAATCTACGATCCAACGGCGACGCTTGATAATAACCACACATCATGGCCAATGCGGAAGATAGCCGATCTACAAGGCGATGGCTTTGCGCTCAATGGAACATGCGCATTGTATGATTCATCAATAGCACCATCTCTTTCAAACGGAAGGCTTGGCGTAAAGGGATATGTTAATCAAACCCTAGATATTACAGCGTCAAGTTCAAGTTCGATGTCTGGTTTATCGTTACGCGTAACTGGCGCAACTTCCGTAACCTATAATGGAACAACTACAGCTATTGTAGGTGATCAAGCTGTTATTGATGTTAATAACACAACGATAACAATGACGTTTAATCCAGCAACTAATAGGCGCGTTGAAGTTGTATCGCTAATACCGGGAACAACAATAATTATCAACAACCAAAACTTAATAAGTGCAACCGTATCGCTGCGGACAGACTTGTCGACATATAGCCCAACACTGCCAGAATCAGAGCTGAATATCGAGGTTTATAATGATGCGGATATTTCAAGCGTTGTTGCTTCAATTCCAAGTGATACACCAATCACCTATAGTGCTGGATATGCCGGGGACATGTCTACCGTCAGGAAATTCTATGTTTCCGACCAAGTAACATGGAAGGATAATGTGATATCCATTCATGCCGTTGACGCGGTTCACTTTATGGATAAGGAGATGCCATCCGCCGTATATTGCAAATACATATATGACATGTATGATATCGTGCCCTATATACTCAATGAGTGTGGTATAAGTGCGTCTGTTGATCCCGCGATAATATCACATGACCTCGATGGGTATGTTGTTGTTGAGAGACAAAGCATGAGAGACGTTGTGTCCTCTCTCACGTGGCTCTTGCACTACGATAATTATAGTGTGTCATATATAGACGCTGGAATCCCGACCTTAAAAACATCAAAACAGGCGACGTCGTTTATTATAAAAGAGGAAGATGCCGGCGATGTTGAAAGAAAGACGGACAGAAATGTAACGGTGGTTAACTTGAACATGCCAGATTATGATGGTGATGCTTTCCTCGCATATTCTGAAGTCGGTAAATTTGATTGGTATAAAAACAAGGGCGCATTCATTAACATCGATGAACACACGTGGGATTTTTGTGTGGCCATGACTAATCAAGACATGGCGTCTGGAAGCACTCCCGGGTGGTGGTCGTCAACTGGAGCTAGCGCAATAATACCATCAGCGGTAAGCGGACACACAAACACATATCCGACATATATTAGGGATACTGGTTTGCGTTGCTTGTTTGATTCAAATATAAGTCAGGGTGACGCGATAAGAAGCGATAGTACAGCTGTATATACACAGGTTATTCCGTGGAACGCTGCGTATGAGCAAGGATTATACTTCAATATAACATCGCAAAACGATATGTGGAATTATTTAACAACTATCGGCGTGTTTGAAAGTGGCCTGGAAAATTATTCCGGAGTTCTTTGGGGGCACAAAATTAAAGATATGCCAACTGAACGGATCATTGGTTCAGGGGATACAACGGTTAACGTTGACGTGAACAATGTGTGGGGCAGTCTGCAAGACACAAACAGTATAAAGCAGTTTCCGATCGGCGTTTTTGAAACGTTACTTACACGATCAAATGAAAACGGTTCGTTTAGGTGGAAAGGTGATCCACGCATGCAACCGGGTGACGTTGTTACCTTTAAGAGGCTTGACGGAACAGATGAAATTATCACTCTTGAAAACATTACCATTCATCACGATGGTGGGGGAACGTGGTCAGAAATAACCTATAGGAAGGGAGTGATCTGATGGCTTGGGTGCAACCAGTAACAGACAGAACCGACGGCACGGCGATGATGACGTACCAAGACATGGATAGGATAACCGGTAATCTAAAATGGCTGTATGATGCGTGTGTTAGCGTTGGTATACCAATAGCAGGCTCTGCAATTAGCCAAACAAGTTGGGCACGGGACGACATTATAACAACCACGTTTTGGACGGAGTTGCTTACATGCCTAGAAAACGTTTGTACAGCATTAAATTATACCCCGCCAATCATTGCTAACAGTGATATGACGTGGAACAATATTAACGCGGTAGAGAATATCGAGTTTGTATGTTATAATATGTTGGCGGCATATGTTTATCTGCAAAGGCTCAATCACTACGTTGGAGACAAGCTCGGGACATCTTATCTGTATGCCGGAGACAGCTTTAACGCTGGAGGAAAATATTCATAGGAGGAAATTATGGCAAATTTTTTCACAGACAGAGTTGTTGAGCATCCAGGAAGGATTACACTAACAGCAACTGGTGGTTCGGACGAGTATGATGTTGACCGCTCGGAAGGAACCGTAACAACCACAGGCACTCCGTTTAACGCACAGACATTCAACGGCATGCTTGACCTGTATGGTGCTTGGTATGGAACATGCACAACTCCGGCGAGCACAACAGCAAAAGAAGTGACCTGTGCAGGGTTCACACTTGTAACCGGTGCAACTATTTTTGTTCAGTTTTCATATGGGAGCCAATACGACGGTCAGGTTACACTTAACGTAAACTCGACTGGAGCGAAAAACATCTTGGATAATGGACAGTATTATGATGGACAGATGCGTTGCGCATGGGATTCAGATCAAGTTATTGGTTTTGTGTATACGGGTACGTTTTGGAAGATGGTAAGCGGTCCTATTATTTTAGATTCCGAGTTAGACGCGCTTGAAACGGCGCTGGGAATCTCGCAGTAAGGGAGGTATGACATGAACAGTAGATTGTATAAAATACTTGCGCAACTGATTAAGGCGGATAGGCGAACACTTGTGTGGACAAACCCAAGCCCAGACAACAACTTTGACGCGCAGACTGTGCAACTTGACTTGTCCAGTTACGATTATGCGGAAATTGAATTTATTTCAGCGGGAACTAATCCCGGAACCGGACACGCGACGCCGTGGAGGTCCGGAGTTGGTGCAAGTGCGCTTTGTGTGCAGAACTCAATGATTGCGGCACAGATGAGATGGAGATGGTTTATGCCGACAAGCACAGGTGTTCAGTTCTCGGATGGATATGTTAACCAAACAGCGAATAATGCAGTTTGTAGGCCGTACAGAATTTACGGTATCAAAGCCGGCACAAGCGTATAAAGGAGGGACAATATGAACAGATTATTGATTAATAACTCCGCAAAATACAGACTTTTGCGGACAATTCTGCAAGGCGTCATCGGCGTAATCATTGCAAACCTTGACCTGCTTGTCGGTGAGTTCTCAATCGACCCAGCACTGAAACCCGTGATCGTTGGCGTAGTTATGGCAATCCTGTCTCCGATCATGGCGTCGTTGGGAACTACCGACATTCCCGAAAAAGAGGATCTGCCAGATGATTATTTCGAGGGTGGTGATCAGCTTGGCAACTAATCAAGATGTTCTTAAGGTTGCACGGTCACAGATCGGTGTGAAGGAATCGCCGGCAGGTTCAAACAAACAGAAATACGGAAGAGAGTTTGGCCTTAATGGTGTGGCTTGGTGCGCAGAGTTCTGCTGGTGGTGCTTCAAACACGCTGGCTGTGGTAATCTGTTCCCGCACAATGCGAATGCTGCCTATGCGCAGGATCAAGTCGTTTCTAAGTGCGGCGGCAAGTGGATCATGAAGAAGAACACTTCAAGGTCAACCCGTCAGTGGTACCTTGGACAAGCACAGCCAGGCGACATCGTGTGTTTTGACTTTGGCAAAATGAACGCTTACAGGCAGCACATTGGTATTGTTGAGAGCGTGTCCGGAAATAACTTGATCTGTATTGAAGGTAACACGTCTGTATCCGGCTCACAGAGCAACGGCGGTATGGTATGCAGGAAGACAAGGTACTACACACAGGTTTGCAGTGCCGCGCGTCCTGCTTATAGTGGCTATGTTCCGCCAGAACCAAAACCAACTCCCGATCCGTATGCACCCGTTGCTGTTGATGGTGATTTTGGTCCAGCCACGAAGCGAAAACTCCAGTGTTGGCTCGGAGTCAATCAGGACGCCATTATTGGCAAAGCAACCGTGAAGGCATTGCAAAACAAAGTTGGAACCAAGGCAGATGGAGCCTGGGGGCCGAACACAACCAAAGCCCTGCAACGCTATCTCGGGAAGAACGGCCACAAGGTTCAGGTCGATGGACAGTTTGGCCGCAAAACTATCATGGCTCTGCAGCGGTATCTTAACGAGACCGTCAAGAAGTAAATCCGCTTCAGAGATACCCATAGAAGGCACAAAATGGTGCCTAGAATCGTTCAAAAGCGGTTTTAGGTACCATTGGGTGGATTGGGAGAAGTCTATCTTATATCGAAAAATAGAGGTTAAAAGGGAGGTTAAACAATATGGAAAGAAACTCAATGGAGGAAAGGTTTGCAAAAATCTTGTACAAGTATTCCCTTGGTAAGGTATCTATGGAGGAAGCTGAAGGCATTGCCCCTTCTGCTGTCAACCGGTTTCTTAAGGGTTGCGAATCCTCCCAGACACTTGCAAACAAGGGACTTGATTGGTACGCAAAAGAAATGGCAAAGAATAGATTGCTGCGCGGCAAGTAGAAAGGAATAAGCATGGTACACGTTACGGGAAACTGTATTTCTGAAAAGGAAGAACAAGCGTACGTTAATTATTTAGAATTAAAGCACAATCGTAAACTGAAACAGCTCGACATACACATTGACGGCGAATATGTCGATTTAAACTATAAATTCGAAGAGGTTCCATTCGAGCGCATCCGCAGAATTACAGGTTATTTGGTCGGAGATATGGGTCATTGGAATGACGCAAAGACAGCAGAAGAAAAGGACCGTGTCAAACACATTGATAGTAGAATCGGAGGAATGGAACAACTTGATTAAATCTGCCTACAACCAGTTGCGCCGGTCGAGCGGAACGGGTTCGCTATCTTAGGTCACCCATCGCCATTAAGGGGGACCGGGAAGTGGTGAAGCCCAGTCCCCCGGCTTGTGGGTGCAAAAATCGTCGCCTGTGGATAACTAATCGCACAATTTCAGTGGTTTCACTGGTTATCCACAGAATTATCCACAGGACGTTAAAAAGATATCCACAGACTACATAAAACCAAGAAATACGAAACGCCTTATAAAGTTATCCACAGATTTATAAAGTTATCCACAAATTATTCACAGAAGTTATCCACAAACAAGTTAAGGCCGTCACTGTGATACGCATAGTTTTCCACAGTATCCACAGGCTCTACAACTACTACAAACCCTTTACTTAATAAAGATAAGGCCCAGACTTTTTCATGTTATGTAAACAAGGAGGAAATCATGAAAGCATTATCGGTCGACGGCAAGTTTGGCCCAAATACAAAGAAGCGCATGCAGAAGTGGTTAGGCGTTTCACAGGATGGCAAGATCGGAAAGAATACAATTAAACACCTCCAGAAGCGTGTAGGAGCCTCCCAGGATGGCAAGTGGGGTCCAAACACAACAAAAAGATTACAACGGTTCCTTAATGGCAAGGGCGCGCACCTGTCTGTTGACGGCAAGTTTGGCAAGAACACCATTAAGGCCCTCCAAACGTACCTTAACCAGTACTTTGGCCTGAATCCACAGCCGCAACCTACTCCGACACCTACACCGACACCAACTCCGAGCACAAACGCACAAAAGATTGTGGCAATGGCGCAGGCGTGTGCATGGCCGGAAGGAACACCGTCAAGCAAATATAAGTACCCTGGTGGGAAACCAACCGCCGCTTACAAGGAAGCACTGAACAAGGCTTACCCGAACCGCGGAAAATGGTCAGATCGTCCAAAGAAAGGTGTAAGCTGCGACGTATTTGTTGGAACAGTGCTGCGAGCTTCTGGGGTTGATCCAAAATGGCCGCGCGGTCTGGACGGCGTCAGAAAGTATGCGGCAAGTAGCCCATATATGTATCTGGCACAGTGTAAGAGCACAAAGAACTTGCAGCCGGGTGACGTGATTTTCTACCTGAAAAAGGGCGGCGGCGGTCATATCGCGATCTATCTCGGTAACGGGAAGATTGCCAATGCGCACTATGTTGGTAAAACCTACGGACGGATTCAGAATTTCAGCACGTTAAGAAAGCCATCCGAATGTAAAATATATAACGTCTATAGAGCAAAGTAAGGAGGCGAGAGATGATGACAGACGCAATTATTGTAGCAATCATAACCGGAGCTTGTGCGGTCATCTCTAATTTGGCGATCTCAATTTCAAATGCCAGTAAAGCAATTTATAGGATTGAGCAACTCGAAAAGAAAGTCGAGAAGCATAACAATCTTGTGGAGCGCGTCACTCAAATCGAGGCTGACGAAAAAGCAATGTGGAATTGGATAGATACGTTTAAAGAGCGCCTCCCATAATACTGCCCCTTTCGAGGGGGTTCCTCCCTTCTTTTCCCCGGCTTCGGTCGGGGTTTTTTTATTGCTAAAAAAGTTTCGAAAAACTGTTGACAAGGTGGTTGATGTCTGCTATCATGTAGACAAGAAAAGGAAAGGAGAAAGAGCAATGAAGAAGACAATCGCAACAACAATGATGATAGTAGGGCTGATGATCCTGACAGGATGTGGGCAAGATCTTGACCCGCTGAACAATACAGAATCAAACAACGAAGAGCCAAAAGTTGTAACCGCTTCAGAGGTTGGACAGGTAACGGAAAGTGAGCCAGTCTACACAATCGAAGGACTTGACTACAACCAGATGTACGAGAACTGCGGAATCGTTTGTGCCAGCAACGTAATGGACATCGTAACAGAATCAGACACAACCGAAGAAGAAGTCATGAGCTACGCAGTAACTCACGGGCTCGCGACAAAGGCTGGCGGGACTACAGCGATGGACATCCAGAACATCATGTACGAGATGGCAGGAATTGAAAGCAGCTGGGTTAATAACCCGACACTGGATGAACTCGAAGTAGCAGCCAAAGACGGAGTGGCAATCATCGCAGTACACGCCGAAACAGTCTACTACGGAGGAAAGGGAGACCTGAATCACTGGATAACAGTGATCGACAAGGTTGACGGCGGCTGGGTGGTCGCAGATAGTAACGGAGTTGCCTACTACGACGATGAGACGATGAGTATGGCAACGGACGGACAGGGTCAGGAAATGATCGTTGTACAGTAGGAGTGGGAGGAAAAGAAAATGAAAGAGATAATCGTAACAATAATGCTTGCAGCAATAATAGTGACAACATTCGCAATCACACTACTTGCATTTATCTGGTGTAAAAATGGTGTGGACCAGCAAGAAGTTAATGATGTGGAACAGCAAGAGGTCGCGGCCAACACAATATTGGTAATATTTTAGAGATAAGGAGGAGAGAAAAGTGACAGACAAAGAAAGGGAAGAGATGAACCGGGGAACCTCAGAGGTGTTTGATAATGCCGAACAAATCATCGCTAAGTACAAAAAGTCCTCAATACCGTACACAATGGGGTCAATAACGGCAATGATATACTTGCTTTCGATGATCATGGAATCACTTTATGGTAAGGGTGACGTTGCAGTAAAGTGGGCGGCCAAAGGCATGAAGCTGGGGACAAATACTTACATAGCGCTGGATGATAAGGAGGAACAAAGATGACAGATACAGAATATAAAAACGAAGAAAATGAACGTTGGATCAAGGAATCGGTTGAGCAATTTAAGGAAGGTAAGGTAACTGCTCACGAATTAATCGAAGTTGAAGAGGAGGAGGAATAGAAATGAGAACCAATGAAGAGCTGGCACTGGCCATCCAGAATGGAGACATGGAAGCGGCCGGGGAAC
>ERZ809477.21-NODE-21-length-20172-cov-6.182980_pt1 | contig 20172 bp, 17 predicted proteins | sample MGYA00521238_ERZ809477 | MGnify/ENA primary metagenome ERZ809477 (study PRJEB31581, sample SAMEA3312793) | metagenome | study: EMG produced TPA metagenomics assembly of the PRJEB8939 data set (Metagenomic analyses of Rumen microbiomes reveals... | reverse complement strand
TAAAAATATGTAATTTACCATAAATAATTAATCATTATGCCATCAACAATTTCAACCCCTGTTAGGGACCCTAAGGGTGCGGGTGTTGCTGATTTAAAAAGCAACAAAACCGTGTACATTGACATGTTCTCTACCAACTTGGATGGTAAAGAGCCAATCTGCAACCCCAAGAAACTTCAGGATGTGTTCGACTATTATGAACCATCGGTTAACGTCACCTTCAAAGACGATGGGGGTGACGTAGAGGAAACATTAGAATTCCGCCAGTTAAAAGACTTTGAAGTCGATGGAGGGAAAGGGAATCTTGTTCGCAATAGTCCGTTCCTTTCACACATCAAACAGGATATTGATATCAACAGCAAAATCCTCGACCAGTTGAGGCGAAATGCCAAACTGCGCAAGATTATCAGTGATAAGGACTCCAAGCAAGAATTAATATACATGCTTCAGAGTATGATAGATGAACTAAAACAAGCAAATAATTAGTACCATGGCAGACACACAAATGCAAAAAAGCAATCCAGTAGAGCAAACCTCTTCGCAAGAACTTACGCTCCACAAAGACCCATCGGAGCTTCTTGAAAAGCAAGGCGGGTTCGCTGCCGTAAAGGGTTTCATCCCAGCTGTTTCTGACATGAATCCTCAGAGACAGGCGCAGAAAGATATGTTTCTAAGTGAAGAAGAATATCGGGAGCAGCGGACAAAACTCATTCAAGAATTGGAAGGCTGGATGAACATGCTATCTGAGGATAAATCCTCATTGATTGAGTATGAAACCTACTGTGAAAATAGAATAAAGAAAAATACAGAGCGGTTGGAGAAACATGTTACCACGGCGTTGAAAGCCACAGCACCGTTGGAGACTTCCTACCGTACTCTCGACACCTATTTTCGGAATACTGGCTGTGAGAAACTTGACTTCCTGCAGGTCTTGAATGCCACTCCGAATGAATTCAAAGAAAATTTCCTTCTCGAACAAACTGTTAATGGTATTCTAAAGGATGGGTATGATCAATTGTCCTTGGCAAAGAATGTCAGTATGCTAATTGTTCCAGGATATAAATTGACAACACCTAGCCAACGGGATTTGTGGGCGACAAAAGCTTATGAGTATAAGGCAATGCTTATTACAGACGCAAGACGGGAAGAATCCTTCGACCAGTTATATGCACATACAGAAGAGTATAAGCAGACTACTCCTCAATTCCAGAACATGGTTGTCACTGGCAACTGGATAAAGGGACGTGATTCCGAAATGCTTTCCAAAATTGAAAAAAATGAGAAGGCTTTCTTTATCCCCTCTTCGGCTGCATTGGCCGGAAAACTGTGCGATGATAGGGTAACCATTGCACAGGCTGCTTCAGGTGAGCAGTATGGTACATTGCTTGGCGTTGAGGGTGTTGAAATTGCCCTTTATAAGAAAGAGATTGAAAAACTCAGGGATAATAATATTGTACCTATAGTTTGTTCCGAGGGTCGTGTTATGGCTTTCTACAACAGCAACCTCTACAGTGGAGCCGATAAAAATATGAGGGAATACTCCATTGTCCGAGTCCACGATTATTTGGAAAAAGTACTTATGCACTTTGTCCACAAGCATATAGGACCCAATTGGGTTCCCAGTAAATCTCCCTATGACATACAAAACGAGATACAGGCTTATCTCGACAGTCACAAAGGCTATGGCAAAATGTTCGACGATTGTACGGTAAGGGAACCGGAAATGAAGGATGGTATTATTTCTGTCTTTGTGGACATTAAACCATTCCAGGCTGCAAATAGTTTCCGTATTTATGTCAAGGACAATACCAATGACAAAAAATAGTATTTTCCCATTGTTAATTAACATCCTTTATTAACCAAAAAAACATCAATTATGGCAACCGCAGAAGAATATCCTGTAACATTGAGTGTCGACGGTTTCGAACCCCGTCGCGTGAAGCAATTCACCTACAAATTCAACCAAAGCATTGACGATGAGGGTCAGCTAACTGGTGTACCCAGAGGAGGTCTGATTACCATCCGTGTTAAACCCATCGAGGGTAATGATGAACTGCTGAACTGGATGCTGAAAAGAAGCTTGAATAAGAGCGGTAAGATCAGCTTCCTTTCGACTCAGAAGGGTGGTGATGGCAATGCAAAGACCATCGAGTTCACCGATGCTTTCTGCATCGACTACACTGAGCACTACGAAGAAGATAACAAGCAAGCCCAGTATGAGGAGATTGCTATCACCTGTCGTAGCATCAAAAACAATTCTTCCGAGTATGTGAACACTTGGGTATAAACACACCAACCATGGATAGTGATTTGGCAAATGTGGTTGTACCGCATAAGCCAAATCACTATCCAAAATCTAAAGAAAACGCATCATGGCTATTGCTGCATCTCTCAAAATAGAAGGAACAACTTACGATACAGTTATCAGTGTCGATTATCAATTCACACAAGCTATCGACATTACCGGCCGACCTTCCGATAAACCTAGAGGTGGTCTGATAAACATAACCCTTCCTTCGCCCGACAATGACAATCTTTTCTTTCACAATTGGATGCGTGAGAGGGAATCCATTCATGATGGAGAGATTATTTTTTCTGTCAACAGAAAAGGAAACATTCGTGATAAGGCCATGAAATTCACCGACGCTTACTGCATCGGCCTAATAGAACACTTCGACCGCACGGATAGTGACATGATGACCCTGCAACTTACCCTCTCCGCAGGAAGTATCACTTTCGGCGACAAATGCGAGTTTAAACTCATCGACTAATCTTCTTTCCTATGGCTGTACAGACTCCGCATATCAACATCCAAGGACTCCCCATCGACGATTTCTGTGTCTTGCAAATGGAGTTGCAGATGGAATTGCTCCACCCCGCCAGACTCTCTCTATCTCTTCGGGGAAAGAGCTCTCCTCTCTCGCTCTCCGACGCATCTAAGATGATGGGATCCACCATCGACCTCTCTGTCCAGACGCAGCGGAGAGATGCACGGCAAGAGTTGCTGGAGAACGAGACGCTGGTGTTTCATGGCATCGTTTTCGGTGTTCAGAATGGCCGTAGCGCCATGGGAAGTATGCCAGTCATTACCCTCACGGCTTATAGCCCCGATCATCTATTGATAGACCATCCTCACTGTACCTCTTTTGAGGAGTCTGACTTGGCAACCATTGTCAACCAGTCTATCGGCGATTATTCCGGCGCTCACTCGTTCTCTATCGACCCCTTCAATACCGACCCCATTGCCTATACCGTACAATACAATGAGAACACCTATCAGTTCCTCTCGCGGTTGGCCATGCGCTACGGGGAATATATGTACCACGATGGCAAGACATTTGTCTTTGGCCGGATTCCCAACCCTCAAAAGAAGAAACTTTATCCCGACATTGATATCCTGAGCTATCGCTATAGCCTGGAGATGACCCATGATCTGCGGACGCTTGCAGCACACGACTATATGGCGGACGAGAATCCCACAGCTTCCTTGTCGGGCGAGGACTCTCCCTATCGCAAGAATACCCTCCACGATTTCTCTTCGGCCTCTCCGATTGGTGTCACTTCAAAAGAATTGGAGGCCGCTGCAGCTGTCGAAAGAAAGTCATTCCAGAGTCGTCAGAAACTCTGTCACCTGCGGACCCAGTGTGCAGGACTTCGCATGGGCGATAAGATAATCATTGAGGAGCATGACGGCGACAAGAATCTGACGGAACATTCGGCACTTACTATCATTGCCATCAGCCATAGCCTGAATGCCGACGGGCATTACGAGAACGAGATTACCGCCATCCTTTGTGGCGACGACAGTCGTCCACCCTATCCCGAAGGCGACTTTTATCCTCGTTGTTCCACCCAGCGCGCTGTGGTGACCGACAACAACGACCCCGACCAGTTAGGCCGCATCCGCGTCAAGTTCCTCTGGCAAAAAAAACAGGATGAGAAAACCCCTTGGCTCCGTATATCCCAACCTCACGGAGGTAAGAATAAAGGCTTCTACTTTATCCCCGAAAACGACGAAGAGGTCATGGTGGCCTTTGAAAATGGCAACGCCGAAAAACCATACGTCGTCGGCACACTCTACCATGCTAAAGCCAACCCCGACGGGAATCATTATAGCGAGAGCAACAACGTCAAGGCCATCCGTACCCGTAATGGCCATACCATAGAAATACACGATGAAGGCTCGGGTGAAAACGGCGGCGGCTATATTCAAATTTACGACAATAATAAGAACAACTATGTTCTCACCTTTTCTACCGATGAGCAACTTATCAAGTTAGAGTCCAAAAAGAATATTGAACTACAAGCTGATAATGACATTATCATTCATGCAAAACACGACATTGTAGCGACGGCTGATAATGATATGACTATAACGGTGAAGAACAATAGAACCATGAATGTTGAGAAAGACGACACAAACACAATAAAAAATAATCAGACCACAGAGGTAAATAAGGATCAGACCACAACAGTTGGCAATAATCAAAAAATAGAGGTGTCAGAGGATCAGATTGTCGATATTGCAGGAAAGAGTGGAGTTAAAGTTGGGAAGGAAGCTTCACTGAAGGCAAATAGTATAGAAATAGAAGCTGATAACGATTTAAGAACGACCTCAAAAACTCACAAACAAAAAGCAGATAGATCCATGATAATTGATGGGGGGAGTGAGGCTAATATCAAGGCTAATGTAATTAATATCAATTCTTAAAATCATAAATATATGGCAACGTATGTATGCAGTGGCGCTGAAATGAAATGCAGCATGGGGACGGCAACGTCAAAACTTATCGTAACATCGAGGCGAAAGGTGAATTTATCGGGTAAACCCCAAGCCACTATTATGGATGCAATACCGAATACCAATATACCTCCTTTTGGATTGTGCACCTCTTTGGCCAATCCTGTCGTGGCAGCTGCTACTGCCGCACATCTTGGGGTTCTAACCCCAATGCCTTGTTTTCCCTGCCCGACAGGAACGTGGATTCCGGGGAAAACAGATGTTCTTGAGAAGGGAGAACCAGCCTTGTTGAATACATGTAAACTTCCATGCCAATGGTTGGGAGTGATTGAATTATTGAACGACGGGCAATAGTATTATACGATGTCGGGAATTGCCAAGGTAGGAGCTATCGGGATACCGTCCGATTCAAACCGCAAGGAACCAGATAATCTGATTCTGGTGGATGCTTATTGGATAAAGGATGGTATGAAAATCCGTATTCTTCCTCAACAAAAGCGTGTTGACCTTGTTGTCGAGTTTGTATATCAATACGATGACGACCGGCACGACAAAAACAGGGCAACGATGGATCTAAAATTCGAGGTTCCTGGGACTTTTTATGATAATGCCACAACTGTCACCGTCAGTTCTAAGAAACTGACAAAATGGGATCCTGTCAGAACTTGCCAAAAAGAGGAATATAAGGATAAGGAACTATATTATCTCGTTTTGAAAGATTTCGTTTCTGACCTGACACCGTTGCATCATCGTGAGATGATTGATGAAATCATCTTGTTGGATGCCTACTGGGAAAAAGAAGGAATGAAAATCCGTTTTATCCCTCACCAAAAAGAGGTGGAATTGATTGTAGTGCTGGCTTTCAAGCATGACGATAACAGGTTTAATAAAGAAAAGGCCAAGTTTCATCTCAAATTTTCAATCCCTGACACCTTCTACGCGCAATATGACGATATCTTAATTTATGGTAGTGACCTCTTGAACTTTAGTGGCGAGGACGTCATTAAAGACGAACAAGGACGTACATGCTATCTTTATAGAATAAAGAAATTCTCTTCTGATTTGACAACAGCCGAACTCCCAAAGATATAACACCAAAAATCATGAATGAACATAACCATCATAGAATAATAAGAGGATTCGCAAAATCTCAAAAAAATATTAACGGTGCTGTAAGTGTACCTATCACAAACACTTTATCTGGCACCGATGTCCAAATATTAGAAGATGCTAGCGATTATACGGATGACTTCATAGGGATTTCAAAAAGAGAAGCAGCAGGTACTCAAAAACGTTTTTTCTTGTTCCACTTTTATTACGATATCAAATGTGAGAATGGGACAATAGTGCTTCAGAGAAACAAGAAAGGAGACTATCGCATCCACGAAAGTATGAGTCGTTGTGATTATGATAAAGAAAAATATACTGAGGAAAAGATAGATAATTCAAAATTACGGCGCGACTCCACGGACCCTCCTTACACCTCTATCCCTAATTACAAACTATTTTACACAAGTATTAATGACAGAGAACAATATTATGCAAACGATTTATTTAAGGGAGAAAACTCCAACCAAAGCGATTGTGTTGCATTTCTTCATGCAATGAGAGCCCAAGACGAAAGTTTAAGTAAGGCAGAAGAAAAATTCAAGGAACATTTAAAAAGTTGTTTCTCTGAATATTTATTTATTCAGAACCATGAGGAAGCATTATTTATGTTGGGGATAGCAATGCATGGAATCATGGATAGTTTCACCCCATCACATACAAATTTTCAACAATTTTCAAATCAACACATGGGATTGCATGCGCAAGGTGATGTTATTCCTATTAATGATTCTAAAGAAAAATTCGAGTTTATTCCCGGACAAGTCGACCGGGAGAATTGGCTATTCCAAGGAGCGTATCATCTTATAAAAGAATACAATCAGTCTGATATCGTATCTGGTACAGAATTCCAAATGTTGAGGATATTCTTCCTCATCAGTGATATCACTGATAAGGAAACGGGATATAGCTATTATGAAAATGGCGGTTGGTTAAAACTTGTTGACTTCTGGAGAACTTTTGAAGGAAACACATTGTCACAAATTAAGGATATATTATCTCGTGGCTATAAATATGGGAATAAGGCATACAAATATTCCGAAGCAGCAATTAATACACTTGAGGACGTTTATGAAATACTCGTTACAGAAAGGCAGAAATGTTTAAATAATTACGATTATTACAAGAATAATAAACAATCAATAGTTGATGCTGCAGTGAATAAATGGAAGGATCACTACATTCAATTTCAAAGTCAATATGAAATGGAGATAAAACTTCTAGAATCACTATTTCTAAAGGAATCAGTATATAAGGGTGGGGATAAGGATGGTGTTTTCGATATAGCAAAAAACAAGCTGCCTGATTGGGTAAAAAAAGGACAGTCAGTACTATCTTACATGGTCGAGGACACCCTTAAAGAATCTGGAAAACAGCAGATGGCATTGAAATATAACGGTTTGAATAAAATTTAAATAATGACTTCCATGTATTTATATGTTTAATAATATAGACTTGATGATTAGGGAATTGGTTTTACAACATGGTCTATTACCATCAAACTGGCATGGGACAAAGGCTGCCTGTATGTCTTCGATGCCCGCACAGGTGAACTCATCAAAGAAGAAATCATTGACATGAGATACGAATTGTGAACTATGAACAAAGATTTAATATGTAAGAAACAGTATGGCTCTACTATGAGGCTAAAATCAGAGGAGGGTGTCTCCGATATTCATTTATCCTTGAACTTGAAGAAAGTGAGAATGATTATTTTACTTATCTCCACCTTACTTGTTGCCGGATGTAACAATGAGGATTATGCTTATAAGAAATCCTTGCAAAAGAATACGAAGGAGCAATATCAATCATTCTTGCAGAAGTACCCAACCAGCAAGTATGTTCCCGAGATACAGTATCGAAAGGCCTTGGCATTTGGTTCCATTTATGACCTTGCAGATTATCTCTCATTTTACGGGGACCAGAATGATGAGTGGACAAACGAGATCAGGGATACAATGATGTCGATATTAGACAGGACACCTATGCATGAGCTGATTGGAATTTGGAGGTACAGCAGAAATACGATTCTTATAGAGGAGATAGAATCTCGACTGTGGCAAGATGAGAACTCAGCATGGGCAATAGTGGAATACAGTTCATTTACAGAAGAAGAAATACTTGCCTGCCAAAAATATTTATCCTTATATGAGCATGGCGCACACTCTGCAGATGCCAAAGAGAGGATAAAGGTACTGCAAAAAATAGAAAAAGATATTAGCACTAAGGAGAAGAAAAAGGATGGAACACCAGACACTAATCAGCACTACTCTGAACCACAAATATCCGAGAAAAAGACATACCTCCCTTTTATAATTGGAGGTAAAACCTATTACTATGAATTAATAACGTATGAACATACAGCTCCTATGGTTCCTGGTTATTCCCCACTATTGGGGCCAATCGTGAAGCCTTCAGTACCCAAGGCACCTGCTGCCAATATAAAACCGGAAAAACTAATGGCAGTACCTAATATGGCAGCAAAGCCAGCTGGAATAATCGCATCACCTATAGATCTTAGCAATTTCAAGGCATCTGACGATAGTGTGCCAGCATCCAATGATCAATCGATAGACCCTCAACAATAATCCGATACTCTTCACCGGCAAGGAAGCAGGACAACCTGTGCCGCTTTGCTTTGCGAGAATACTACATGACCTCCAATACAATAAAATAGAACAATTATGGGAAAAGAAATAATAGACAATAATAGTCAATCGTCACAGGGTATAGTAATTAATGTCAATTTCTGTGGGGAAATAAAACGTTTACTGGTGTCAGAAGAAACACTGAATAGTTCTATACTTGGTTTTTTGGACAAGTTAAAGACTACGATTGATTTTCCTAAGACAATGGACAATGGAAAAATACTAGGTATGTGTGAATTGGCTTTGATTAAAGAAAATACAGATGAGCCTATAGTATGTCAATCAATCGGATATGATGTATTATTGAAGGATACAGGGATAAAAGACGGAGACACATTCTATCTGAGATATGATTGGGGGAGAAAATATAGAAGAGAAGACCTGTTTTGGATTGTAGTTGAGTATAATTCTCATAGGCGAGTGTTAGAAATATGTGAAGGTGAATCGGTTAAAACTTCTGATTTGTTGAATATCGTGGAAAAACAAGGTGTTGTTCCGCAAAAAAATGAAGATGATGATGGATGTTCATTTGTTTTTGCAAATTATAAAAAGGATAAGTATTCGATATTGGATGATAATAGAACGCTAAAAGATAATAAAGTAAAATGTGGGGATACATTGTCACTTTTTAAGGTTCATGAAATAACTACAAACGTGCCTCTGTCGAAGAGTTGGAGACTCTCTAACAAGAGCTCGTATTGGTTAGTTGTGGAAAATGAAGGAAGGAAGTGTGTTTTGGAAATTGCGGATGGAGATGAGATTGATGTTTACAGAATGCTTAGTGGCGAACTATTAAATCGGATTTTTGATATTCCATCAGGAACATATCCAGGACAATATGTTTATACTTTGGCGAAAAAAGAAGACAACAAATATCTTAGGCTGGTCGACTATTTGTCCTTAAAAAAGAATAAGGTTAAGTGTGGGGATACGCTCACTCTAATTCAGTCAGATGCCGTTATTCCTGATGATGTAATAAAACGTTATGAAACTGAACGGAAATTGACGCCTAATGGAGAAGGAATATATGTGAAGACGGAAAAGGGCTATGACGGTCCATTCACTAAAGAGGAACTGTCAAAACAGAATTTGTCGTATAATGCATTGGTGACAAATACGCCTCAGTATAATGACTGGATGCCGATGTACTATTTGGATTTGTATTTGTATTAGAGATGCATCTATCAAAAAATAAGAATGATATATAACAAACAAAAATTGAATTAATAACGAATAGATACACTTAGTTATGAAAAGAACCAAGATTATTCTTTTATTAATGCTTTTAACAATTGGCATTTCGCAAAATTCAAGAGCACAGAATTATCTGCCACATGCACCACTCCCTGTTTGCGAAGGTGGCAATGTTGATACGACAGGATGTCTTGACAACACAATACAACGCAGTATTGGTGATTATTGGTGCATATATCGAGCACCTCTCCAAAAAGATATCGGGACGCCTGTTCAACAAGGTGATATTCTGATGTACATTAAAATCCTTCCATACACAATATATCAGGCTCCTATAACTGTTCTGTCTCATGGCAGACATACGGAGACTATTGCTGCCTGCGACTCTTTCTATTGGAGTCGGTCAGGTGACACGTATTATAGTGATAGACGGAGTCCGTTTACTGCTATTTGTTGCCCAGATGGGAATGGCTGTGATAGCATTTTTACATTGTATCTAACAATAAATCACCCGACGAACTCCTCCACCACTCACAATGTCTGCGACAGCCTTGTCTGGCATGGAACCACCTATCGCACAGGTGGTAGCTATACATGGGATACCACAAATGCTGTCGGTTGCGACAGTACTGTCACGCTCAGCCTTCATGTACGTCAGAGTACCCATAATGTGTATACAGAAACGAAATGTAATAGCTATCATTGGCGTGGGAGAACTTATTATACCTCTGGGGTTTATACCTATAATTATGACAATTCCGTTGCGTGTCCCAGTACAGACACACTCCATTTGACCATCAACTCAAGCAATTCGGGTGTCGAGACGGTTACTGCTTGCGACAGCTACACTTGGTGGAACACGACTTACACGAATAGTACGAATACACCAACGCATATCTATACCAACGCCGCAGGTTGCGACAGCACGGTGACGCTCCACCTCACCATTAACCGCAGCAGCTCAACCACGGAAACAGTCTCCACATGTGACATCTACACCTGGCACGGCCAGACTTTCACACATTCAAATAATCAGGCCACTTACACTACCACAAATGTTGCAGGTTGCGACAGCACGGTGACTCTCCACCTCACCATCCTCTACAGTACCCACAATTCCTTCACCGAGACGGCGTGCGACAGCTACACTTGGCATAGTATACCTCGTACCTCGTCGGCGGTGTATACCTATGGCTATACAAATCTTGCGGGCTGTCCGAGTGTCGACACGCTCCATCTGACCATCCATTATTCCAGTGCTACAACCTTGACGGAAACGGCTTGCGACCGCTATGTATGGAACGATTCCATTTACACAAGGTCAACAATCACATCGGTTACCACCCACAACTCTCATGGCTGTGATTCCACCATCACCCTTCATTTGACCGTCAACTACAGTTCAACAGCCACCGACGTTCACGATGTGTGCGACTCGCTTTGCTGGCATGGTGTCCTTTACCGTACCTCCACCAACCTCCCCACCTACTCAACCACAAATGCAGCTGGATGCGACAGTACTGTTACGCTGGATTTGACAGTCCGCTATGCCACTCATGAACATCTCTTCATGACCACCTGCGAGAGTTACACCTGGGAACGTACAGGGCAGGTGTATACCATGAGTGGCCTCTATCCCTCCGACACATACACCAATGCTGTGGGCTGCCCGAGTATCGATACTCTCCACCTGGTGGTGTATGGCGCAACGATACCTGAACAACGCGAATTGGTGGTGAAGAATTTGGGTACAGGCACCCCGCAGATGATTATCTATCCCCGGACAGTTGGAGAGAAGGAATATTCCTACCAATGGTACCGCGACAGCAGTATTATTGAAGGCGCTCAGTTGCAGTACTATTGTTTTGGCAAAGAAGATAAAGGCAAACACACCTTCAGCGTTTATGTCTCGCCCATAGAGCAGAAACTCTGTGGCTCGACTTCGTCCGTCCGACTTACGGTGAAGCCGTCGGTGAAGAGTTTCCTTGCTGTCTCGCCCAATCCTGCCAAGGAGACTTTCACCGTCAACCTAACGGCTGAGGATGAGCAGATGGCCGAGATGAGCATCTTCAACGCCTATGGGACTTGTGTCATCACCCTTCCCGTAGAAAGCGACAACATCCAAGTGAGCAGCACTCTGCCCAAGGGAGTCTACATGCTCCGCGTCACCACCATTCAAGGCAATATTTATACAGACAAACTAATTATTCAATAACCATTTAATATCTATCCTTATGAACACCACAAATGACCCCAACGACATTAGAGTTTATCTTGCTTATGAAAATGGCGAAGAAATTCGTGTAGTAATAGATGAGAATACAAAACAATACACTATCAGAGAGTTTATTGATAGCATCATTGCCCATCTTAATGAAGGAATTCCCAAAGAAGATGAGAAAATCAAAACACAGAACTTGTATGATGAGGAAGGTAACCCGAAGAGTTATTTTGTGACCAAGCAAAGAGGAGATGAGGAGGCCGTTATATTAAAAGAGAAAAACGATGACGGGCAAATAAAACATATAGGGGATTTTGATTTCAAGGAGGGAGACCATATTAAACTGCAGTACCAAATCCTTCCTGGTTGAGGTATGGTCGACTGACAGATTTATGTACCATCTAAATATTAGAAAGAGGTGAAAAGTATTGAAGAATTTAAAAAAGAAGATCTTTACGGTCGAGAAGCCCGTCTATTGTATGAATGGGAAAAGATTGACGAGTATTGTCAACACAGCAAGGATGTGTCTTATTTGGTCCGCAAGACTACCCCCAAAGGTCTACCGGTGCTTTATGAGGTGGAGTATCGCATCCATTCTTTTAGTGGGGTGAACGATCCCGACGAGCAGGGGCGACAGACGCCTGAGTTTGATGACAAGTTCTTGATGAATATCTATATTCCCAACAACTATCCCAACATTGACTCAAAGTTGGAATTCAAATTCGCGCTTAAGGATATCAACGGCAAGAAGATTCCTCACCCCTGGCATCCCAATATCCGTTATTTCGGTGACTTCGCCGGACGGGTATGTCTGACAACCAACCTCTACGGCTCTTATACCGACTTGGCGTGGTACATAATGCGAGTGAAGCAATACTTGAAGTTTGAGGCCTATCATGCCGATGAGAACAAACCACCATTCCCCGAAGATTTAACGGTGGCCCAATGGGTCAGGGAACAGGGGAAAAAGTATATCAAAGAGTTGCAAGAATACCACAAGAATAATAAATAGGGATCTCATGAAGAAAAACATACTTGTTCTTAGTCTTCTCTTTTCGGGACTATGGGCTTGGTGTCAGGAAACCACCTCCTACATCACGTTAGGTGCAACCCCTTACCAGAGCAGTTGCTCCATTTCTCCCATTCAGGGTAATATGCAACCTGTGAAATTCGATGTGAAGTTCACCTATGACCAGTCGAAAGAAGTGGTGACTTTGCAGATGATTATGCGGAGTCGGGAGTATACCCATGTCTGGATTCCCCCTATGCAGGACTCCTGCCTGTTGCGATACGCAAAAGATTTCACCCCGTTTCGAACCACTCGCCTGTTCCGCAAAAGTCTCAACAGGAGGGATGCGATGAAAGGGATAACCTGTAGCAGTAGCCGACTGGCGGATGTGACGAATTGTGGACTATATGCGGTAGATGACACAATACAAATCCGCTTTCGTCTGAAAAACCAAGATATCGATACATTCTCCATTGTCATTAACAACTTGGTTCCCATCATAGACAAGAAATCGTTCTTTGGTTTCGGGAAATACAAACATCATTATCAGTATTTTGGTGGACCTCTCAGATGGGAGATTGCCATCCAGCGGAATCCCTGCATTATGCCACAAAACATTGCCATGGCTGAAAGGGTGGCCAACTTGAAGAAAAAAGTTAAGAAGGTGGAAGGGACACTGATGGATGTTAAAGTTAAATATGAGGAGGGATGCCAGGCTTATAAAGATCAGTATATTCCCCCGCTTGTCGACTCGCTACAGCAGATTCAGCAACAAATTGACAAAAAACACCATTGTAAAAGTCTTGACATTGAGCTGGATTCGATTCGTATGATGATTGATGTATTATCAAATTTCCAATGTGAAGTGAAGCAAAAATGCACAAATGCTATAGCGGCCAAACACATTAGTCATTTGGGTGAGGCGAAAAAGAAATTGGACATTATCTACGACCGGTATATAATCGCTAAGCGCAAGAAAAACAGAAAAGAATTGGACCAAATTGTCGATGAAGGCGAAAAACTGATATATGAGACAGCCACCTACTATGAAAAACAAGTAATACCTGAATGTAAAAGGAGGAAAGATGTTGCTGTGGCTTGGAAAGGGTTTACCCAATTAAGGGATGCATTTAGAAAGAGGACAAAACGATGAACAGACACTGCTATATTACTATTCTTATTCTGTTGGTTTTCGCCGTGCATTCTTTTGAGGCTAATGCTGCTCCTGTGGGGCAGGATTCATTGAAGACTGTCCTTGCTGGGAAAGTTTCTGAAATACGTTGGTTGGAAGAGAATATCACTTCTTCAGGAGCTTTGCAGGCTGCCCAGAAAGACCTTGATATGCTGATCTCAGACATGGATCGCATTTCTCAACAGCACAATGCTGAGATAAATGAAAACCCCGAGATTCACTTCCTCTATGATGAATATACATCCATCCGTCAACAACTGGAGAGTCGGATTAACGACATATTGCTACAGCAAAAGAAAGACTCTATCTCGGAGATAATGCAGGAGAAGATTGTCAGTTATGATTCCTTGTACCATATTGGGCTGCGTTTCTCTTCCGACAAGAAAGGCGACTCGGTAGCTATACTAAAACAGCAGGAGGCGGGACGCTGGGTAGAGGTCCAAATCATGAGTAACGGTAATAAGGATTTGATTCAGTCCAACACAGACTTGCAAGAGCAATTGGATTCTCTCACCTCCCTGCACGAACAGATAGCAGCGCTTTCGGAAAAGAAGTCTACGCCGATAGGACAGCTACTACTGATGATAGTTCCCCTAATCATGTCGGTGGTGGCTATCGCTATGGTGGTGAAGGTGAAGATTGACAAGGCCAAAGCCATGAAACAAGCTGCGGAAGCACAAAAACAAGCCGAGGAGAATGCCAAGAAGGCACAAGAAGAGGCAAAGAAAGCACAAGAAGAAGCAATGAAGGCACAAAAATAAAGGTTGAACACTATGAAAAACATAATAAAACCTGTAGGATTACTTGTTGCCATGCTGCTGGCAAACAACCTTCTGGCGCAAGAGACAATCACATTTACTTATGATTCTTACAAATCCACGAATAATTTAACGATAGAATTCTCGGGTGGATCTTTCGGATTCTACCTAAAAGATACCGTGAGCAATGCCACAGCAAAAGAATTGTTTAAGTTTGTCGATAAAAAAGTTCCTGCAAGATCTCCCCAATTCTGTATCTATAACAATAACAAAGGTGCTATTACAGTGACTGTTAACCAATATGATAGCTTGGACATTAGTAAAATGGTATTCCGTAAGGAAGGTAATAGTGATTTTACTGGGGGAAAATTGAATCCCCACTTCATCTACTTGAATTCCAATAATAACTCTACAGGCCAAGAATCTGGTACTAATGACAAAGATAGCAATAATAGCCTGTTACTACTTGTTGGATTAGCTGTTCTCCTACTAATCGGCGTGTGTCTTATTCTCTTCTCCAAACGGAAGAAGAAAACGATAGAAACGCCTAAAACACCCTCTCGGCCTGAAGAGAAGAAAGAGCTGTCGATAAAAATCATCACTCCCCAGACCACCACGCGAATCATCGGGTTGGATCATGTCAGAGAACACGAGAATGAGTACTATCTGCTGGATATGCAACAGCAATATGCCGATACAGCTATCCATAAAATATACTTCCATCATACCGCCGTGAAGAAAACCTACGACTTCTTCAAGACCTTCTTGGAGAGTGCTGACAGGACCCCTGAAACAGGATGCTACCTGGTAGGATGTAGAGAATATGCCGATGAAAGCCACAAGACATACAACATCAGTGTGGAGGACATTGTAGAGCCGGGTGACGACATCAAGCCGGACGAGTATAGTTTTAGTTTTGGCTATAAGATTGGTAGTTATCTGGACATGAAGCTACGCAATCTAAGGGAGAAAACGGGTAGGGATTATGTTCATACTGTCTGGATGCATTCCCACCCTGGGATAGGCCTTTTCCTTTCGTCTCAGGATTTAGTCGTGCAGAAATTGCTCAAGAACAGTAAGGAGCCTGGAAGATTGGCCGCCTTTGTGATTGACACCAACTCACCCCATTGGGACTTCTCGGTTTTCACGGCCCAAATGGATGGTGAAATGAACACCCAGACGAATAAGACCTATTCTCTCGATGAACTGTATGGCTGGTGCCGCAAGGTCCATGCCCAAGATGATGTCAAGAGTCTGGATGACTATCTAAAAATAGACCTCAACAGCAATAACAATGGGTTGTCAAATCTCTATATCAGCGGCAAAGTCATCAACAGAATGGAAGAGGTCGTGTATGATGCCGGCAAGGAATGCAAAGTGGCGGGGTACTTGTCAGGAACAGTCAACACAAGCGAAAACTGGTGCCGCATAGATGAATGTGTCAAGACATCTAATGCATGTATCGGGATAATGATTGTCGATAATGAGACTCCGTATGAGCAGCTTTTCATGAAATACGAGGATACCTTGCAGGAGAGTCTCGTCATTGTTGTCTATCGCTCTGACGAAGAGATATGGTTATGTACCCGAACAGACACCAATGGACAATTCAACACTCAGGAAGGCATCACCCAATACTCGCTGAACCAGATGCGGGACTGGATGAGAAGAAAAAGAATTTACAAATAGTGAAATACAGAAATACCATGAGAAAAATAAAACTTTTATGCCTGGTGACTGGACTATTGTCCTGTTGCTACACCACCTTTGGACAGGGGAATGAAAATGGTACAAAGAATTCAAAAGACTTACAGTTGACGATTAGCACCATTTCCACATCGCCACATCTCGAAACGGTTTATGTCGATTTCAAACTCTTGAAAGACGGGAAGAAACTGTTTCGACCTGCATTATTGCATAACAACCCTGCGGATAGATTCACGGTAACAGAAGATGGGAAAGAGAGCGTACTCAAAGTTCAAAGTATCCGTGACATAAGAAAAATGAGTACCCGAATGCGGGACAAGAGCATCTATCTCTTGATGGACAGGAGTGCAGCAATTCCGGGGGATGTGTTGGCGGGTCAGTACAGGGTGGTGGAGAAAATAATAGAGACGTTCGACAGCGCCGATATCCATCTGGCCTTCATGGAGAATGGATCCATTACCGAAATAGGAAGAATAACATCCAGAGCCGGAACATACAAAAGTGAATTCACTGCAGATGAATGCAAAGGGGAGAAGTTGCTGTTCACCTCGGTCATGTCGAAAATCAAGGAACTATCTGCTCAAGACAGCACAGGAGAGAAATACCTGTTTGTATTTACCGATGGTGAGATATATGACAAAAAACAAAATATTTTTATCGGCGGTGACAAGGAACATACTCAAAGCAAAGATGAGTATCTCGACTGGTTGGATACCGTTGCGGAAGGCAGTGTGGAGAATATTCCGGTATTCTGTTTTTATATGAATCCCGGGAATGTTGCTCTTGAACCTGAAATAAGGAATAGATTAACAGCGCTATCTTCCTCCGAAGGCAAAGATGGCAGGGGAGGCCGCTTCTTTGAGGTGTTGGATATTGACTCACTTTCCATGTTGATGATGAAGACACTGGACTCTATTGCTCCCGACTATCAGCTGGTACTGCTAAACAAGATAGGACGGTGTTATGATGGAACCAAAATTACACTGGGAATAGAAATTGAATCTCTTGATGGGAAAAATGTATATGGTGAAGGATCCTATGCCAGAGGCTCCAAGCAGATACCAAAATATGTTGAGTCCGAGACCGACTCTTCTTTGTCGGGAATCGTTAAAGTGCTCATTGGCCTGTTTTGGGGTATAGTTGTCCTCGGAATTAGCTATCTGATTATGCAATTGGCTATTCCGGCCATCAGTTACAAGCTATTCGAGAAAAGGTATAAGAAAGTATTTGAGGCAGGGGAGGACGTTACCAGGTGTTATATATGTAAGAATCCTATTAAGACAGGTCAGGAAGTGACAACCCAATGCGGACACAAGATGCACTGGAAATGTTGGGATTCTATGCATGGTCTCTGTCCGCAATGCACGAAAGGAGACCACTATTACAACAAAGAGGAACCATGGAATGCCCGTAATGCTTTTGCCAGCATGAAGTGGATTCTATGGGGTATGGGCGCGGGACTGGTCGGATGGCTGTTTATCCGTCTTTTCTGGAGTCCTGATGTTTTCAGAGGAGTAATAGGCTCCATGTCCCAATTATTGGGTCACCCTGGTGATTATGAGAGATTAAGAGTGAATTTGTTGGGAGGCATTATTTTGGGGTTTTTCATCGTGTTTGCTCTCAGTTATGCATTGGAATACAGACGCAAGAACACCCAGATAGTGGGTATAATGATATTGAGAGCTTTGGCTGGAGCAATAATGGGTTTCATCGCGTTTCTCTTAGGTAGCATTGTCCTCATCCTGGCTGGGCAAGAAACCAATTGTTGGTGGCTTGACTGGGTTTCCTGGGTCTTGTTCTCCATTGCTGTGGCTGGTGTTATCAGTTTTAAGACCGAGGTAAAGTTCTCCCGGGCCTTGATAGGAGGATTGATAGCTGTTATCATTAGCTATTATATTCTGTATGCCAGTAGAACAGTTACCGCCTCCATGTTCAGTTACATGCTCTATGCGGCAGGTTTGGGCGGAGCCATTTATGCCGTCCATGCTACTGCAGAAAAATATTTCTTGAGATTTGTTCACGGTGACACAGACAAGAAAATTGCCATTCACAAATGGATGAATGTTTCCGGTGGAGAGAATCGGGTATCAGTAGGTGCGGATTCCAGATGCACCATTCAAATGAACTGGGACAAAAGCGATAATATCGCCGACAGGGCTGTGGAAATTTTCCTAGAAGACAAAATACCTTACCTGATGGTGTTGGCTGACGGTGTTTCTCGCCAAGGGCGTACCATCAAGAAAGAGACCCAATTGGCATTGCGGGACGGAGACGAGTTCTCTATCGGCAAAACCGTATTCACTTATATCGAGAACAAATAAACAATAATAATCATGAAAAGGATTATTTGTATACTAAGCATTCTGTTGTTGGCAACCATTTCCAACAACATGGTCGGTCAGACCATTAAAATAAAGGGAACCTATCAGGGGAAACCTATTGTTATCGAATACCAGGAGGGCGCGCGAGGGAAAGACTATGTTTCGTCAATAACCTATAAACCTTTCGACGATCTTCTGGCAGAGAAGAAAAGACTAGAAAATGACAAGGCCAAGTCAGAAAAAAGAGTGAAAGAATTGACAGAAGAAGTTAAAAATTTCCGCAGCACGGGAGAATCAGGTGCTGAGTTGACAAGGCTGCAAACCGAATTAAAAAATACCCAAGACCAGTTAAAACAAACCAATGATTCTCTTGCCCAGAAGGAGAAGGATATTGCTCAACTGAGCAGTGATATACAACAATGGCAAGAGAAACAGAAAAAAACACAGGATAGTTTGACTAATGCAAAAGAACAGGCTGCCTATTATGCCAAGGAGGTAGAACGGTTAAAAGGTCATAGATTGGAAAATCATGACTACCTCAGCATTCGGGCTTTTCTCGCTTCCTCTACTATGTATAATGATTTGACAAAGCAGAGTTTTTGGAATCAGGAAGCGTCACTTGGACAGTCGTACCAACTGACCTATACAAAATACTTCTCTGTCACTTCTCCTGTGGCAATCACCATTGGAGCCGGTCTCGCAAGATACAAGTTCTCTGCCAATATTCCTTTTCTGGAGGAATACCATTCAGGGCTAACGGATCCCGATGGGGATGAGATGGATTTGGGCCTTCAATATAATAGAATCACTGAGAATGTCTCTCTCACTTACCTGAATGTTCCAATTGAATTGCACATTGGCAATAACACCAAGGGGAAAGGGTGCCAACCCTGGGTAGACGCAGGATTCCTCCTTTCCATCAATACTGGGAGCAGTTTTGAGGGTACCGGCAAGTATTCAAATTATGGTTATTATCCCCAGTGGGATTTGAGAATAAGCGACGAGCCCTTGTTGGGTCTGACAAGCAGCGCCGATGCATATTCTGGAGAGGCCCGGTGGGGTTTGAACGAAATCGTCCTTTGGGGTATTGTTGGGGTTGGTGTCAATGTCCCGATTTCCGATTCCCCATGGGCCATAAATGCCGGTGCAAGATGTGCCTATTCCCTAACCGCCGTCTCAAAAGAGATGGAATCGGATGGCGTTGCCCATACACAATACCGCTTGGGGGTAAGTAATCTTCTGGGCGGTGAGGGCACCCGGATATTCAAAGATCG
>ERZ809477.20-NODE-20-length-20312-cov-13.847115_pt1 | contig 20312 bp, 25 predicted proteins | sample MGYA00521238_ERZ809477 | MGnify/ENA primary metagenome ERZ809477 (study PRJEB31581, sample SAMEA3312793) | metagenome | study: EMG produced TPA metagenomics assembly of the PRJEB8939 data set (Metagenomic analyses of Rumen microbiomes reveals... | reverse complement strand
CGATCTGGCTTTTCTGACTGGGTCAGAATCGCGAGAAATTTTTTGGAGATGGTCAAAAATGGCAAAAAAGAAACCGAATAAAACCGATTTCGCCAGGCTGAAGCAGAATCTTCTTGTCGAAGCGCAGAAAAAGGGGTTGACGGAGAATTACAACTTCATGACCACCTTTGAAAGATACTGCAAACAGTGCGAGATAATTGAAAAGTTATCTGTGGTCATTGAAAAGGAAGGCGAACTGGTCACAAAAGAGTATGTGAAGGGCAGGGAGAATGTTTACATCCATCCTGCTATCAAAGAACTGAACAATACGTCCACAGCTGCGAACAACACAGTTGGAACGCTTCTGAAGATACTTGACACTGTCAAAGTGGTTGAAGCGCAGGATGAGCTGGACGCATTCAATGAACAATGAACTACATACTGCAATATTACCAGGCGATTAAAGACGGATCTGTAACTGTCGGTGTATGGGTACAGTTAGTGTACGAATATATCGTGCATGGCCTGGAAGAGAAAAAGTTCTTCTATGATGCCAAGAAGGCAAACCACGCTATCAACTATATCGAGAAGTTCTGTCATCATGCAGAAGGTGCGCTCGCGCCTCAGCTGATAAAACTGGAACTGTGGCAGAAGGCATTTGTGGCTTGTGTGTTCGGTATAGTCGGTGAGGATAACTTAAGACAGTTCCGCGAGATATTCCTTGTTGTTGGACGCAAAAACGGAAAGAGTCTGCTGTTATCCGCTATCGCTTCATACTGTGCTTACAGTGACGGAGAATATGGTGCAAGGGTGTATTTCACTGCGCCTAAACTTGAACAGGCATCCATCGCGTTTGATTCCTTCGTAGAGACAGTGAAGAAAGAACCGGTGCTTTGGAAGAGATCTAAAAAGCGCAGGACTGATGTGTATGTGGAATCCACTAACACAGTTATCAAACCGCTTGCGTACAGCAGTCGCAAAAGTGATGGCCTGAACTGTTCATTGGTAGTAGCGGACGAGATTTCTTCATGGGATCCTGCCAACGGACTGAAGTATTATGAGGTCCTTAAATCATCTCAGGGTGCAAGAAAACAGCCTCTGCTGATAAGCATATCTTCCGCAGGATACGTGAACGAAGGCCCTTATGATGAACTGTTCAAGCGTGCTACAAGGCTTCTGAAGGGCGATTCCAGTGAAACACGATTACTGCCGGTGATGTACACCATTGACGATATACAGAAATGGGATGATGTGAATGAATGGCAGAAATCAAATCCCAACTTGGGTGTATCAGTCTCTGTGGATTATCTATTGGATGAACTCGCAGTGGCTGAAGGCTCCCTATCAAAGAAAGCCGAGTTCATCACCAAATACTGCAACATCAAACAAAGCAGCAGCCAGGCATGGCTGAATGCTGTGGATGTAGAGAACGCATACTCAGGCGAACAGATCCTGCCTGAGCAGTTCCGCGATTGTTACGCAATATGCGGAATAGACTTATCGAGAACAACAGACCTTACTGCCGTAATGTTCCTGGTGGAGCGTGACGGCATTATTCATATATTCGGCGAGTTCTATCTTCCGGCCGAAAAGCTTCAGGACGCAATCGCACGTGACGGAATCCCTTATGACATTTATGTGCAGAAGGGATGGCTGCGCCTGTCCGGTGATAACGTCATCGACTACCATGACTGCCAGCGCTTCATACAGAACATGATAACGGTATACCATATCTACCCTTTGAGAGTGATGTATGACAGGTACAGCGCACAGTATCTCATAAAGGACCTTGAGGCAAACGGATGTTTAACTGATGACTGTCATCAAGGCTACAATATGACGCCTGGCATCAGGGAATTTGAAGGGATGCTTAAGGACCGGAAGATAGATATTGGCAACAATGATTTGTTAAAGGTGCATCTTTTGAATGCTGCCTTACAGAATGAAAGACAGACTGAACGCGTGAAGCTGGTTAAGTATAACCAGTACGCACACATTGACGGAACAGCAGCCATTATTGATGCCATGATTGGCAGACAGAAGTATTGGGCCGAGATTGGCAGACAACTGACAAATGACAGAGGAAATCGAGCATGAGCTTACTGGACAAGATCTTTCCAAAGAAGGAAAAAGAACGGATCCTGTATGAAAACACTTACTTCAAAGGCTTATCACTGTATGAGCCGAGATTCACAACATGGGGCGGAGCAGTATACGAGAGCGACCTTGTAAGGGCATCAATAGATGCTGTTGCGAGAAGATACGCCAAAATGAATGTCACGATGCATGGAAGTGCAAAACCTACTATGCAGACCGCATTACGTCACAGACCGAACCAATATCAGACATGGTCGCAGATGCTTTACCGCACCGCGACTATTTTATTTACACAGAACACCTGTGTGATAGTTCCGGTCAAAGATAAGTATGGTGACGTCAAAGCGATATACCCACTCCTCCCTGAAAGATGCACCATCAAGGAATATAACGGAACACAGTATCTCCGTTTTGAATTCACACATGGACAGAATGCTGCACTTCCTTTGGATGAATGCGGAATAATTACGCGGTTCCAGTACCGCAGCGATTTCTTTGGTGAAAAGAATGAAGCAGCGCTCAGGCCAACGATGGAACTGGTACACATACAGAATCAGGCCATTGAAACATCTGTGAAGAATGCTGCGAGTTACCGCTTCATTGCACAGCTGTCCAACTTTGCCACTGACAGTGACCTTCAGAAAGAGGCCGACAGATGGACGGAGCAGAACCTGCGTCAGGGATCCGGCGGAGTGTTGCTGTTCCCGAACACTTATAAAGACATCAGACAGATAAATAACACACCTTATGTCGTTTCAGCTGATGAACAGAACCTCATTGAAGAGAACGTATACAGATACTTCGGTGTGAACAAGAAGATACTTGAGAACTCCGCAGATGAAGATATGGAAAACGCATTCTACACCGGTATTCTTGAATGGCTGTCGATACAGACATCTGAGGTCCTCACCAATATGCTGTTCACGAACATTGAGCAGTCTAATGGTGCAAAAGTTGAACTGAACGCTAACCGCATGGAACACATGAGCATGAAGAGCAAACTTGAGTTTGTTAAAGCCATGATGGACAGAGGCGTTCTGATGATAGACGATGTCCGCGCACTGTTTGACCTTGAAGCAATGGCCGAAGGAAACGGACAGAAAACACCTATAAGAGGTGAGTATTACTTCCTGGAAGAAGGTAAGCCAGGAACACAAACAACAACGGAGGAAGAGGAAAATGCCGTACCTGCCGAATGACAGAGAATACCGCGCTATGCCTATGCTGGCGCATCTTGAAAACGAAGATACCGAATACAGAGTAGAAGGATACGCGACAACCTTTGAGGATCCGTACCTTCTTTTCAGTTGGGAAGGTGTTGACTACTTTGAAACGATAGACAGAAACGCCATCGATGAGAACACCATCATGGATGACGTCATCTTTCAGTATGACCATCAGGGAATGGTCTATGCCAGGATGCACAACAACACCTTACAGGTATCAAGTGATGACCACGGCCTGAAAGTGGTCGCAGATTTAAGTAAGACCGCGGACGCCAGGAACATGTATGAGAACATCATGTCCGGAAATGTGTATCAGATGTCCTGGGCGTTCACAGTTGATAAAGACGAGTTCGACAAGGATACTCACACACGCCACATCAAACATATCAAGAAGATGTATGACGTGAGCGCAGTATCTATTCCGGCGAATCCGTCAACAGAGATTTCTATTGCGCAGCAGCGCATCCAGGGAGCTATGGAGGAACTGCGCCAGGAGTTGGTCGAGCGTGAGAGGAAAATCAAGACATTGAAAATCTTAGCGGAGGTTTATAAATGAACCTGAAAGAAATGGAAGCAACCGCCCTTGAAGAAAGAAAAGTTGCCATCTCCAAAGAATGCGAGGCTGAAGGCGCAGATCTTGATGCACTGCTTGAAGAAGTTAGAGCAATCAATGAGGAGCTTGAGTCACGCAAGGCTGAAGAAGCCAAAAAAGAAGAACTCCGCAATCTTGTTGCCACTGAGAATGTCGGCGAAGAGGTTGAGGAAGTTGAATTCACAGAAAATAGAAATAATGAGGTAGAACCTATGGAAATTCGTAACTCCAAAGAGTACATCGATGCTTTTGCAGAGTACATCAAGAATGGTGACGCTTCTGAGTGCCGTGCGCTTCTCACCGAGAACGTAGCCGGTGGTACAGTTGCAGTTCCTGATTTTGTTGCTGATGTTATCAAAACCGCTTGGGACAATGATGACATCATGCGCCTTGTCGGCAAGACCGATTATCGCGGAAATTATAAGATTGGCTTCGAGATCTCCGGTGATGACGCTGTTATCCACACCGAAGGTGCAGCTGCAATCTCTCCTGAGAATCTGCTTCTTGGTGTTGTCGAGCTGAAACCCGAAATGATTAAGAAGGCTATTCAGGTAAGTGATGAAGTGAACGCTATGAGAGGCGAAGCATTCCTTCGCTATCTGTATTCAGAGCTTGCTCACAAAATCGCTCAGAAGATGGCTGATACTCTTGTCGCAAAAATCAATGCTTGCGGTACAGTATCCACCACAACTTGCCCCGGCGTAGCAAAAATCACTGCTGCTTCTGCAACTATTGGCCTTATTGCTGAGGCAGAGGCATTCCTGTCCGACCAGGCAAGGAATCCTGTTGTCATCGTAAGCAAGGCTGGTAAAGCAGAATTCAAAGCTGCTGCTTATGCTGCAAGCTATCCGGCAGATCCGTTTGAAGGCTATCCTGTTCTCACCAACAGCACACTGAAGAGCTTCGCAGCTGCAAGCACCGGCGATACAATCGCAATCATCGGTGACCTTGGCTATGGCGCACACGCTCACTTCCCGGACGGAGAAGGAATCGACTTCGTATTCGATAACCTCACTCTGAAGAAACAGGACCTCATCGAGATCCTTGGCCGTGAGTATGTTGGTCTTGGCGTTGTCGCCCCTGGCGCCTTCGTCAGAATAGTAAAATAAGTGGCCCTGGCGGTGGCGATGACAGTGATGTTGTCGGTCAGGGCGAAGTTGACCACATGAAACTGATTACATAAGAGGTGCATAATCATGAGTTACGAACCGACAGTATGGGTAGATGGTGACCATGTCACTTCTGCTAAATTAAACAAACTAGAACAAGGAGTAAATTCAATGAGCTATACACCTACTGTGTGGAATGCTGGCGATGTGGTTACAGCAGAAAAACTGAACAAACTTGAACAAGGTGTTGCCGAGGGCGGTGGCGGTGGAAGCGGTGATTTAACCGAAGCCACAGTAACTCTTCAAGTAGTTGGTGGCGGAGCAAAAGATATAACTAACTATTTTATTGGGGGCGAGTCACTCACAGACGAGGTTATAACAGGCTTTGCCGAAGTAAACGGTTATCTAAAAGATACCAACGGTTACCTTGTCTCGCCCAATGCGACCGAAACAGTTAAATGCTATATTTTAAAAGAGCATTACGTGATATTTGCTATTCAAGGTGGAAGTGCATCACGATATATAGTAACAGGCGAAGCCGAAGTGGTCACAGATGAGTCTGATGATTATGTAAAAGTGTATGGCGATTGCAATATAGCGTATGAGATAAATAAATAAACAAACAATAGGTAGCGTGTGGGCAATGCACGAAGCCGTTTGTTCAGACAATTTACGGAAGGATTAAAAATGAAAAAAGTATTGATATGCGTACCATGCATGGATATGGTATCTGCACAGTTTTGTCAGTCACTGGCAACACTGAAAAAGGCCAAAGCTGATACACAAGTTGTGTTTCAGATAGGCTCATTGATTTACAACTCCAGGAACTCACTTGCAGGAATAGCGATAAAGGGAGGCTACGATTACACATTTTGGCTTGATTCAGATATGGTATTCGCTTCTGAAACGCTGGACTACATGATAGATGAACTGGAGAAGAAAAACCTTGATATACTCTCAGGCTTATATTTCAGAAGGCAGCCGCCTTTCACGCCTGTTGTATTCAGCAAACTTGAAATAAATGAAGAGGGGTGCCATTGGGAAGATTACAATGACATCCCTGATTCATTGTTTGAGGCAGAAGGAATTGGATTCGGGTGCGTACTGATGCGCACCGAGATATTCATTGAAGTTTTCAACAAGTTTGGGAATCCGTTCACTCCTTTGGTAGGAGTAGGTGAGGACCTGTCATTCTGCTGGAGAGCAAGAGAGTTAGGACGCAAGGTTTGGGTAGATCCGCATATACTTCTTGGCCATGTAGGGTACCAGCTTGTGACAAAGCAATTCTATGATGTTTATAAGGGGAAATTAGATGTTATCAACAGTGAAACTGGCAATGAGGCTGACAACTACGGCTTATGATGCTGAAATAGAAAACCTTATCACTGCTGCGTGCGGTGATTTGGGAATAGTGGATGTTATCGCTTCGCCGGATGATACGGATCCGTTACTGCAAAGGGCAATAATCACATATTGCAGACTGCATTTCGGTACACCTGAGGACTATGACAAGCTGAAAGCATCATACGATGAGCAGAAAGCACAGCTGATGACCAAAACAGGATACGGCCTGTAAGGAGGTTGCGGAATGATACGCGCGGATATGATAACGCTGTTAAGCGAAGAACCGCATGGAGTATTTGGCCAAAACACTCCGCAGGAAACGAATGTATTCGCAGAGATCCGTTCAGTTAGACAAAAGGAATTCTATCTTGCGTTGAATGAAGGGATCCAGCCTACATATGTATTCGTCCTCACAGATTATGCAGACTATGGTGACCAGAAGCTTATCAGGTACAACAGTCAACTGTATGATGTCGTGAGGACCTACACTCCTGTTGATGGTCAAACAATAGAGATAACAGTGAGAAAGCATGAGGTGAACGCATGACATTCGCAGAATTAGGCACTGCGCTGAACAACATCACTGTTGGAACGGGCGCAAGCGCACACAAACTGAAATTTGCGCATTATGCGTGGGCCTCTGCGCCTTCAGGTGATTACGGAGTATACGGACAGGACGGAACAGACCAATTCCAGGCTAACAACCGATTCGGTGAAGTAGCAGGAACAGGCTGGGTGGACTGGTATACACTCACTGACGATGAAACGGCAAAGAATGCTATTGAATCCTGTTTTAAAACACTTCAGGATACAAACACATTCGCATGGTATCTGAACAGTGTTCAGTACGAAAACAAGACAAACTTCCTGCACTACGAATGGATAGTGGAGTTGGGATAATGGGCGTCAAGGCATACAAAAAAGGATTCGATGAGCTGGCACTTCAAATTGAGAAGTACGGCAAAAGGGTGACTCCTTTGATGAAGAGAGCAGTCTATGCGTCTGCCGGAACTATCGCTGACAATGTGAGGTCATCACTGAATGCCAGCTTGTCAAGCGAAGCAACAGGCGAACTTGCGAACTGCATAAACATCAATAGGATAGGTGCGAAGGACGGAAACGTATACACGTCAGTCGGTTTTGATGGATACATCAACAACGGATATGACAGTGTTCCTGCTCCGCTTGTTGCAGCGGTCCTTGAGTCAGGGCGTTCAGACCAGCCTGGAAGAAGAAAAACGCATTTCTTTTCAAAAGCGGTAAGGGTGGCAAGAACTGCTGCCTTGGCCGCAGCAGCTGAAGAAATTCAAAAAGGATTATCCGAAGATTAGGAGAATTAAACTATGGCATATGTAACGACAGGTTTCAGCCTTCCATATGTTGCAAAATACGCGAACACGACCGGCACGAACGTATTCTCAGATGGTACCAAGCTTGCGAGAGGCGTTAGCGTCAGTGTTGATGCAGACGTAGTTGATGATAACAACTTCTATGCTGACAACATCATTGCTGAGAGTGAGAACGGAAATGTTTCCGGCGGAACACTCACATTGACAGTTGATGGACTGAGCGCAGAAGCACGCAGGCTTATCATGGGCCTTCCTACCGCAAACACTGCGGGATGGGTGTCCTATGGTGACAGTGCTGTTCAGCCATATGTAGGAGTTGGATTCCTCAGACGCACTATGAATAATGGCGTGACTAACTATTGGGCAGTTGTTTTCCCGAAATGCAAATTTGCATTTGACGGAGAAGATGCCGAGACACAGGAAGAGCAGATCTCCTGGCAGACAAAGGAACTTGAGGCTACATTCATGCGCGATGATACTGCTAACCATGTATGGAAGTATGTTAATGATACTGCATACGCGACAGAAGCATCAGCTGAAGCAGCGCTCAAATCATTCCTTAGCATTACTTAAAAGCGGAAAATAGGGGGAGGATTAAGATGGCAACATTCAAACTGATGGGAGTGGAGATTCCACTCGCATACACAATAGGAGCGAAAAAAGAACTGCTTGAAGCATTCGGCAATGCCGATAAACTTCAGGCAGCATTTCTTGTAGAGAGCGATATTGAGCTTGCGGAGAACGCAGCCAGGATAGGTTCTATCATGGCAAAGGCTGAACTTGTAAGACAGAAAGCACAACAGGCTTTACTGGGAACAGAAGTGACAGCAAGGGCGATACCTTTTGAGGATCTGTTCGCTCTCCTGGACATAAGCTCCACACTGGAATTGATTGAAGCCATCTCTTCCACTATCCGTGAAGCAAACAAAACTACCATCCAAACACAGGATGATAACGGAAAAAAAGCCGAGGCCACGCAAGGGTGAAGGTCACTACTGCGTGGCTTATCGGTGCCGGTTTGAAGATGGGAATGAAACCGGCGGAGATACTTGTGCTGACGCCAGGGCAAATGATTGATTATGTCACGTGCCTGGCGATAGCAAACGGAGCGCGTGAAAAGAACGCGTATACATTTGACGAGATTATGGAGATGCACTAATGGCAGGAGCCGTAATTAGAGCGCAAATAAAGCTAGAAGGCGGAAAGGCCTTCGCTGATGACTTCAAAAAGGCTGCGTCTGAAGTTAAAAGAACAAATGCGGAACTGGGATACTTTACCACTGCTCTTGATAAGAATGGTAAAAGCCAGGATGCTTTAGCAAACAAGACTAAAGCAATGGACAGCGCATTCCAGGCTGAACAGAAGGTCATCGACACTCTTACAACGCGCATAGAAGAATTATCGAACATGACCGGAGTTGACACCACACAGGCTGTGGATGAGTTGACTGCGGAGTTATATAAACATAAAACTGCTCAGGCTGAACTGGGTGACCAGGTAGATGATACCACTGAGGATTTCAACGAATTTGGAACTCAGGTCGGTATATCTTCTGCTGTTGCTTCAAAAGCACTGGATATTATTTTCCAGATAGGCAAAAAGGTATTTGAGATAGGGAAGGACGCTGTGCAGTACAATGCGCAGATGGAATCCTATTCCAGGACCATTGAAGCCTTTTTCACTACTTCCGGTCAAAGCGCAGAAGAAGCAGCTGCAAACACTGCTCAGCTGATACAGAATCAAAAGGATCTATCGCTTCAGATAGGTATCGGCACAGATAAACTCATTGATGCTAACAAGATGCTTATTGCATCAGGCGTCAACGGAGATAAATCACAGAAGGCTGTGTCTGCCCTGGCTAAAGCAATAGTAGCAACAGGCGGTGGCAATGAAGAATTGTCACGCATGGCGCAGAACTTACAGCAGATAAGCAATACCGGCAAGGCAAGCACGCAGGACATGAAGCAGTTTGCAATGGCCGGTGTTGATGTTTATGGACTTCTGGCTGAATCGACAGGCAAATCTGTTGAGCAGCTGAAGGAAATGGACATCACCTTCGATATGATTGTCGAAGCATTGGACACTGCGACTCAGGAAGGCGGTAAATTCTACGCAGCATCACTTGCCGGAGCGGAAACGCTGAACGGAAAGATGAATCTCTTGCAGTCCACTGTAAGGGATAGACTTGGTACAGCGTTTGAACCATTCAACACCGCACTGCGTGATGAAATCATTCCTGAAGTGCTGGAGCTTGTTGATGAGATAGACTGGGATGCATTAGGCCAGTTGATGGCAGGTGCTGCGAAGGTTGCAGCAGACGCGTTTGGAACACTGGCAAAAACAGTTGGAGTAGTTGCAGAGGCATATGTGACCATCAAAGGCGCTGTTGAGGACTGGGGAAATGTATCTGACAGAGTAAGCACTGATGTATCTAACCACTATTTAGGAATGGCTGGTTCATACAAGAAAGCATATGATGAGCATCAGAGGTTTGCATCAGGAACACAGACCGGATTGGATACAATCAAGAATAAAACAACGGATGTAAACAAGGCCATTGCAGGAATGCCTGTTGCATGGGCGGCTGGAATACCGGCAGCAGCCAGCGCTGGTGAGGGAATGGCCAACGCTGTCAGAAGGCCTTTGACAGATATTGTAAGGGAATCTGCTACATGGGGTTCTCATGCAGGTGCAGGATTTGCAAGTGGTATCAATACGCAGGTTCCTGTTGTTGCCAGTGCTGCTGCAAGAGTAGCGAACGCTGTACGTCAGGTCATGAAATTCACAAGACCTGAAAAAGGCCCTTTGCATGAATATGAGCAGTGGATGCCTCACATGATGCAGGGATTTGAAAAAGGCATCCTGGATAACTTATGGAGAGTCGAGGACGCATCAAAGGCTGTCGCAGCAACTATTGCAGCGCCTCAGATGGTGGCAACATACAACGGCGGAATAAATATGACAGTGAATGCTGCGCCTGGACAGAGCGCTCAGCAGGTAGCTGATGAAGTGATGAACAGGATCCAGCGCGCAACGCAGAGGAGAGTGGCTGTATGGGCTTAAATTATTTCACATATAACGGAAAATCTTCCGCATCATTCAATATCAGAGTCACAGCTTATCCTGATTATGATATTCCGCGCAGAGAAGTTGAAAGAGTATCTGTTCCAGGGCGGAGCGGTGACCTTCTGATGGATACCGGAGCATACTCAAATTTTGATAAAACGTATGAGATCTATTTCAACGCAAGGGGAAGCGGATTTCATACATCTGCTCACGATGTCGCAATGTGGCTGTGCAATGTTGGAGGATATGCCAGGCTGGAGGATACATACGATACAGATGTGTATCTGATGGCAAGGGTGGAGAATCCTGAAACGATAGCAAACTGGATGAACTACATGGGAAGGGCAACAGTGGTATTCAACTGCAAACCGCAGAGATGGCTGAAGAGTGGAGAAACCGAAAGTGCTATCACAAGCGGTGTGGATATAGCGAACAACTATATGCCTTGCTTTCCGATATTCAAGATTACAGGTAACGGAACATTCACAGTAAATGGAAATTCTGTTGCTGTGGCAAATAACCTTAACAAAACACTTGTGCTGGACTGTGAAACGCAGAACGCATATACAGGAACGCAGAACAGAAACGGAGATATTTACATCACAGGTGAATTTCCGTATTTGAAAAGCGGAACTAATGCGGTCACATTCAACAACGCATCAGTAACGATGATACCGAGGTGGTGGACACTATGAAACCAATACTGTTTCCGGCAACATCTACATCATGGACAAGTAACGGACTTGGTGCGTTATCAGATGCTATTTCTTGTGTGGTGTATGAGGAACGCAACGGAGAATACGAGCTTACAATGACATATCCTGTCGGTGGTATCCATTTTGATGAGATACATGACAGGGCGATAATATATGCCATTCCTTCTCCGTATCGTGAGCCTCAACCCTTCAGGATCTATTCCATAGATTCGCCTTTGAATGGGATAGTTACCATTCACGCACATCATATCTCATACGATTTGAGCGGTATTCCTGTTGAGCCATTTGAAGCTGGTACTTGCGCAATGGCTCTACTTGGGTTGACCGCTCATTCTATCGTTACGAATCCCTTTTCTGTGAATACAGATAAATCTGTTACAGCACCTTATAAGCTGAAAGTACCAACTTCCTTCAGAGCTTGTTTAGGCGGTCAGGAAGGGAGCATTTTGGACGTTTACGGCAAAGGTGAATATGAATTCGACAAGTATGATGTGAATCTGTGGGTGAATCGTGGGAGCGATAACGGAGTCAAGATAGCATACGGAAAGAACATCACCGATTTCAATATGGAGAAGAACCTTGAGAGTGTAACAACAGGTGTATATCCATATTGGAGCGATTTGGAGAACGATGAGCTGGTCGAGATTCCCGGCAGAATAATCAAGATATATGACCCGACTAATCCAACTTACTTATTGGAAAGCGGTGGTGCATATCTTACTGAAGCCGAGGACAAATATCTCACAGTACAGACTCCGTTCAACTTTAATAACATCCTTCCGTTAGATCTGTCGAGTGAGTTTGAGGAGAAACCGACTCCCGATGAGTTAAGGGCAAGGGCTGAGAAGTATATCATGGATAATTCACTTGGCGCACCAAGGATCTCCATTGATGTATCATTCGTTGATTTAGGGCAGACAGAAGAATACAAAGATTTGGCTGGTCTTGAGGCTTGTGACCTTTGCGATACTGTCACAGTTGAGTTTCCTATGTACGGGATCTCCGTGAAAGCTGAGATAGTGAGAATTGAAACGGATGTGTTATTAGAAAGATACAACTCCGTTGAGATAGGTGATGCAAGAACATCCATTGCAGATACCATTGCAAAATTGGCTGTGAATTCGGTCACCAAAACTGAAATGAGAAACGGAAGTGCCTTGGCTGCGGACTATATAAACAATACAGTTGGCACATTTGAGTGGATAGACAACGGAGATGGTACAAACGGCGGTTTCACGATATATGAAGCAGATGACTCTTCCTCATGGTTGCGTTGTACCGCAGGTGGTATCGGTGTATCTGCTGATGGTGGATTAACCTATACTAACGCAATTACGAAGAATGGCGTTGTTTCTACACAGTTGGATGTACAGAACAATGGGAAAACGCTTTTTTTCGCAGGCTATGACGAAGAAGTAGATGGAACAAGCATTTCAACATGGTCACCTGATTATGACGGAAAAATGTATGAGATTTCTTCGGGAAGATGGTTGTTAAGACCAGTAGGAGAAGACCCGTACTTTATACCAGGTTCATGGTTGGCAAAAATCGTACTGCGAAATCCCGAGGATGATGTAGATAAGATAACGATGCAAACAGCAAGATTTCTATTGCCTGGTGCAGAAAACGAAACAAACATGACTCAAATTGTTCTCACATCGGGGACCACTCCAGAAAACAAAAGTGCGGGGATTTCAGCAAGTGCCAACATAAGTAGCCGTGACGTTGCTTACAGCCAGTTAGGGGTTACGGCAACAAATAGCGGTGCTATATTCTTGGACGAAAATGCAACGAGAGGTTATCCTACCATACAAGTACAAGACCCTACGGTCGATAGTACATCACACTACTTAAAACTAATGAAGATAACCATCAATAACGTTCAATATTATATGTTTGCATCTACAACATGAGGTGAAGCATGACGATAACGGATAAAGAAATTGAAGCCATCCTCAACACTTTGGAAAGCATTGAAGTAAAAGGCTTCACAAACATGGACAAACTTATGGCTTTAATCCAATTCTTTAAGAATAAGCAGAAAGAAAGCGAGGAAGAAGATGGCTGATTATCAACTTACGCAGACAGGCGATGAAGTCCAAGACATATTGGACAACTCGCAGACAGGAAAATACTTCTACAACCAAACTGTCGCAACGTGGTCGAGCGATGCAACATATGCAGACTATCCCAAAAAGGGGCTGATTAACCTAACAGGAGTAAAAGGCACAGACGGAGTTGAGGTCACATTCTCCAACGCAGATGCGACAAGTGGAAACTACTCACCGATATGCAACACAGTAGCCAACGGAGTGGAGATATGGGCAAAAGCACAGGACAACGCATTGGTCATACCGACCATCCACATCACCACAGGAGCAGATGTACAGTTGAGTGGTGACGATGCGTACTTGCCAATCAGCGGTGGCAACATCACAGGAAGTTTAAGCGTGGCGGGTAGTCCTGTTTTGACAGAAGCAACTTTTCCGTCAAGTTCAAATGTCCAAACCAACATTGCATCTTCAATAACTGTGGCATCGGGTGTTTCGTTGAGAAGTGCGGTGCAGACGAAGAAAACTTCTTCCATTATCACAGTATCATTACAGTTTGACCTTACAACGGCTAAAACAAACGGAAATGTCATTCTGTCCAACATACCCAACCCACCTGCGTTGATAATGTACGGACTCGCATCGGGCAACCCTAATGACGCTCCTATGTCATTGGACAATGTTGGCAGACTTACTGTTGGCGGTCGTGGCGCTTCGGCTCAACAATGGTATTCAATAACTTTTACTTATGCAACATAGTGAGGTGACACATGGTAGGAAATACAAACGGAATGGGAAACGGAATAAAGTTTGCCACTCTATCGGGAACGGCTGTTCAAAATACTTTTTCAACCACACTCCCTATACCAAGTGGGTGGACAGACTTTTCAAAGATAAGAGTACTAAATGTTGAGGTTGAGAGGTCGGCAGGCGTGTGGCGGTCGGGACAAGGAATAGTCCGTGGTGACGAACGATGTTTTGTCAACCTGACCTCAGGCGGTATTGCTCTTTATACTGATGACGCTGATATCGCTGGTAAGACATTTAGAATAACACTTGCGTATTTTATGTAGAGGTAAACAAAATGTTAGGAAATACAAATGCATACCTCACAACAACCGCAAACTAAATCAAAAAGGACGAGAAGAGATGGAACTCAATTTTGCAACCATATCAGTATTGATTGGAATTATAGGGGGAATTTTGGGCATCTTAAATCAGTTATCTAATATGCGGAGACAACAAGACGAACAGATACGAAACCAAGCGGTGAGAGACACCCAACTTGATGACAAATTAAAGCAAATTGATGAGAAGTTAGAGTCTCATAATCAATATGCCGAAAAATTCGCACAGTTGACCAACGCAATAATCGAAATGCAAACAGATATTAAATGGATAAAGGAGAGTAAGTAATGTTCAAGATGAGTAATGAATTATATGATGCGTTGAAATGGCTCTGCATCGCAATCTTGCCTGCCTTATCAACGGCGGTCAGCGTTATCTTTGCCATTTGGGGAATTCCATATGGTGACCAAATCGCCAAAACCATAACCGCAATAGCAACTTGCATCGGTGCTTGTCTTGGCATCTCCTCTATCAATTACAACAAAGCCAACGGCTCTATCGAGATGCCCAAAGATGAAGAAGAAGTAAACAACAATGAGGTGGGAGAAGGCTAATGAGCATATACAGAGGTACAACACCGACCTACACACTTACATTCAGCGATGACAACCTTGATTTCGGTGATGCAAACGAGATAGTGGTGTGCATAGGCAACAAATCCAAAACTTGCCTTCTTGAGCTTTCAGGGGCAGATCTGACAGTGGAGGAGAAAACAATATCCTTCTCATTGTCACAGGAGCAGACTCTTGCGCTTCCAAACGCAGACCTATTGGTTCAGGTCAACTGGACATACTTAAGCGGAACGGAACTGAAAAGAGCTGCATCAAACCAAGTTACGATAAACTTTATGAAGAACCTTAAAGAGGAAGTTATGGCATGAATAATCCCATCCTAATCCCTATGACAGTTTCCTCTGACCAAGTAACATATGAGATGTCTGTTGGCGATAGTCAGCAGACTTTTTCTATGTCTTGTGAAACGTCAATCAACTACATCAGAGGCAAACTTCAGGAGAAAGAGGCAACACCATCTGAACAGATACAGAGCATCACTCCTGACGAGGATTATGATGCCTTATCCAAAGTAACAGTTGATGCCATTCCGTCAGACTATGTGGGAAGTGGTGTTCCAAGACAATCCTCACTTTCTGCATCAGGAAACACAGTAACAGCATCTGCCGGCTATTATGAGAACTCCGTATCGCAAACTGTCCAAAGCGGAACAGCTACTATATCAGGGAACATAACAGCAGATCCGTTCATCTCAGTTGATTCAAACGGACTTATAACCGCAACAGTTTCCGCATCAGAACCGCTCACACCGACAGTGAGTGAAGGATATATTACACAAGGTACTCCAGGATCCGTGAGTGTGAACGGAAGCGGAACAAAGCAGCTGCCTACAAGGACATCCTCAGATATGTCTGTCAATGGTGCGACAGTGACCGCTCCTTCAGGATGGTATGCAAACAACGCATCAAAGACAGTAGCCAGCGGAACAGAAGGAACACCAACGGCAACGAAGGGAACTGTAAGCAATCACTCAGTGAGCGTGACTCCTTCGGTCACCAATACTGCCGGATATATCAGCGGTGGCACTAAAACAGGAACGGCCGTGACAGTTTCTGCATCTGAACTTGTTTCAGGAACTAAATCCATTTCCGCAAACGGAACAGGAATAGATGTCACAAACTATCAGAAGGTGGATGTTGCTGTTCCAGCTCCTGCGCCGACCTTGCAGACCAAATCAAAGACATACACACCGACCACATCACAGCAGACAGAATCGGTCCAGGCTGATGAAGGATATGACGGAATCGACACTGTCAACGTCACTGTCAATGCTATGCCAAGCGGTACTGCCGGAACTCCATCGGCAACCAAAGGCACAGTTTCCAACCATTCTGTGACAGTAACGCCGTCTGTTACCAACACGACAGGATACATCACAGGTGGCACAAAAACAGGTACTGCGGTAACAGTATCCGCAAGCGATTTGGTAAGCGGAACATATACAGTATCAGCGAGTGGCACGGCAGACATTACTAACTATGCGGACTTGTCCGTACCGAGTGGTTCAGCAGGTTCTCCTGCGTTGAGCGTTAGTGAAGTTACCAACCATGCGGTAACAGTAAGAGCATCCACGATTAGAACGGCAGGATGGATACCTGGCGGTACTGTTCAAGGAGCGTCTAGGATAATATCTGCATCCGACCTGGTATCAGGCTCGCAAAATATCACTTCTAACAACACATATGACGTCACTAATCTCGCACAAGTAGTGGTCAATGTAAGTGGCGGAACGCCTACTTATGAAACTGTTACAAAGACCTATACACCTACTGAATCACAGCAGACAGAAACCATTACTGCATCAAGTGGATATGATGCGATTGAGGAAGTTGATGTCACTGTGGGTGCTATCTCATCTACTTACGTAGGAAGTGGGATAACAAGGCGAAGCTCATCAGATCTGACAGCCTCAGGGGCAACAGTGACCGCGCCGAGCGGATATTATTCCGCCAGCGCAACAAAGACTATTTCAAGTGGTACTGCTACTCCTGCATCATCGATAAGCGGAACATCTGCGACAGTTTCCACAGGAACAAATACCATTACACTTACCAAAACAGTTTCTAATACTCCTCAGGTCAGTGCAGGATACATCTCAAGCGGAACAGCAGGGAACTCTTCTGTATCACTTACGGCTAATGTGACAACTAAAGCAGCTGCAACTATTTACCCATCTACATCGAGTCAGACTATTGCGAGTGGTACTTATTTGACCGGAACACAGACCATCAGTGCGGTTTCGCAGACCAATCTTGTTGCCGAGAACATCAAAAGCGGAACAACGATTTCCATCAGCAACGGCAACGGAAATATTTGGTCGGTGTTGGGAACATACTCCGGCGGTGGCGGTGAAACCAAAAACACGCAGGTAGTACAAGGCACAACGAGGACTACATCCTCAACGCTTACGGCTATCGGTGCTGAAATGACAGTATCCAAGACAGGCACTTATAGTGTGTACTGGTCCGCCTTTAGGTCAAGCACTTCGTCAAGTTACACATACGGCACACAACTCTATGTCGGTGGTACTGCATATGGTACGCAGAATACAACATGGTCGAACCACGTTCAGAACAATCATCTAACAGGTGTATCGCTGACAGCAAACCAAAAGATACGAGTGTACGGCAGAAACTCAAGAGGTTCTTCGTACTACATCTATGCTCCAATGCTTGTTATAGTAGAGGAATGATATGAACTTTGTATATCCATTATCTCGTTACATAAAAATAACCCAAGTGTATTGGTCACAGCACTTGGGCGTTGATTTTGGTTGGAATGATGGTGCGTATTGCAATCAGCCAATAGTAGCCATTGAAGATGGTGTTGTGGTTGGGTGTGCAGACGGATACGGAAACACATATCCAAACCAGCGTATATACGGAAACTATGTCAACATCTCACATGGCGGTGGGTGGTGGTCAATGTATGGTCATCTCCTCAAAGGGATCTGCGTTAAGAATGGCCAGTCCGTCAAAAAAGGTCAGGTCATTGGCTTTATGGGTAACAGCGGTTACTCCAACGGCCAGCACTTGCACTTTGAACTACGTAGGGGTGCAAATGCTAAAGGAAACTCAATAGATCCTATCAGCTACTTGTTCGTTGAGGACCGCAGCATATATGTGAATCCAAACTCCAAAGAGTATGACCAAATACGTTATCGTGATACTTCACCTGTTCCTCCGGTCGAGAGAAACACAGCAGTTGACCAAATCAATGTCGGCCTGGCATTCCTCAACTGCCGAAACGGAGCATCAACCAAATGCGAGAGATTAGGCTTCCTGGCTGAAGGCTGGTACAACGTATATGAAACTGAGGAGCATGAAGGATACACATGGTACAACATTGCAAGAGACAGATGGTGTGCCGGTGTTGACAAGGTGACCTTCTACAAAGGCTCCGTTGGTACAACATACAAGGTCCTTTTCCCATATGTATCACAAGGTGACAGAGATATGCTTATCAGAGTAGCTGAAGAAGCACAACTCCGTATCATTATCGAAGAAAATTAAAATCCCATTTTTGACCTCCTTTCGCAGAAAGAGCGCTCTGGTACTCCTCCTATACCAGGGCGCTTTTTCTGTATCTGTCGCACTATTGTCGCACTAATGCCAACAAATACCGATAAAATAAGGGTTTAGTGATACTTCAAGTCTCGTCACTCGCACCATTTAAGAAAACCGCCAAAAATGGCGGTTTTTCCTTATATTATGGTGCTTTGTGGTACTCTCAAACTTTGAAAAAATCCAAAGAATATTTGCAAAAATCCAAAGAAAAACGTCGCACTTTGTCGCACCAAATGTCGCACTAAAAAGACCGCCTTTGTGGGCGGTCCTTTTTTTATGCTTCAAAATAATTCGCAAGCTTCATGAAATCCTGTTTCATTTTGCTTTCTGATATGTGGGTATAAATATCCATCGTGGTAGAGATCTGAGCATGGCCGAGCAGCTGCTGCGCTTCTTTCACATCTATCCCTGCCTCATACAGAATGGATGCATACTCATGCCGAATGGTGTGGCGGTCTATGTTGATGTTCTTACGCTTGCAGTATGACTCCCAGCGCCTGTATAAGGATGTTTTGGTGAGCGGTTTATCTCCGGAGCAAATATAGGCTTCAGAGGGAAGATTTAATTCCTTTAATCGTTCTTCTAACTGAGGCAACAAGGGAACGATTCGGTTACCTTTTGCGGTTTTGGGAGGATTCAGAACAGGTTGGTTCCCGTGGAATCCTACTGACTTGGAAATGGTCACTGTTTTGTCTTTGAAGTTGACATCCTTCATCTGCAAGGCAAGCGCTTCACCTAATCGTGCGCCTGTAAAAAGGATGACAAAACCTAATTGAAAATCGTCTTTGGTGGTGGATAGTATCGCTTGTCTTTCCTGCGGAGAAAGTGCGTTCCTGGTGCCTTTTTTGAGGCCCTGCGGAAGTTTAACTCTGTCGCATGGATTCCATATGTCCATACCTAAATCAACTATGGCAAAATCGAATATCTGCTTCATGATGCACTTATGATTTGACACTGTTTTCTGTGCGTATTGGGTGCCTAACTCACGAAGCCATGACTGGATCTCTATGGGTTTGATTTGGTCTATATCTTTATTCCCAAACTTAAGCAGCGCACGTTCTAGGCATGGGGAGTAGGTCCGGTATGAGCCGAACCTTAACTTATCCCAATTTTGTTCTTTCCAACTTTCAGCAACATCAGAGAACTTCTGCGCCTGTTTCTGCTTCACATCAAAGCTTGCGAGTTTCAGCAGTACATCTTTCTTTGTCTTGCCGGAGAAGTATTTGCGCTTTCCGTTTATGGTCACATATTCGCGGTATAATCCGCGTTTGTCTTTATACATCTTTTCTCTCCATTGTCAGTACCATCTCAGTGTACTCAAGGACCTTTTGCTTTCCGCTTAAGGTCAATTTGTTGTACATCTCTATCAATTCATCATTGCCAACTTGAATCTCATATCCCATAAGCCAGCCAGGAGACACATGGAAGATTTCTGATAATTGCAGCAGGCGGTCGTTCCTTGGAACATTCCTTCCTGAAAGATATTGGGATATTGTGCCTTTGGTCCATCCAGATCG